>Ga0098055_1001163_pt1 | contig 14484 bp, 17 predicted proteins | sample 17_taG_FD_75107 | JGI IMG/M metagenome (GOLD analysis project Ga0098055, IMG submission 75107) | Marine viral communities from the Subarctic Pacific Ocean - 17_ETSP_OMZ_AT15314 metaG | ecosystem: Environmental > Aquatic > Marine > Oceanic | place: Pacific Ocean | collected 2015-01-18 | reverse complement strand
TGACGGGGAAAGTGTAAAGTGTACAAGAGGTGAGTATATTGAAACAAATGGTGTGGGTGTAGGTGTGGCTAAGAACACAGCTATGCAACATTTGTTAGATAGGGGCTGTGATTATATTATACTAGTTGAGGATGATATGCGCTTTAAGAAAGATATATTTAAAGCTTATATCAATGCATCAAACATTACCGGTATTAAACATTTTATGTTCGGGTATCATGGACCTGCTAACAAGTCTGGTATTAGTGGAGGTAAGCCTACCCCACGTAAAGTCGTAGATTACGGTGATATAAAAATAGCTCTTAATCAGCATTGTGTAGGTGCAGTTACCTTCTACACAAAAGATTGCCTAGAGGATATTGGATTACATGATGAGAATTATACTAACGCATTTGAACATGTTGATCATTCCTATAGATTAGCTAAAGCAGGTTACAGTACCCCATATTGGTGGTGGTCAGATATAGCTAATAGTTTGGATTATGTAGAAGAGCAAGCATGTTCGGAAAATAATTCTTCTATAAGACCGCGCAGTGATTGGCAGTCAAATATTGAAAAGTCAGCATTATATTTTTTACATAGACACGATAAACATCCTGTACAAGTTCCTGATACTTCAATAGAGGAGGTAGTATCCATACTCAAGCAATTTAAAAAATGAAGATATCACTATTATGTCCCAGCCGTGAAAGGTTGAATAAGTTTATAACTTTTACTAGTAGTGTTTTTGCCACATGTAAAGATATAGATAATATAGAATTGGTACTTGGAGTAGATTCTGATGACTCGAAGAAGGAATCATACAAGCGTATAGCAAATAATCTAAGCTTTATAAAGTATATTGAGCTACCAGAAGGATTATTTAAAGCAGAAGGATTATCAGGTATATGGAATCAAATGGCTACAGAATGTACCGGTGATTTGGTAGCTATGGTTGGTGATGATATGATTTTTCAGACTATAGATTGGGATGAGAAAATAATTGAAACGTTTAAATCAAAGCAAGATAATATATACCTTATACATTGTAACGACGGTATGAGAGGGCAAGGTAATAAGTATGTCAACGTACCACCTTTAGCCGTAAACTCTTTTGTTCATAAAGACTATATCAATACTGTTGGTAGGTATGTACAGACAGAGATAAAGGAAATTTTCCAAGATACCTTTTTAGATAAATTATTCTCATCTATTAATAGAAAAATATATTATCACGATATAATAATCAAGCACCTACATTTCTCTGAAGGTGGCACTATGGATAAGACAGCTGAAGCATTAGAAGAGACACGTGATGGTATATGGGATGATAATGAGTTGTTCGAGAGAGTACTTGGTCCTGTAATTAAGAAGGAGATAGATATTTTAAAGGAAAAATTTAATATATGAAAGTATATACCCATTATAGTGAATCACATAAGGACTTGTATGAAAACTACTTCAAGAAGTCTCTACGTGAGTTATATACTAAAGACGAACTAGCCATAAGGTCCGCTTGTCATAGACAGACAACATCAGCTGGATCATTTATGGAGGACGGCTGGCTCGAGTCTATGCAATATAAACTTGAGGTTATATTAAAAGCAATAGAAGAAAATAATGATGAATATTTTATTTTTTCAGATGTTGATATTGTCTTTTATGATAGGTTTGTTGATGATTTGTTGGAGAGTGTAAAGGGTTATGACATAGCTTGTCAAGAGGATTGTGGATCCTTATGCGCAGGGTTTTTTATCGCTAAAGGTAATGAAAATAACTTCAACCTCTTTACAAAAATATACAAAACATTCAGACAGTTAGTTAATGATCAGGTAGCATTAAACCATTACAAGGATGATGTTAACTATAAGCTCTTAGATAAAAATAAATACTTTACTATTGGTAACTTCTACAACAATCCTGACGGCACACATGTTTGGGATAATAGTACTAATATTATACCTCCTAAGAGTATGAAAATACACCACGCTAATTATGTGGTAGGTGTAGAGGGTAAGACTAAACTTATTAAATTAATTAAAGCAAATTATGAAAAGGTCTAAGCATATCGATGGTAATAATTTCTTAAGACATCATATTAAGAATAATAAAAGCTTTGCAGCTGGTAAGATTGGAGGAACAGAACTTAAATTATTATATACGTATTTAAGTGGTCATGCTATACCACCTGATCTTAAAATTGAAGCAGAGAATGTATCTGGACTTGTACCAACAAATAAAGATACGCTTGAGTGGTTCTCTACTACCTTTCTAGAAGCTCTGAGTAATATGGATTTACTGTGTAAATGGAGTGCCATCATACCTCAATTAGAAGAGAAATTAATAGAGGAAAACACTAAGGCCTACACAACCCCATTACAACATATTGAACCATACTTCTTTAACGATCCGTGGACGGACTGTCTGGAAGGTAAAAAGGTCTTAGTATTTTCTCCTTTTGCAGATAGTATAGATAGGAATTTTAATAAATTAGATAAAGTGTGGTGTAATAGGATAAAGCCCAATTTTGATATTACAACTCACCGATATCCAACTTCAATAACTATCACAAAAGATAGTAAATCAAAATCAGCAAAAGAAATTTACGATAAATTTATTAATATTATACACACAGAAGAATTTGATGTAGGTATATTTGGTACAGGTTATACCGGATTATTATTTGCTTCAGAATGTAAATCTATAGGTAAATCAGGTATACATCTTGGCGGCGCTACTCAAATGTTATTTGGGGTATTAGGTAATAGGTGGAGAGCTAATAAGGATTTTGACACATTTATTAATGAGCACTGGACTAAACCTACAGAAGATGAGACGCCTGAGGGAGTTGATGTTGTAGAAGATGCTTGTTACTGGTAAATTATAATACATATATGAAAGTAATTGTAAAGTACGACCCAGCAGGTAGAATGGGTAACAGAATGTTTCAATATACATTTGGTTATATTCTTAGTAAACTAAAAAATTGTAGTTTTTATCACGATAGTTTACCTAACTTTAAGATCTCAAGTAATTTAGAAGGTGTGGGTAATTTAAATAACCATATTAATACTAGAAGTTACGGGGATCAGTATGCAGATATTGATATGCTCGTCAATCATGAAGGTGATGTTGTAGTGGATTCGTTTGTACAGAAGAGTAGATTCTATATAGATTATAGAGAGGAACTAAAGAGTTTATTTAAAGTAAAGGATACAATAGTTAATAAGAATAAACTTGTTTTACATATAAGAGAAACAGATTATGTTACAATAAATGCATTTTTAGGTTATGATTACTATAAAAAATTAATTGGTGATAGTAGGTATGAAGAAGTTATTATAGTAACTGATAATACAAAAAGTGATACTGTACAAAAACTCGTAAATGAAGATGGTTGTACTTTAAGTACAGAGGGTACAGTTGATAATTTTACTGTGCATAGTGATTCAAGAGCTATAGATGATTTTAAAACACTTATGTATAGTGAAAATATAGCTATTTCGCAATCTAGTTTTTCATGGTGGGCAGCTTTTTTAGGTAATCATAAAAAAATAATATTTCCATTTAAAACCGACTTAGATTGGTGGCCAGCTAGCCCTGGTAAAGATGATATTGATTTATATTTTAATATTGATAAAGTTACACAAAAGTATATTATATAATAAGATGGAAATAAATTTTAAAAATCTTAGAATACCACTAGATCATCCCACCTATCCTCCATATCATAAAGGATATTATATGGAGGAGTATTTTTATAATTTCTATCTAGATAACAAAGAGGAGTTTGATAGTATTGGTTACACTCTCATACCAATCTTTTGGACTAATGTCTATATAATGGAAACAAAAGGGGCCAATCGTAGGAGGCTCATTCAACCTTATCTTGACGCGTTACCAGACTCTAAATATTTCACAATATCACAACACGATGATGCTGTGGCCGAGATACTACCAGCTGGTACCGTTTCGTTTGAAGGAGGTGGTAATGGTAACGGCATACCACTACCATTAATTTGCTCAAAGATACCAAGAGATAGTAATGTTGAAGTCAACAAAGATATATTTTGCTCGTTTGTAGGATCAAATACACACCCAATCCGAGATAGAATAAAGCAAATATATGATTCTGATAAGGATTTTAAATTGCATATGAAACCGTGGACTGATACTATTCCACAAAATCAATTAGAGTTTTTTATAGATATAACAACTAGATCTAAATTTTCATTATGCCCTAGAGGGTATGGCGCGCAGAGCTTTAGATTTTACGAAATTTTACAATTAAACTCTATACCGGTTATAGTTTATGATAAAGAGTGGTTACCTTTTAATGATGAAATAGATTATGATTCATTTTGCGTTTTAGTTAAGGTGGATGAAATACCAACACTAAAAGAAAAGTTACTAAGTATATCACAAGATACCCAAGTTAGTATGTTAGAGCAAGGTAAAATAATTTACAATAGATACTTTACTCTCGAAGCCATGTCTAAGCAAATTTTAAAAACTCTTAAAGCTAAAGAAAATGGATAAGTTTGACCAAGGTATGATTTATTCATCTGAATATTTAAATAGACCGACACAAGTTGAAAACTGGAATAGGATTAAGGAAGTATATAATAACTACATACAGCACGATCCAGGTAAATCTGTAATACCTAAGATAATACATCAAATATGGATAGGTGGTGAATTACCTGAAAAACAAAACAAAGCATGTAAGGACATACAGGCAGCTTGTAGCGAAAGCGGATGGAATTATAAGTTGTGGAGAGATAGTGATGTTGCAGAGTTAGGGGAGTTTAAAAATAAAGAACTTTATGATAGAACGCCAAATTTTGGGCAAAAAGCCGATATACTTAGAAATATTATTTTATATGAGCATGGAGGAGTCTATCTAGATACTGATTATATTATTGTAAAATTTTTTGATGATTTATTAGATTTAGACTTTTTTTGTGGAGTCTGTTTTGACGAGTGGCCCTCTATGTCGAATAGTATATTAGGCACTATATCAGGTGGAGATACTATAACGAGTATGTTGACATACGATAAAGAAATAGCCTGGAATGACGGTATGGCAATAATAGACACAACCGGTCCTTATCATACCACAAGAGCAGCTTTGAAAAACTTAAATAGTAAAAATGTTGTTTTCCCTAATTCGTATTTTTACCCGTATCCGTGTTTTCCGCGGTTCAGAGTAAAAGGTAATGACCCTTTACAATATATTAGCCCGGAGACGTATTGTATACATTTATGGGATGAGAGCTGGAATAAAAACTTTTAGAAGGTAAGTAATTAATATGATGATCGACCTACATAATGCCATTAAAAAGTATGGCATGAATATAACAGGAGTTATTCATATCGGCGGGCATGTAGGTACAGAATACGACGAATATAAAAAGGTTGAAAGTATAAAACATATGGTGTTCTACGAGCCAGATCCGGATAATTTTAAAAAACTTAAATCTAAGGTCTTAGCAGATGATAGAGCTATATGTATTAATAGAGCTTTAGGTCCTTTCTCTTGTGAAGCAAATTTACATCGCGAAAGTGGTAATAACGGGCAGTCTAACTCAATACTAGAGCCATATAAACATACACATATATATCCGGGTATAGTATTTGAGGAAAAATTAAAAGTTAAAGTTGAGCCGCTTGATAAATACCAAACATCACCAGTGTTTAATTTTATTAATATGGATGTACAAGGTAGTGAGTTAAATGTATTACTAGGAGCTTCAAAAACACTTAACAATATTGATTATGTAATGACAGAAGTGAATAGAGATGAGTTATATAAAAATTGTGCATATATAGAAGATCTAGATTACTTCTTATCTAAGTATAATTTTGAAAGAGTGAAAGAAGTATGGGATAGAGATAATCCTGTTTGGGGAGATGCGTTGTATATAAAGAGGTTATGAAGAAAATATTATTAGTTGTAGCGTTGTATCCGGACCACATACAATCAGTCTTTAACAAGCATTTATCTCCACGTAATAAAGAATATGCTAATAAGCATGGCTTTGAATATATTGAGATTACTAAAAAAGAGCAAATAAAGCAGTCTATTCACGATAGGAGATCTAATCCAAGCTGGACTAACTTTCTAATATATGAGGATTGGTTGGATAGTAACTTTATAACAGAGGGTGATAAAATTCTTTCCTTAGATGCAGACATGTATATGGTAGATATAGATAAGGATTTAAGTACAGATAAATCGTTCTCTTATGCTATCGATTCAGGTAACACGCATTGTATGGGATGGCATAGTCTCACCATAAACAACTGGAGTAAGCAGCTTATAAGGAATGTTGTTTCAGATGAAAGATATGATAAATTAAAACATATTAATCACCCTAATAGCGGATCATCTTTTTGGGAAATGTTTAGTGAGCAAGCTAGTTGGTATTCTTTAGCGGGTATTACAATGCATAGTGATGTATCTTATTTTAATATAGATAATTTTGGATGGAATACTGATACTCAACAACTTCCGTTATATACAATTGAAGAATTACATCGCAATATAGAAATTAGAGATACAACGTACAATGTAACAGAATGGCCGGGGGAAAGTAATTGCGATTATAATATTAATAAACTGGAAAATGCTGATAAAGTTATATTACGGCATTTCGTAAGCGGTCAATTATGGAATAATGAACTTTTAATAAACAATTGGAAAAATGAATATAGGATTTTTATACGAGCATATGGAGCAAGCTAATTTAAAATGTTTTCATTTTTATGAAAATGTTGAAATAGCAGCTAAAACAGTTTTAGGTGATTCTAACAACTATTTTCAAGTACATAATTTACAGGACTTGCAAAATAATGATATTGAGTGTTTATTTATTCTTAATGACCATCACCAGCATTCTGTATTTGGTGAAAATAATTTTTTACAGTATTTAAATGCTAAAAATATACGAACAATTATTTTTAATTACGAGCTTATCGACAGTCCATTCTTCCCGTGGAATTTAGATATACAACGAACTGTAGATAGTATAAAAAATTGCTACCAGTTAGTAGCGGATACTACAGATGGTGTAAGGTTAAATAAAGCTTTAACAACGAAGCAATATCTTTCTAGACAGACTAATTTAGGTGTAGATCCTATCCCGTTTGAAGAAAAAAAAGATAAAATAATATTTATAGGTAACATTTATGACGAACAATACGCGAGTAGGGGCAGGCTGCTCCAGCATGTAAGTAATATGGGTCTAGATATACCAGTCGAAGTAGTAAAAAGTGGTTATAAGTTACCGTTCTCTCAATATATATCTATGCTTAATGAGTCAAAATATGTTTTAAATCCTTTTGGTACAGGTAAGTTTGTAAATGTAAGACATTATGAAGCATTAGAGTTAGGATGCCGACCAATTCAACAAATTTTAAGAAATGATGATTTTTTAAAGTATTATCCAGAACTGGTAAATAAAGGAATGACCTTCGAATCACCTGACGAAATTCCAACACTTCTTCAGAATGAGTATATACCAGAAGACACAATGTACTTAGAAGATTATTTACAAGAAATAAAACTAAAGGAACTAATAAAATAGTTTTAGAGAAATACACATTATTATCTAGTAAACAAAAAGCTGTAGTATATAATTAGGTATGATTATTGATCAGCAAGTATATAATGGCGATCTCATTCACGATCGCTTCGCGTATAAGTTTTTTCGGAAAGAAGTCTCTCCTTACGGTAATATTGTAGCTTTTAGAGCTCCTATGTATGTAAGTGATAATTTAATTGATTTGGAAGATACACTAGCTAATGACTATATCTTTTCAGAGGACGCAATTAACTTCTGCTGGGAGATACCTAATTTATGTCCTTTAGGTGCAGTTGCTTTTCAACGTCTCTTTAATACCACCATCGCAGGTATGTTAGGTCAGCTTATACAAAAGCCTATTAACATGGATGGTGACGATATTATGGTAGCTGATGAGTTTATTGGTAGTGATAGTAAGAAGCGTTCGGAAGGTAAAGTAAGTGTTTCAATTACATATAGTAAGGAAGATATTGCTTTAGGACATACAGGTATTAATGTGCAGGCAGGTAAGAAAGCTCCTGGGTTTGCATATTCAAGTAACTTAAATGATAGTCAGATAGAGGCATTTATGGAAGCTGTGATTAAGGCGTTCGAATTAGAAGTTAAGGATCAGTGGATTGCTACAACAAAAATAATTAGTTAATGAACTTCTTTCAGCTACAGAATAAGCTGTTTTATTCTAAAAAGACAAATGCTGAGTTTTTAGATTCGGAAGGTGAACAATCTTTTGCCCCGTTTATGTTTAATAGGTGGCTATCTTTTTACAGTAAGGGTATGGCTTCTATTACTAATGAAACGTTAAATAGGTTTGGTAGTATTTTTCAGGATAAGCAACAGCAATATAGACTGTACTATTACTTTATTCCAAGATTAAAGTTTAAGCGTATAGCATATAATAAAAAAACTAAAAAAGAGGATAGTGAGGAAGAAAATCTAGATCTTATTGCGCGAAATAAAAATATCTCAGTAAGAGAGTTAAAGTCGTATATTGATTTACAAGAAAACCTTAGTAAATAAATTATATGGCAACAGCATCTATTGATAATCTGGCTCCAACAAGAAGTCTAATTGACTTAACACAAGGAGGTAGGGGTGATTTTGGGTTAGACGACTATCAGCTTAGTTTCGTTTTTGATGATATTCTTCTTGTAGAGTACGCTGATGAGTCAGCTAACGGTGATGAAGTTATGCGTAATGGTATAGTTGTTCCTACAAACACAATGACTAAAGCGTGGCGTAAGGGTAGAGTAATACTCGCAGGTCCTGATGCGAAGTACGCAAAAGAAGGAGATATAGTTATATTTCCAAATAATCTCGGAGTTACTATTTCCAATGTTGAGATTACAGGTAAAGGTAAAATTGCTAAAGGTGTTTTTCTAAACGAAGAAAGAATGTTTGGTATATGCAAACCAAAAGATGATAATACAGAGGTCAGCGCTTGATTCTATTCTTTTAACGAATGTAGTAGACTTAAGATTTGCGCGCAGAATACCTAAAGCAGGTTTCCCTGCTACTCGGCGTATACTCTGCACGAAGTCATATAACTTATTGAATTCTACGAACGGTAGAATTACTCTAAATTACAAACCGCCGAGAGGCCCGCACAAGGTAAATGAAGCAGCTGATAACTTACTTGTTGTATGGGATATTTTAATGCAAGGATATAGAAATATTAATATGAATCAAGCTAATTTAATAACACAGTACCCGGCTGATGATTCATTTTGGACATATTTTAACGAGAGCGTATATCCTATGTCAGCAAACCAAAAACTAGCTTTTATGAACTCATGAATATAAATTTAGAAAGGGTAAATCAAAGCTTGAAGCCTTTTTTGCTACAAAATATAGTAATTAAGACTGATAAGAAGATCATTAAAAAGGGTAAACTTAAGCTATTTAAGATTAAACAGTATAATATTGCTCTTTCACTAGAAATTGACGGTAAAATTAAAATCTACGAAATACCTTACCCATTTAAAATTGAAGGTTCGTTAGATAAGTTAATATTTAACTATCGTATAAGTTCATTTATCCCCGAGCAATACTCCTTGTTTATAAAATTATTAGATTGCAGTTCAAAATCAAAATTTTACGACAACCTGCTTTACATATTGCCTAATAAATGAACTATGTTATAATTAGGTGTGCTAACTGGACTAATTAATAGCTTTCCATCTGGATACGATCCTAATCCAACTCAAGTAAAGCTTCTAAAGAATATTGAACAAGCGTTCACTGATGGCTATAAGTTTGTCATCTGTAATGCTCCTACAGGGTCAGGTAAATCTATGGTATCGAAGACTGTAGGTAATGTTGCTGGTCAATGTACTAAGGAGTATCGTGATATAGTCACAAGCTACCTAGCGTATAAGCGTACACAAGGAGGTAACTATGCATACGAGGATGAGTGCAATGAAGAAAGATCGTTTGGATGTACTGCATTAACTATTACTAAAGCTTTACAGGATCAATACAAAGAGCTATTTAATGATGTTGAGGTATTAAAGGGTAAGTCAAACTATAGTTGCGTAGTAGATGAGGATTACTCAGTTGAAGTGGCACCATGTTTACATTTACCGAAACTCCGTGAAGAGTGCTGGAGTAAGAAGTGCTGTTCGTATTATGAGCAGCGTAATAAAGCTCTAACTTCGCGATTCAATACTCTTAACTATAACATGTTCTTTGCATTACCTGAACACCTTAAAAAGCGTGAATATTTGATTTGTGATGAAGCATCGGAATTAGAAGATCAATTAGTTAAAGAGTTTAGCTGTACTATTAACTTTGAGTTTCTTTACAAGAACGAAGTTGAGGTTAAGCCGTTTCTAACTAAGAGTACTAACGTTGAAAAATGGATAAATCATTTAGTTCTATCACTAAAAGAGCGTATCGATTGGTTAAAGGATGCAATCGGAAGTACAAGTAAGGTTAAAACTAAATACCTTATTCAAAAAAAGAACGAGTTAGTTGCTCTTGGTAATTTACATAGTAAGTTGTCGCTTATATTGGAAACTTGGTATGATAGTGAGTATATTTTCGAGAGAGACAGTAGGGCTATTACCTTTATGCCTCTTAAGGTTGATAAACTATCGAATTATTTGTTTAAGTATGCTGATAAGGTAATTCTTATGTCAGCAACTATTATTGATCCTAAGAATTTTTGTAAGTCGTTGGGTATTGATAACTATAAGTATATTGAGGCTGAGTCGACGTTCGATGCAAAGAATGCGCCGATTTATTGCAATACGAAGGTAAAGTTGAATTACTATAATATGCAAAAGAACTTACCTAAGGTATGTAAACAGATAGCTCAAATTTGCGAGTTTCATAAAAACGAAAAGGGTATTATACATTCACAAAATAAGAGTATTACTAACTTCTTATCAGAAAATCTTACTGATCGTAGATTTTTAATACGTGAACCGGGTGTACGAAATGAAGTTATTTTGGAGCAGCATATGGAAACCGATGACCCTACCGTTCTTATATCACCATCTATGTCTTATGGGGTTGACCTTAAGGATGATCTAGCTAGATTTCAAATTATTATCAAGGCACCGTATCTACCCACTAAAGATAAACGTATTGAGAATCTAATGAAAGAGGATTTCGACTGGTATCAAAATAAAATGCTATGTTCATTAATTCAAGCTTGTGGTAGAGGTATACGATCTCATAAAGATCATTGTATAACATACATTCTTGATGCTGCAATTGTAGAAAGTATAGTAAAAAACAGACATAAGCTTCCTAAATACTATCTAGACCGATTCGCGTAATAAATATATGTAGTGCGTAACAGGGCATACCATTTTGAAATTAAGGATCTACTCACGCAGTTTGTAGCAGCGTTTGATGATACGGTTATTTCGCGTTTCGATAAAAATCGTAATGCTAAACAAAATATTGATGTAAGATATGTCTTTGCTCCAAAGCAAAGAATAATGTATGATATAGTTAATAAAGCGCAAAATCTTACATTACCAGTTGTAGCGGTAAACTTGACCGGAGTATCTAGAGACGAATCTAGAGTTTTTAATAAACTAGCCCCTGCATTTTTACCAGGCCAACTAACAGATCATCCGGATAAAGCTTCAAAGTTCTTAATGCCGGTACCTGTTGATCTTTCAGTTAGTATGTCAATAATGACACGTTATATGGCTGATGCTGATCAAATTATATCAAACTTTGTACCTTACAATAACCCATATATCATATTATCTTGGAAGGTACCTGCTGATTTTGGCGCTGACTACGAGCAAGAAATAAGATCTGAAGTATTATGGTCTGGAGATTTAAATTATAGTACTCCTACAGATGTAACATATTCAGATAAATTTAGGGTAGTTATTGATACTTCTTTTACAATTAAAGGTTGGTTATTTCCTGAGCAAAAAGATACGCAGGATATTATCTATAAAATAGATAATAACTTTATTACTGTTGATCTAGCAAATAAAATATATGATATAGAAGGTAAAGAATTAGAATTTCTTACTTACGAGAAACAAGGATACGAAACGCTTTCCGGGTACGACGATAAAGTTCCAAAGTCATATACAGAAACAGTCACCATATCTGGAATCCCAGAGTTCACTAATATCTTCTATGCTACTACAGGGACCTTTAACGCTGCGCGTGGTTTAACTACTATACTAAGTGGCTTTAGTAATAGCTTTACCCTTTATGGAAAACGGTTTGACACAAGCAACAGTTACTACCTCTCTTCAAATGTAGATAACTTTCATACAAATTATCAAGAAATTACATCCGCTAAATCACCTACTATATCTGGGTATAAGCTAGATGATTATTATTATTCAACAGGTAACGATAATATTGTTAACCTGTTTCTTCCTGCTTCGTCGCTCTCAGCCTCAGGTGACTTTACCATTGTAACAGCAAACGAAGCAGGGTGGGCTACTACATATCAAGCCCAGTCATCAATTATTAGAATTTAAATATTCTTAATAATACTATCTGCGGTATGAATTTCTTTAAATTCATCATATGGACACTCATGCACTGCACCAGTAAAGTTATAATCATAAAGATAACTATCTATATGACCTTTCGGAAACTCTGTTTTCGGTAGTACGTTTTTATGCATATCATAACCAAAGATTTTAGGTGAAGTCCCTACCCATACTACAGTTGATGGCTTATCAAGTGCGGCCGCAGCATGTTGTAACGATGAATCAATAAGGAGTCTCTTATCAGAAAAATTAATAAGATTGAAAAGTTCCTTTTTAGAGACTTGTTTTTCAAATCTAATAGCACCTTCTAACTTCGGATGAAAATCATAGCAAACATGTAAGATCATATACTGTTCTTTAAGTTTAGTCACGATCTCTTGAGCTACAGGTGGTGGTATATCACGCACCCACGAGTATGGGTGTTGTTGGTGCTCTTTACCCGGACCACCAAACGGTTGGAACAGTAATAATGGTTTATTTTTCTGTAATGAAGCGAGTTGAGGGTCAATTAAGTCCTTCTCTCTCAAATTGAAGTGTATATATGGCTTCTCGCTGTTATACTTAACACCTATCATATCACACCACGATTTGATGAGATGCGTTTTTTTAGTAATATGACTTGTCTGCTTATAAGGCTCTTGCGCGAATACTTCCACATCTTTACCGTGTATATAATCTTGATAGAAATAAGGTACGTTACCCAATCTAAAAACTCGGTGTATATCCTTATTATTGAGAAACACCTCTGGCCACGCACAAACAACAATAATCTTACGATCTGGATTTTGCTTTTTATACGCTTTTACTACAGCTGTAGAGGCTACGTGTTTACCAATACCTCCTTCGATATGAAATATAGCGTGCTTTGACATTACTATAATTTAATAGCAAAATCGGAATTTTCAACTAAGATTTACGTGACGCAAGATATTCTTAAGAAACCTCCACTATGCCAAATACCACCGCTAACTAATGGATCAGATGTTGGTAGACAGTTTAGAACTAACCCTCCACCTACAGTAAGACAACCTGTAACAGTAAGTGATTTACAAGCTACTACATTATTGTTGAAAATAGTAGTACCTCCCCCGCCGGAACAACTTCCTGTACCATTCACAAATAAACTACCTGCAATTGATACTATACTACCATTGTCTGTAATAATGGAATTGCAAACCGTACCACTTGTACCTATTAATTTTGGCACTGTATTATTACTTACGGTTCCACAGTAGTCTACTAATTTACCTCCCCAAACACTACTATCAATTTCATCTGTACGTAATGTCTTATCACTGTCTAAAATTACTACAGAATTATCTGTACCTACCGGTAAAGTATTATCTAATGTAATGTTATTACTCTTAATAACTAATGTATCGCAGTCATTAGACCCAATTATTGTATTACCATTAGCTTGCAACGTCCCATTAAGTTGAACCCCGGAAAGTGAGCAAAAATCACCTCTAGAGCATAATTTATTAGGACTAGTAACAACAAGATCACCGCCTACAAGCGAATCATCATTTGCTGTAAGACCTGCAAATATTACATCACTAGTCTGTGCGACACCTAAATTTAAGCTACCGTTCCCAGCGCCCGTAAACGCTATACACCCTTGACTACCCGAACTAATGCCGCAAACATATCGTCCGTCATTTTGTGAAGTTAGAGCCGTAAATACAGAACTAACTGCTGTCTGTCTAGTCTCTGTAGATTGAACAAGTGGGGTTAATTCACTACCTACGAGTGTACTAGCTGAAGTTAATTCGGTTATTTTAATACCCATGTATATATTTATTGCAATTGACAAAAAATACATTAAAATATAATTGTGAGAATTAAATTTGATGAAAAATCTCATACTTATACGCATACTGAAACGAAAGAAAAATTTATTTCAGTTACAACGTTATTAGGTAAGTATAAAAAACCCTTCG
>Ga0098055_1001154_pt1 | contig 14543 bp, 12 predicted proteins | sample 17_taG_FD_75107 | JGI IMG/M metagenome (GOLD analysis project Ga0098055, IMG submission 75107) | Marine viral communities from the Subarctic Pacific Ocean - 17_ETSP_OMZ_AT15314 metaG | ecosystem: Environmental > Aquatic > Marine > Oceanic | place: Pacific Ocean | collected 2015-01-18 | reverse complement strand
GGCCTGCTTCGTCTATCTGTTCCATCTTAAATGGGTTAGGATCAAAGCCAACCTCACCTACTGGAATTTTACCACCACGTACCATGTTTTGGATACGAACTTTAGAAACATCTAAACCAAGTAGCTTACGCGCATCCTTAGTCATACCCTCCCAATCTTCGTATGTGATATACTTTTGTTCAGGTGCATCAGGTTCAGTCTTAAGCGCATTACGAACTTCACGCTCAATAGCCATTGATACAGTAGGAACACGTTCCTCATAACCAATACCAAGGTCAGCACCTAAATCACGTCCCTCTGGCTCTTCCTCTGTTGGCCCTAGCCCAACAGCAGCAGGCACATCATTGTCTTGTCTGCGTCTGTTTCTATCGCCACGCTTCTCTTGCGCTTCGGCATCTCCACTATCAGCATTACGCTTGATCAAGTCTTCTACAGTTGTAGTGCCATCAGATGATGCAGGAGCTACACTGCTCTCCACTACAGGTTCTGCCTCTGATGTAGAGGTTAGAGGATCATCAACCTTAGGCGCTGATTTAGGTTCAACCTCAGGTTCTTCTACTTCTGTGCTAGGCTCCTCAAACATCATAATCTTGTTGAACTCTTCATCAGTGATGTACTGATCATTACCATAGGCTTCAACAATACGATCAACAATGCTAGAGTCTTGTCTTACTAGCTTCACGAATTGACGCATATCCTCTACGCTGTCCATACGTGTAGCAAGACCTGTCATAACCTGATAACGAGCGTTAGCTTGACCAAAGCCTACAGTTAGACCTTTACCAATCAAGCTTTTCTCTAGATCAGCCATAGCTTGACCTGCAGCAAATACTTCACGTTTAGCAGTGTTAGCCGTAGCATTAGCACCAAACGCACTAAGAGCGCCTTTATCCATGTTCAACAATGATGCGTAATCATCAGGGTCTGACGAATCAGTGAACTGGTTACTGAACACTCTAGAGAGAGCATTAACAGTAGTTTTGTACTGCGCATCAGTATAGTCAACTTCAACGTTCTGATATGGACCTGTAGCTTGAAGCTGATCAAATGGTGTTTGCTTAATGCCACCACCTGCTTCAAAACCTAATAGTGTTTCAACAGGTACACCAGCAACCTTCATACCTTTGACGATCTCTTCAGCAGAGGCACGAGGGTTCATAGCCATTATGTCAGATACAGCTTTACCAAATGCACCTGCACGATGTTGCTCACTCTTGTTGCGTGGGTCTGTATATACGGTGATACCTTGAAAGATTTGACGTAGTGCTCTCTCAGGTGTTACACCCTCTGGTAACTTAAAGTTTGCAGGTAGTGCAAGGCTACCCAAGATCATACTCTTATCAATCTGACCTACAATACCATTCTTTTCCATGACAGTCTTAGCTGTATATACGTTCTTGTAGATATCATGTATGTCGTAGTTTTGAGCAAGACCAATGAACTCTTCTGGCGTAACACCAAAGTCGTTGTTCATTTGATCCATCATGTCTTCCATTGTGGAAATCTCTGCTTCAGACTGGGCATAAGCAGGAGCTACACGTTTAGCGTTATCAATAGCTAGGTCAACATACTTTTCACGTTGTGCTCTACGCTCTTTAATCCCTTCAGCAAGCGTTGTACCAAAACCCTTAGCAAAGCCTGCACCAAAAGCACCCTTAATCATGTCGCTTACTCCTTAGCCATCAAGCCTTGTGGCTTCTCATTTTCAGGTTGCTCTTCTACGATATCTTCTGCAACTTGCTCTTCAAGGATATCACCCTCATCCATTTTCCCAGCGCGTTCCATGACACGCTTCTTTAGCTTGACAGCCATACGCTTAACTTTATCGTCCTGTTTAAGACCCTCAGTGTCAATGTAATCTTTCATTGTTTCTTTGTAGTCTATGCCAGCTTCCTCTGCCATCTGCTTCATCACTAGAGCAATCTGAGGCTGCACTATTAGTTTCATATCTACTGTGTGAATACCATCCATAATGCCTTTGTTCAACAATGTACTGGATACAACACTAATAGGTACACCTATGTCTAGCATATCAAGTACGTTATCTGCTACCTCTTCTGAAGTTAACCCTCTCATGTAAAGGTCAAGAACTTCCTCAGGGTCATTCATAGTAGGAGGCTGCTCCCAAGCAAAGGCACCTGGTTCATCTGTCAGTGAGTTTCCGGGGATTGGCCCCTGCATCATCATTGATTGTGCGTCTTTAATATCCATAATATAACCTACTTAGTAAATCCTGCGCCGAAGTATAATCCCACAATTGCGGAAACAATATGTGTATCTAGTGGGGTGATAACAAAACCTTGTGCCATCTTCCATTGTACAGCCTCTGCTGGGCCAAACAGCCAATTTAATAAACCACCAGTAGCTTCAGTGTATCCTACATAAACACTAACCTCAGGATACCATACAGCAACTAGCTTTGGCAATACGATAATTGAGAACACAGCAGATAGAGCTATTAGTCTACGTGTCCATGCAAAGTGTTTGTCTGTCTTACCTGCATCACGTGCATCAGCTACAGCACTACGGTTAAACTCTGCACGTTGCATGAGCATTTCGTTTTGTGCTTGCTTAGCTTTAATAGATTGACCCCAAATAGACATGACTCCACCTAAGACGGTGGAGAACAACATTGTGATTAATTCTAGGGGTAAACCGAACATTAGACTGTAATTTCTCTTGTCTCAGTTAAACCAGTTGCAACACCTTTACTGCTTAATTTTACAGCTTTGCGAGATGTGGTAAATGAGTGTACAACATTATCATCTTTATCTAAATACTCAAACTTTGTACCACCACTAGCCGTAGGTATTTGCTTTATTTTTGTAATTGTTTTTTCTCCGATATCACCTGCAGCTTTATTCCAATTCCATGCACGGCGCTTTGCTAAAGATATAAGTGATACTTTTTCTTTGGCTTTAGTTGTCATACCTACGAACTCTAATGTATTCTTCATCTTATCTACAGTTGTACTTTTCTTAGCTGTTGAACCAATAGTACCCACATTATAATTAAGATCAACCAAAGCATACTTCACTGATTCTGGGAGCTTTTGCCATTCACCTTCTGTGAATTTAGCTTTTGCTTTATCTCTATGCTTTAAAGCCACAGCAGCAGCAAATTCTGCGTCAGAGTCATAATCCGCACGTTTCAAGCCCTCTGTGAATTTAACACCTAATGCTGCCGTGTCTTTACCGCCCTCTAAAGATTTATGAGACTTTAGCCCTTCATGTTCCTTAAGATATATCTCAGAGAACTCTTCTTTATATGTTTCTAATTCAGATGGTGGAGTCTCTCCCTTACTATCAAGGCGAGGACTCATTATCCCTTTCCCACTGGGGGCTGCACCTCCATCAGCGTCGATGGTATCAGTATCAATAGTACCGGGGTCAATCTCTTCAGACATTTTGTAAAGAGGCTCTTCATTAGATAGCTTCCCTTCATCTGTATCAGTCACATCTATCATTATGGACTGATCTTTGTCAAGCTTGTTGCCATACTCAGGGTCACCTACTGCAGCACGTACAGATACATCCTCTTCAGTAAGAGATTGTGTGATACCTGAAGCCTCACGCTGTAGACGAGCTTCCATAGCTGATTGCTTAGCTTGCTCAAAGACGTTCATCTCTTCTTCATACTTAGCAATGTCTTCTTCTGTAATGCTTGTATTACGTGCCTTTACTGCAGGTATTTCTTCACGTGCTTTAGCTGGGTCTAAATCTCGCTTTGAGCGTAGATACTTTACAAATGATGTTACGTAATCCTCAGGATCACTGTCTGACATACCCTGACCCATCAAACCCTCAGTAGTTGATGTTGTAGTATCATCACCAGAGTACATCATTGACTCTAGTGCCTGCATTTGTCTTTTTAACATATCTGACATATTTATAATACCTTACCAAGAAAAGGGGTTCAACCAGCTAAATGTACCTGAGCTTGATACCAATGCAGGCGCAAGCTCACCTAAGAAATTACCCCAACCCTGACCACGAGCACTGTCTACAGATGCCTGTGCTGTTGCAAGGTCTACATCTCTTTGCATCTCAGCAATAATTAGCTGTAAAGATCGGTTAGCATCATTTTCTTGGCCCTTAAATGCATAGCTAATCATGTCTCTCGTATTTTGTAGGATGCTATTGTAGGCTGTAAGAGTAAGATTATTGGTAGCCATAGCTGCATCACGGTTAGCTGCGTTCTGTGCTGCATTATCTGCTAGTGTATAACTCTGCGCCCATTGTGCATTAGACTGTGCAATAACCAAAGAGTTTGTTGCATTAAACTGCTCACGTGCAGCTTCTAAGCCTGTGTTAAATTGAGCCATAGCGTTAATCTGACCAGTGTTAAACTGATTCATAGCATTATATTGCTCAGCATTAAATGTTGCAATCTGAGCTTCTAGATTAGCCATAAACTGTGCAGTTTGGTTCTCACTTGATGCATTGAACTGTTTGGCAGCATTTGTAGCAGCTTGATCTGATATCATAGCATTTACTGTAGCTTGAGCTTTAAATATTTTATCTTGCTGCTCAAACCCTAAGTTGGTTAAATCCATCTTCAGGAAAGTCTCAGCGTTCTTAACTTGAGCCTGTTGCTGATTAGTAAGATTAGTTATGTCTAGCTGAGTTAGCGCTGCAGCATCTGCTAGAACTTTAGCGTTAGCAGCTTGTAGGTTAGCTAAATCTACAGACTGTGCTAGTCTTGCATTTTCCAGTGCTACCTGCTGTTCAGCAGTAAAGTTCATATTAGCAATGTCACTAATCTTAGCAGCGTTAGCAACCTTAGTTTGGAACTCTTGTGTGAACTCTAGGCCAAGGAACTTAGAACGCTGCTCTGCTGCGAACATAGCTGCCTGTTGGCGATTACTCAAGTTCTGTGATTCAAATCGAGCAAACGTTTGTGCATCAGCATTAGCGATAGGCATCGCAGCTTCCATAGCGGCCTGTACTGCAGCCTGTCCCGCCATAGAGGATGCACTAAGACCACGTGATGCCATCATTGCAGCAGCTTTACGTAGAGCACCAGCAGCCCAAGGTGGAGGGTTGGTACCCTCAAAGTCTTCCATCAACTGACCAAGCTGGCCTTGTACTGTAGCGTTACTAGAAGGTTGACCAGTAGCCGCCTCAAAGTTTGTCTCTTTCTTGACGCGATCCATATCAACGGTAGAACCATCAATAAGTTCACCCTCTTCTAGCTCACGTGTTGGCGCACCCTGTACTGTTTGAGCTTTCTCAAGTTGTGCAGCAGATAGACCAAGCTGTGCTAGTTCTTTAGGGTCCATCGTTTGAGCTTCTACAAGAGCTTCAGGGCCAACTTTACCTGTCACCTTCTCAAGGTGATCCATAATCTGCTCTACATCAGCAGTAACCTCTAGAGGTTCATATGTCTTTGTTTGAAGCTTATCAGGAGCATCAACGGTTTTAACAGTGTCTACAGTTTTAACGTCAGCTTCTTGCTTCTCTGTTACCTGCCCAACACCTTCGTCAATCTCTCCTGCTTCTTTTTGTTCTTCTGTAGTTTTCTCAACATCTGCCGTAGTAACGGATGCACTTGGATCAGTAGTTAGGTCAGCTAATACCTCTGTACTGCTTGGGACATCTGTTGCTTCCATACCAGACATGGCAGAGTTAACTTCTGCTTGCGCTGCATTAACAGCAGTTTGTGCATCTGTTACAGCTTTAGCAAGTGCTTCATCTTCAGGGTTGGCCTGTGACGCAGCCATAGCCTCATTCAATTTAGTTTGAGCATCAGAAAACTTCTTTTGTGCTGCATCTAACTTGGCTTGACCACCCTCATTAAATGCTTTACGTACCATGCCGCCATAAGCCATGTTGATACGCTTTTGCGCAGCCATAGCCATTTTACCTACACGTGCAGCAAGCGCTGGGTTAGCAGCAATTATAGCGTTCTGCTCATCACTCTGTTTACCCTGCAGAGATGCATCAATTTTACCTAGCTGTTCTGGTGTAAACCCTGCAAACTTCTTAGCCATAATTACTTATTCCCTATTTGCATCCATACTGATGCTGCTACAAATGATAGCAATGCAATTGTTGTGATGCGTACTATTGTATTCCATACGCTTTTCTTTGTATCTCTATATGCTTCCAATAAACTACGCATCTCTATAATATCTTTGTGCGCATCCTCATCATGCAAACCTAAAGCAGCCAACGCCTCTTTAGCACCACGCCTTGCAGCGCGATCTAGCAAGTCTTCTAGTTCTTCTGGTGTTAGCTGCGTCATTGGCATTACTCAGGTTTAGTAGGCCAAGTGATAGTATTTGGGAAGCCTGCCTGCTGTGGTACGTTTAACAAATCAGTGCGATACTGAGTCCATTCGTTTTGTTTTTCTGCAGTTAAGTCTGCCCAGCGCAATGGGTTAGTAACGATAGGGTCTACTTCTGATGTTAGCCTACGATTCCTTTCATTCCGCACAGATTGCGCTGTTTCTGCATCTATTTCTGCTTGCGTTGGTGCAACATAAGGTGTGAAATCTGACCCAATCAAAGAACGTAACTCAGTATTGTCAATGATCATATCTGTGTCTGACGGGTCTAAGGTGTATGGTATCCAGCCGTACTGTGGGTGATTAATCTCTACATCAAACCGTGTGTTCTCAGCATTAAGAGAATGAGAATTACGTACTTCAGTAATTTCTATAGACATATTATGAAATCCTCACGAATAATGTTGATGGGAGCCTATATGATACTCTGTCTGCGTTACCCATAGCCCTCCAAGTGCCAAGGGGGCTTGTACTACTTATATCATTTGCCGTGTTATCACTGAAACTGCTTTCAGATACGAAACCAGCATACTCAAGACTAGAACCAGAGTAAGTGGTTCCATATACAATAGTACCAGTTGATGGCTTACCCAAAAAAGCGTAGGTACCTACGTTACCTATACCAGTGTCCGTTAATGCGCTTGTTATACCAGTTACGTGACCGTTGCTGTCTACAGTAATATCTTGGATAAAAGTGTTACCACTATTATTTGCACTAGTAGCTGGAGTGATGTTTGGGTGAGCCGTTAACGCACCTAGCCCAGCCGCCGTAGGGGGAGTATAGGTGAAGACACCATTAGTGTTGTTATAACTCAGAGCACCACCACCAGAAGCCGTATTTGTTCCTACTGAAAGATCATCAAAGTTTATAGAATCTGGTACAGTAAAATTAAGTTTAGCTGTAGCATCATTATATGAAACAGAAATATTTGTTTCTTGGTTACCAACCACCATATCGCCAATAATATCTTGTATGGCTTCATCGTTTAATGATACGGCACCTGATGAAACATTAAAATCTGTACTATTAAAAGAGGCTATACCTTTAGTTGTGTATGTAGCATCACTAACAGTAGCTGTAGATGAAATCTCCCCTGTAGTAGAGTTATAACTAATACCTGTTCCTGCACTAATAGCAGCCCTAGCCCGTGCATCTGTGAAGTATTTATTAGTAGCGTTGGTATCAGTAAGGTCATCTGTATCGTGGTTGCTTAGTGAGGTAACAGTACCATTAAAACGTGTGTTTACAGTATCAACTATTTTAGAAGCGCCGTTGCTTGTATATACATCACCTCTATGATCACCTGTAACCGAATTAAAAGTAACATTAGATGTTGTTGCTATAGCCTGTGGAATAGAAACTGTTAAGATTGCACCGTCATCACTAACCCCAGATGAGTCGGTTATGGTAATCCCTGTTCCTTGAGTAACACTCTCTACATAATTACCGCTTGTGTCGGCACCTAGGGAAATAGAACCTGCAGGGACACTAGTACTTTCAACAGTCAATGCCACATCTGTAATATCACCACTACCATCTATAGTAAATGACCCTGTAACATCACTATCGTCGCCACCAAATGTTACAGTACGTGCTGATGACCATGCATCTGCTGTATTAGAATTACCCTCAAACTGTGCTGTCACGGCATCAGAACCAGGTGTCAAGATAACTGTGCTGTTTGAATTAATTAACGTACCATAATATGTAGCTAAACTAGCATCTGAGCCTGAGTCAAATATAGTTGTTAAGTCAGAGTTTTTAATGTCACCCGTTAAATCACCTGTGACATCACCAGTAAAGGTAGCGTTTGTACCATCCGTACCAGACTCAAGAACCTTACTTGTACCGTCTGTAGAATATACATCACCAACAAGATCACCTGTTAGTGTGCCAGTTAAACCCCCACTAAATGTAGCCTCACCTGTGAACGTAGATGTCTCATCAACACTAAGGATATCTGTGTTAAGTGTTCCATCAAAGAAACCATTTTTAAAAGGAACACCACTTGTACCAACATCTAGAGTGTTTGCAGTTTTACCTTTAATTTCTGTAGCAGTAACCACAAGGTCTGAGCTAGGTCCAATACTACTAATAGTAGCACCACCACCTGCACTGCCATCATGGTTATGGCCTGAAGAAGCATTAAATGCAAGTTCTAACCTGTCAAACTCTGCGTTTAAATCTTCAGCGTCAATAACATTACCATTAGCAATGTTACCTTCTGTGTCTACTTTTGTATATCCCTGCGCCATGTTACTGCCTATCTTCTTGAGTAAACTCTAATATAGCTGTGTCTAGAGTGTATGTTGGGTTTGTTGTATTATCTTCAATACGAATTGCTACTGTCTTACCTGAACCTATAACATTTTTATTATATACTTTATCTATCTCACCGCCATAAGTAGCATATACTTTATTAGGATCATAATCTGCCCAAGTTGTGTCTACTTGTTGTCTGTTATTAGGATCAGCCTTTCCGAAATTAGAATTAACGGCACCGTATTCAAAAACACCCACGTTTGTGCTACCTATAACCAATGTATTAGGTTGTATTGTAGAACGATTATTAGGTGAGTCAAAGTCAAACTTTAAGTTAAGATCAAGTTGCATATTACCTGTAGGTTCTGTATACAAAGTTATCTTATAAAAGGTTTTACGTATTTGCGGATCAGCGATTGGCATGTAAGGTGATTCATATATAGCTTCAATGTTAGAGCCATCAAAGCTATTACCTGTACCCATAGTGTATACGTAACCATCCTCATTTGCAAATGCTATAATTTCTTGGTTAGAAAAATATCTACTATCTGCTACATAAGCTTTAATACCTTTAGTGGTAGACCACTGGATACCTTCAGAACCCTGTGTTATAAATTTAGTAGCTATTAAGCCACGAGCAACATCTTTTTGCTCTGATGCAATATATGAAAATATTCTATATTGTGCCTTTTCTCTAATCACACAAGAACTATAAATTGAACCACTAGCTAAAAAGATAGATGCATCTTTAAATATTCTATCTGAGGCAACATCAAGAGCAAAATCGCCAATACGATCTGTTGCGCTTAGTAGTCTAATGCCATCAGGTGCCAAATACATAATATCACCACCAACTTCTTGAATTGTATCACCATTGATACAACCAATACTGTCAGTGATGGGTGACATTAAAAAATCTGCAGAGGTGCTACCTGTAATCTTTTTAATTGAGCTATTAGTAAAAACAATTAGCTGCTCACGAAAAACAGCCATACCTGTAATATCATACCCTACATTAATTGTCCCAGCGCCATTAGCCACACTAAAGTCATCAACAGTGTTAGGTGCGGTAAATATAAGATCACTACCTACTGCATAGAAAGCTGTGTTTTTAAAAATAGTTACATGCAACGCACCTGAGATGTCAGGACTGTGATCCGTCTGGTTCATGAAAAAGATAGTGTTACCTGAAGTATTATACACAGCAGGATAATTAACACCATCTACAAATATAACTTTATCGTCACCATCAAAGTTAAACTCTACATGCCTAACCTTACCACCGTTTGTAAGTGTGCTAACATTGTTAGGCATACTCTGCCATGTATTTCCAGTACCATAATAATAAACAGTATTATATGATGCGTTATGACGAGCTACGACATAGCGACCAGATGAAATAACTTTTAGACCTACTACAGGACCAGTTCCGGGTATGGTAGAGCTACTAAACTTTTCAAAACCTTTAATCTTAGAGTAACCACCCTCTTTATTGGCTTCGAAGTTTTGCAAAATAGTAGCGGAACCAACAGCATTAGAACCCTGCTGTAGAGCAGAGAGATTAGAGATTAGACCACCTCTAAACTCAATAGGAAATGTATTCCATTGTGTAGCCATTAGAATCTAACTCTTGAATCTCTTAAATAATCTGTACGGTTAATATGTAAGCTACGAAGGTGTTTAATGCCTTGTTGAAATTTACCTAACGACAATTGTGCTGCCTGTGTATCACCACGGAACTGGTACACATAATACATAGCACCATCTATAATAACGTAACGATACTGCTCTGGTAAGTTTGGTACATCTGTAGCGTTCTCTAAATCATAAGCACTTCGATAATACTCATATACTAATTCATAAGCAGCATCTGGATTAGGGTATACTATAAACTCCCTACTAGGTGTTCTAGATACATGAGTTGGTGTAGTTCTATTAGATGATTGTGTATTGTATTCACTATCTGCATACTTTTCTATATATTCTTCATATGCTAATAGCTTAAGTTTTTTAGTGCCAACATTTAAATCTGAATCTCTCTTGATGCGAAAAGTATTCATGTTAATGTTTTTAGCATCAGCAGGGAAACCGTATCTAACAGTACCCGGAGATAGTGTCTCTGTAACCTCTGCGTGATTCCAAGGCCACTCATACTCTTCCTGATTTATATGTCTAATTGACGAGTTAACAGAATCCTTAGCAAAACTATAATAACCAGTTGTAGTATCAAAGTTAACAGAGGTTAACTCTACTTCGTTAAGTCTACGGTTAACATCATTTACAAGACCAATATAATCGTATGCCATTATTACTTCTCCTTAACGCGCAAGAAGATAGAGCGCTCATATTTCAAAGCGCCTGTTGTTGTTATCTGACACACTACAGTATATTTAATGTTGTTAGTACCTAAAGAAAATCTGGCTGTGGCAATCTGCCCAGAAATAGTTCCTGTCACAAACTGCAGACCATTAATTACTTCTGCGTCAGATGCTTCTTCTTTATTGCCATCAGCATCCTTAATAAACCATTTAACAGAACTAATTGTTTCACTTCCTAAGAAGCGTGACCAATCAACACTATAATCTATTATTTCATCTGGGTCTTTATTGGGCCAAGTATAAGACATGGTTAGTCCTTATGCTGCGATATACACAGTATAACTTTGTGTATCTTTATCGACATAAACTGTTCTGTTTTCGGGTTGGATATGCACTGTATTACCTTGGTCATATGATACTATATAAACAGTGCGATTTCTACTATATAAATCTGCATAAGCATTAAAATCAAATGTTTCTGCTATAGGAGCGTCAGGTAATGATAGTGATGTAGTTAAAAAAGTGTTAAGTGTATTTAACTCTATATTTGAAGAGGCTTTAGGTATAACATCTGATACTAATGTTATTGTGTCTTCTATTGAAAATAAATCAAGATTAGCATCTGCAGACGTAGGCAGTTCTTCTACTGCAGCGGTTGTAATGGATACATTATCTAAAACTTTAGACGCATCTACTGTTATTGACAGGTCTTCAGCAAATATAGAAAACTGTATAGATGCTATATCTACGTATGCTGTAACATTATATAGCAGATTATTTTGATTTAAAACAGAAGAGACACTATCTGTAGTTATATTTGCATCTGCAGTAATGTCAACCCCTGTAATAGAAAAAGTAGATTCTAAGGAGTTGATATTTGTACTACCATCAGCAGTAGTAGCAGGTGCTTGAAATGTAAATGAAGCCGTAGCTACTGGTAATGTTGTATTAGCTAAACCTGTAACACTACTAAAACCACTTAGCGATGTTTGTGCTAGTGTTGATACTAAGTCTACGGTTGCTTGTGCATCTACTTCACCAAATGCATTTACTGAAAAAGATGCTGACGTAGATGGTATTGTTAAGCTTGCTTCAAGTGTGTGATCTAGTACACCAGGAGAAAGAGCAAGTACAGTGGTGCCTAATACGATAAACTTATCAAACCTAGGGTAAGATTGAGAAATACTAGTTTGCGAAAAGGGAGTAAAGCCAAGCATATCTTATCTTTCTGATGGTGTTGGCATAGAGTAACTAACAACGTGGTTGATTTGTCTGCCACCTATAAATGCGGCATACTCGCCATCATCTCGAATGTAAAACGCCCCTCTGTCAGAAATTGGTACTACGTCAGCTATTTGGTGTGTAGCATAATGCGTTGCAGTTGTTATATCCCACTCTGTTTCTAATTCATACTCAGTTAATACTGGTTGACCATATACATAATTATTTTTAACAAAAGCCTGTCTTCCGTTAGAAGCCATATGAAGGGCAATAGGATAATTAGACTCAGTACTTATATCTATACTAGAAGTAAAAGATGCTGTACTAGTATCCCAAGCTGTAGATAAGTCATACCTTCTAATCTGTTGGCCACTACTTATTGTAGTAAAAAGCTTAGTACCATCAGGACTAAATGATAAACCTCTAGGGTAACCCGAACTTAAATACTTATTACTATAAGTAGTGCTCATTGTGTTTAAGTCCCATGCTGTTGATAGTGTATAACCGTATACTCTACCTTGGTTGGTCATAAAGAAAAAGCCTGTGCCATCAGGTTTAAACCACATATCTTGGTAATAACTCCCTCCAATAATTGCCTTGCTAACAGCAGGAGTGGTACTTGATATAGAGCTTAAATTCCAAGCAGTACCTAAATTATATTGTTTTATAGTATTTGTACCATCAGAAATTAAATAAAGTTTAGTTCCATCAGAACTCATTGATATGCCACTATAAAGTGAAAAACTACCATCTATAGCGGTTTGGAAATAGTGTGTAGTAGGTGTCTGTTTATAGGTTATAGTTGCACCTGAGAAATTATAGGATGAGCTAGTTCTAAGTTTTACTATTTCACCACCAACACCAGATATATAAAAGTCATTACCGTTGTCAAAATGCAAACCATAAAAGTTATTACTTATTCTATAATCTGCCATACTAAAGGCACCAACAAAAGTAACGTTAGAGGTTATATTCCAAGAACTACCTAAATTCCACTGATATATAGCAGCACTAGTTCCCCCACTTAGATTAGTTACAAACATTCTATTACTAGTTAAAAAGAGACCTGTAGGAGAGCGTAAGCCATCATCATAGACTTGATACTTATTTGTAGAGCCTGATGTTGAAGTTGATAAGTCCCAAGCAGTAGTCATAGTTTGTTGTGTAACAGTATCGTAGGTTTGACTTAATCCTGCCCACCATTTTGTACCATCAGGTTTCATATATAAGGATGTTGGAGTACCACCCCCTGCATATCTACTTTGTCCAGTATAAGAAGCAGTAGTTACATCCCATGCTGTAGATAAAGTAAATTCACGTAGCGCATTATTGTAGTCATTAAGTACAAACATTTTTGTACCATCAGGTTTAAATCTTACTGCTCTTGGGTTTCTAGCTCTAGAATAAGAACTACAATCATATCGTCCTGCAAAACTAGCACTACTTATATCATACGCAGTTGTAAGGTCATACTGATATATAAATCCTTGTATAGAACCGTAACTATACAAAGCAACGTATAGGCGAGTACCACTATCTTCAATGGTTATATTACTTGCACTAAAGTTAGTGTGAGCGTTATAAGGATCATCATCTGCATTAGGACCATTGATAGAAGTATCACCACTCGCCGTAGGTGAAAAACTTAACTTAGGTAAGGATAAGAAAGTTCTGCTATCAAAGTCAATAGCATCAAAAGGTGCAGCCCCAGTAGATAAACTGTGACCAAATCCTCTGGCTGAACCCCCTCCAAAACTACTTAATAATGGCATACTTATTACCTATGAAAATGCTGTCAACGATGCTAATACTGTAAAAGTTGCATCTGCTGTCTTTATAATTGTAAAAGTGTAAACGTCAATACCACTTGCAGTACCACCGCTTGGTGCAGAGCCACCTGCCCACTTAGGCGTAACTGCTGTACCATCAACTTGATATGCGTTGAGGTAATAAGCTGTTGAGCCATTTGTGACCAAAGCAGTACATGTAACAGACTGACCTGTCCCAAGTGTTGAATTTACGTTTGAAAAGTTAATTGTGCGGTTTGCTGTCTGGTTTGCTGTAAAATAGACGATTCCCTGTGCCGAAGTATCAAAAGTATACGTTCCAGTTGTTGTTGTGTCTGTAGTAACTTTTTCATGTACTTCCTCAATATCAAGTTGTCCGTCTATCTCAACAGCACCTGCCACAAGCGTACCTGTGACAGAGGCACCCCAAGATTGAGTGGTAAATTTGATAGATCCGTTATGATAAAGATAGGTTGCGCCGTTGTGGGTACAATTGAGTAACCATTCATTATCTACATCGTTATAAATGCCAGTAGTAGTGCTATTGTTATGCATAAACACAGCACGACCCCCAATGCTGTAACCTTCCCAACTAGTATGCGCACCGCCATCAATCTGGATACTACCATAGTCGCCAGAGACAGGTTGGAAGTAGCCGTTGCCTGT
>Ga0098055_1001153_pt1 | contig 14551 bp, 18 predicted proteins | sample 17_taG_FD_75107 | JGI IMG/M metagenome (GOLD analysis project Ga0098055, IMG submission 75107) | Marine viral communities from the Subarctic Pacific Ocean - 17_ETSP_OMZ_AT15314 metaG | ecosystem: Environmental > Aquatic > Marine > Oceanic | place: Pacific Ocean | collected 2015-01-18 | reverse complement strand
GCTATGGCTATGGCTCTGGCTCTGGCGATGGCTCTGGCGATGGCTCTGGCGATGGCGATGGCTCTGGATATGGCTTTGGCTCTGACTCTGGCGATGGCTCTGGATATGGCTTTGGCTGTAGATATGGCTCTGGCTCTGGCTCTGGCTCTGGCTCTGGCTCTGGATATGGATCTGGATCTGGATCTGGATCTGGCTAATAAAAATTAATCAGCAATAAAACACATTAAATAAAAAATCAGGAAAGAATTGATGAATATCAATAAAGGAAGAACTATCAAGCCTCAAAAAATCGTCATTTATGGTGTGGAAGGTATCGGGAAAACTGAATTGGCAACGCATTTCCCAAATCCAATATTCATAGATACTGAGGGATCAACAGATCATTTAGACGTATCCAGGACTGATACGCCAACGAGCTGGCCCATGCTAATAGAGCAAATTAATTGGTTTGGGACTAATCCCCATGAATACCAAACTTTGGTAATTGATACCATTGATTGGGCAGAAAGACTAGCTGTTAAGCAGATATGCATGAATGGCAATGTTAATGGTATTGAGGACTTCGGTTGGGGTAAAGGTTTTACCTATGTAGCAGAAGAGATCGGAAGGTTCTTAGATTTACTCACTTATGTAAGTAAGCGCATGAATATCGTATTGTTGGCCCACTGCCACATTAGAGGTGTAAATCTACCTGAAGAAACGGGCCTATTTGATAAGTATGAATTAAGGATGGAGAAAAAGTCTGCACCACTGCCAAAAGAATGGGCAGATGCGGTATTTTTTGCAAACTATAAAACTTATCTAAGTGGTGAAGGAGCAAAGAAAAAAGCTACAGGGGGCAGAAGAACTCTTTTCACCAGTCATACAACCGCACATGATGCAAAAAACCGTTATGGCTTACCGTCTGAAATAGACTTTGAAGGAAAGCCGGAAATCGTTTATCAATCTATCGCAAACTTTATACCAACAACACAAACCCAGGTGGTCAAAAATGAAGCAGAAACCATACAGGAGGAAGCGCAAACCAGTCAACCGGAAGTTGAAGAGACTGGAGACACAAATCAAGAACAAACTACAGAAAAAAGCTCAACTGCATTTAGTGGGCCACTGTATGATTTAATGAACTTAAACAATGTCGAAGATAAGGACATTGAAGATCTTGCAGTACGTAGTGGACATTTCCCTGAAGGAATGAAGTTTAGTCATTTTCCCCAAGATTACCTAGATCATCTTGTCGCTAATTGGGAAAATGTTATCAAATCAATTTTAGAAAATAAATAAGGAATAAAATCATGTATAACGGTCAACCACAAAACGCACAAAACGCATATCATAATCCTCAACAAGGTAATTACCCACAGGCTGGAGCAATGCCTATGGATGATGACGATTTGGCAATGGACGGCATTATTGAAAATGATGGTCAAGAGCTAATCATACTACCTAAAGGCGAATATTCTTTCGTGGTAGTGGATTATGAAACTTCTGAATATACTGACACTAAAGCCGGTAATCGTACCCGTAAAAAGGTAATCGTTCATTGTCAGATAGATTTCAATGGAAGCAAAGTAACCATTAAGGAGCAACTACCACTTAAAAAGACTATGGAGTGGAAGTTCTGTCAATTGTTTACTTGTATCGGTGATAGAAAGTCTGGCGAGCAACTACAAATGAATTGGAATGAAATTAAGGGTAAAGGCGGCAAGTGTATCGTTAAGCCTAGAAAATTTAATTCTAATGGTGAAGAAAAGCAGACTAACAGCATAGATAAATTTTTAGAACCGGCCACAGCTCCAAATGGAGTGAGTAGCACTATGCAACCACCAGCTTTAAGTAATCCAGCGCAAGGTACTGTTCCACCTGCAACAGGGGCCGCACAACAAGCCGGTTGGGGAAATGGTAGCTTTCAGTAATTAAATGAATGAGGGGCTTTTAGACTGGGTTCTTCAATTAGAATCGGGGGATCTTCCCCCGATTCCTTGGAAGCTATCACCAGGTAGAATAGTAGTGAATAATAAGGGCTTTCTAAGTTCACTTAAAAATGACATAAATCAAGGCCCAAAAACACCAAGAGCGCGTTTTAATTGTCTTCAAGAAGATGTGATATTTTTATGGAATATAATGCAATGCGAAATCAAACAGTAAAAGAGGCAATACAGAGGCTTTTTAGATTTTTAAGAACTGTCGGTTTAGATGAGGATTCACCAAGTTATAAGTCATTAAATATTATCTTGAACGAAAATGTTAAGTTAAAAGAAAGACTCTCTAGCCTGGAAAATATAGACGAAATAGCAGGTCAGTATAGAAACTTAGCCGAGGAAGCTATAAGCGAATTTCAAGCGCATGTAGAGAGCGGGTCTAGCATTGATTACGGGAATGCAGACAAGTTGAGAAATAAATTTAAGGAAATAGGGAAATGAACCAACATATTTTAGTCGCTATGGATTGGAAGAACCGCAGTCAAGAAGAGTTGAAGAAAAATCGTGCTGCTGCTGCCGTAAATGTTGCCGATGATGTTCACAAAGTATTATTTGATGAATGCGGGACAAAAGGACTGAAGTAATGGGTGTTGTTTACAGAATAACTTTCCCTGATGGTGAGTTTTATATCGGTTCTACCAATGAGTACAAGGATAGGCAAGCTCAACATATGTTTAGCCCAAGTAAAAAGATTAAAGAGATGCTTATAAAATATGACTGCAATTTAAAAGAGTTTAGGTCTTTTTTTGAAATAATCTGCACATGTAAAAACTATAAAGAGGCTGAGAAAGCTATAATTTATGAGCACAAAGATAGTGATTTAATATTAAATACAATGGGCGTGACTAGAGGGGTAAAAGGCAAAGGTGGTAAACGCGTAAATATATGGATTCCCGAAGAGGATCACAAAGAAGTAATGAAGGCCAAGAAAACTCACGGTGTGGCCTTGGGCAAGCTCTTAGTTAAACTAATCAAAGAAGAAGAAAAAAGAAAGGACTATGGGAAATAATGAAAACATTTCAAAATATTTCTAAGGAAGAGCTAGGCAAAGAATTACAATGGCACCTAGAACAGGATGCAATCATACAAGGTTCTTATGGTGGAGAAATAGGTGAAGGCGAAGAGTTCAAGGGCTGCATGATGGGCTGTGCTGTAAATTCTATTCTTAGGGTAAATGGTGCTAAGCTTCAACATGATAATCATTTGGAGCAAGCGAATTACTTAGGATTGCCAGAATGGTTTATTTACTTATATGAAAGAATATTCGAAGGATTAAGTGTTGAAGAATCGAAACAATGGGTGATTGATTGTTTCGAAGCTATCCCAGTTATAGAGACCAGTAAAATTGACGATCTTGAAGTCTTGATTAGGATTTTCATAATCGAATCGACCAATAAAAATCATGATAACGAAGAAGTAAAAAAGGCTGTTGCTCAAGTCAAAGCCGCAATTCTATCGAATAATAAAAATGACCTTTCAGCAGCAGAGTCATCAGCATGGTCAGCAGCATGGTCAGCAGCAGAGTCAGCAGCAGAGTCATCAGCATGGTCAGCAGCAGAGTCATCAGCATGGTCAGCAGCATGGTCAGCAGCAGAGTCAGCCTTTTATAAAGAAGCAGCAGAGTCAGCAGCAGAGTCAGCCTTTTATAAAGAAGCAGCAGAGTCAGCAGCAGAGTCAGCAGCATGGTCAGCAGCATGGTCAGCAGCAGAGTCAGCCTTTTATAAAGATCTCTCCAAATATGTACTACAGTTGCTTAGGGGGCTTAAATAATGACAACACAAGATAAGCCAAGGCCATGCCAGCACTGCTTTCACCCGGATTTCAAGAAGTCGTACAAGTGGGGAAGCGTTAGGCTGGAAGAGTGTAAAGGGTGTAAAAAGACGAGGGTGCAGAGATGAACCAACATATTTTAGTCGCTATGGATTGGAAGAACCGCAGTCAAGAAGAGTTGAAGAAAAATCGTGCTGCTGCTGCTGATGCTGCTGCTGTTGCTGTTGCTGCTGTTGCTGTTGCTGATGCTTATGCTGTTGCTGATGCTTATGCTTATGCTGAATACTGGATCAACAGGTACTTTAATGTCACTGGCGAAGACAGAGAAGATTATGAAAAAGCTTTGAAGGATATGAAGAAATGAATAAACACATAATGATCGACATAGAGACACTAGGCAAAGGCGACAGATCGGTAATAGCCTCTGTTGGAGCTGTAGCTTTCGATAAACACAACAATAACCTTAGAGAAATTTACCAAGAGTACTGCATACAAAGTCAATTAAATATGGGACGTACTGTAGATGCTTCCACATTGCAATGGTGGCAAGAACAAGAAACGTCATTACCTCTTAATGGTTGTGAGCTGGAAAGCAATTTGATGGATTTGCATGCTTTTATTGATGATCATAAACCACCACAAGAAGCGAACACAGATGATTGCGATCAAGAAGATGTGTTATATGTGTGGGCGCATGGCGTAACTTTCGATATCGTTAAACTACAATCTCTTTTTTCAGAAGCTTACAATTATGTACCCTGGGAGCATTGGCAAATAATGGATTTACGTACCCTGGTACAATTATGGCCGACTCCCAAAGAAGACAGGAAAAAGAATAACCATAACGCTTTGGATGATGCCAAAAACCAAGTCGAATGGATATTAAAAATAAATGAAAAGTTGGATTTTCTCTAATGATGACTCAAGATCAATATAATCAATTAAGGTATCTTACTAATTTATTTTTTGATTCTTTAATAGAAAAAATAGATAAAAATACACAATTTTACGATAAGATGGTAGAAGATAGTCGTTTTTCATCTTTATACGACATATCTTCAAGGATCTATACTAGGGGATTATCCTTTACTGATCCCGTGACCGTAGAAAAACAAAAATGCGGCAAGTCTAATTATCTTGTAAAGGCAAAAATTGAAGGTAAAGAAGATAAAAATTACAATGTTTTACTAATTGGTAATTATTGGAAAATAATTGATGAGACAGATAGATTAGATAGAAAATTTATAAAATACGCTCCTACTTTAGGCGATGCTTTAGATATAATAAGAATGAGGTCTTTGTAACAATGCAACTAAGACCATATCAAGACGAATCAATCAAAAACATTCTAAAAGAGTGGAAGCGAGTAAGATCTACTCTTTTAGTTTTACCTACTGGCTGCGGAAAGACTATAGTTTTTTGCAAACTAAGCGAGCTTAAAGTAAGAGAAGGGGCAAGAATCCTTATTTTAGCTCACCGCGAAGAACTATTGCAACAAGCCGCAGACAAAATGAGCAAGGCTACCGGCCTGAAGTGTGCTGTCGAAAAAGCAGAGCACACAGCATTTGGAAGCTGTTTCAGGATTACAGTAGGTTCCGTACAGACTTTAAAAAATGAGAAAAGACAAAAACGTTTTTCAACAGATTATTACGATTACATTATTATTGATGAGGCCCATCATGCACTTAGCCCAACTTATCGGTCAGTAATAGATTACTTTTCCGGGGCAAGGATTTTAGGAGTAACAGCCACACCAGACAGAGGAGATAAAAAAAACTTAGGTGCTGTTTTCCAGTCTATTGCACATGAATACACTATGCCGGAGGCGATAAGAGATAAATATCTTGTACCGATAAAAGCATTAACACTTCCACTAAACATAGATCTAAGTGGCATTAAAATTAAGGCCGGTGATTTTTCCGAACGTGACGTAGATAATGCTTTAAATCCATACCTGGAAACTATAGCAGATGAAATGGCCGAAAGATGCAAAGATCGTAAAACCATTGTTTTCTTACCACTTATCGCGACATCACAAAAAATGCAGATGCTTTTAAATGAACGTGGTTTTAGGTGCGCTGAAATAAACGGCAAGTCAAAAGAACGCAAAGAAATCTTACAAGATTTTAGCGATGATAAATATAACGTTCTATGTAACTCTATGTTATTAACCGAAGGTTTTGACGAACCTAGCGTAGATTGTGTTGTTTGTTTGAGGCCCACCAAAGTACGTGGTCTTTATTGTCAAATAGTCGGTCGTGGAACCAGGTTAAGCCCAGAAACAGGAAAAGACCATTTATTGCTTTTAGATTTTTTATGGCATACAGAGAAACATGAACTTTGCCGGCCGGCACATTTAATCGCTAAAGATAAAATCCAAGCCGATGTAATGATAAAGGTTATGGAGAAAAATGCTAAAAGTGGTAATCCAGAAGCACTGGAACTCGAAGACGTTGAGGAAGAATCAAAGACAGATGTTGTTCAGCAAAGAGAAAATGCCCTGGCAAAAGAACTTAGGGAGAAAGAAGGAAGACGCAAGAGACTTGTAGATCCTGTAGCATTTGGTCTGAGTATTGATGCCAATGACCTAAGAAATTATGCACCTACAGAAGTATATGAAATGGGCATACCATCAAAAAAACAAATGGATTTGCTAGAACGACACGGGATAAATCCAGACGAAATAACTTGCTCCGGTTATGCATCAAAACTCATTGAAAAAATTAACGCCAGGTCTGCCGCTGGCCTCAGCTCTGCCAAACAAATAAAATTCCTAAACAAATACGGCTTTAAGAATGTACCTAACTGGACTGCTAATCAAGCAAGCAAAATGTTTGTTAGAATAAGAATGAATAGCTGGAATGTTCCAACTAACATAGATCCAAGAAGCTATGTGCCTAAACCAGATAAAGAAATTAAGGGGTCTATGTTTTGAGTAGAATGACTGAACAAGAAGAAGCTCTAGCACTTTTAGATCTTGTTGATCCATCACAGTTAGATTATGATGGATGGCTAAACGCTGGAAAAGCTCTTAAATCATGTGGATTGCCTTGCTCAGAGTGGGATTCATGGAGCCAGCTAGATAATCGTTATACTGCCGGTGAGTGTGAAAGGAAATGGAAATCCTTCAAAGGTGGTGGTATTACCAAATCAACTCTTGCCAGTTTAGCTAAAGAGCAAGGGCGTAATGTTAATTTTGGTACTGGTGGAGAGTATTTCAAAAACACTGGCGATGACGATGATATGTCGTTGGACTCTGTAATTGGTGGAAGCTCTAAAGGTGATCACCAAATTATCGACAAGAACTGGATAAAAGAAAAAGAAATCCCACCATGTCCAGAAAATTGGAACCCGAACAACGATTTAATTAATTATCTACTTACTTTATTTAAGCCACATGAAATGGTCGCCTATACTATGGAATCATTTCAGCCAGAAAATTCTGAAAAATGGCTACCTAAAAAAGGAGTATGGAGAACATGTCAAGAGCTAATAACGGGACTCAAGTCAAGCAATGAGCCTATATCCAGTTACAATAAAGATGTAGGATCATGGATTAGGGTAAATCCTTTTGACGGCAATGGAGTAAGCGATGAAAATGTTACTGATTTTCGTTATGCTTTAATAGAATCAGACGACATTTCTTTAGAAAAACAATATTACCTATTGCAGCAATTAGAATTACCTATTGCTACCTTGGTTCATAGTGGTTCTAAATCTCTACACGCATTGGTAAAAATAGATGCACCCACATATGACGAATATAAGAAAAGAGTCGATTATCTTTATGCCATATGCGCAAAGAACTCATTCTCTATAGATGAACAGAATCGTAATCCTTCCAGGTTGAGCCGAATGCCAGGTGTAATGCGTGGCGATAAACCTCAATACCTCATTGCCACAAACATGGGAAAAGACACTTGGGAAGAGTGGAAGGAATGGATTGAAGACTTAAATGATAATTTGCCAGAAATGGAGAGTCTTGCTGATAGTTGGGATAATCCACCGCCATTAGCAGACGAAATCATTCATGGAATTTTGAGGAAAGGTCACAAGCTTTTAATAGCTGGCCCATCAAAGGCAGGTAAGTCATGGAACTTAATACAATTATGCATAGCGATTGCTGAAGGTGGCTGGTGGAATGGCTGGAAGTGTGAGCAAGGGCAAATACTCTACGTCAATTTAGAGCTGGATAAACCATCATGCCTAAATCGTTTTAAGACTGTTTACGAGAGACTAGGTATAGATAACCCCCACATAAATAACATAGACATTTGGAATTTACGTGGGAAAGCAATACCTATGGATAAATTAGCCCCAAAGCTAATACGAAGAGCATTAAAGAAACGATACATAGCGATTGTTATAGACCCTATCTATAAGGTTATTACCGGTGATGAAAACTCAGCGGAGCAAATGGGGCACTTCTGTAATCAATTTGATAAGATTTGCACCGAGTTGAAAGTATCTACCATTTATTCACACCATCACAGCAAAGGTTTACAAGGTGGCAAAAAGTCTGGTGATCGTGCTTCTGGTTCTGGTGTATTTTTGAGAGATCCAGACGCATATATTGACTTGATGCCATTGGATAAGACGGAAGAAATACAGAAAGAGATTGATAGCGTTTTGGTATGCGCAAAAATTAAATCTTATATGGACGTTATAGATTCTAACTGGTATCACCAACTAACGCCAGACGAAAGAATAGTTCCAGAATTTATGAGAATGGAAGCAGAAAAAAGATTAGGTAATAATTGCAAGAATTTACCCGGGATAATCAATGATGCTTTGCAGACTTCCAGGAGGATAACTTGTTGGAGAATAGAAGCGACTCTTCGTGAATTTGCCGACCCGGACAAAGTAAATATGTTCTTCGCTTACCCAACACATGAAATAGATCATAAAGGAATACTTACAGAGGCACTAGCAGAAGGGGAGGAAACATGGAAAACTCCTGAGCAAAAAATAAAAGAGCATCAAAAAAATAAAGAAGCGAGTAAGAAGAGGAAGCAAGACGCGCAAGACGACTTACTTGATACATTTAGAAAGTGCCATGAAGAGGAACCGGTAACTTTAGCGACTATTGCTGAAGTCTTGGGAGTTTCGACAAGAACAGCGAGAAGAAAAATAGTTAGTCATCCAAAATTGAAGGTAAATAATAATTTAATAGAGGAAAAAGAATGAGAGAGATAAAGTTTAGAGCTTGGAATCTTTTAAGTAAAAGGATGGTTTATTTAAATAAGGAAATGTCGAGTATACCTTATTATGAATTATTTTGCCATACTCCAGATTCGAGAGCTATGGATTTAATGCAATTCACCGGCCTCAAGGACAAGAACGGCAAGGAAATATATGAGGGGGATATTTTAAAGGTTATTTATACGTATGACGATGAAGAAAGTATTCATCACGTCATTTGGGGACTCAGAATAGTTAATAATTACCAAGTTAATTATCCGGCTTTTTGTCTATCTCCAAATTTAGGTGAAGAGGTCAATTGCTTTTCTCTACTATTTGATTCAGGAGAATATTTAGTTGAAGTCATCGGCAACATTCACGAAAATCCAGAGCTTTTGGAGTCCGATAAATGATTTTAGCATTAGATCAAAGTCTAGCATCCACGGGGTATGTGGTTGGTAATAAAGGTAAAATATGCAGTCATGGAGTAATCGTCACCAAGGCAGAAAAGAAAAAAAGAAATATCGGTTCTATGGATGATGCTTGCAGAAGAACTCGATTAATAATTTCAGATATAGTAGATCAAATTAAATACTTTGATGTAAAAGCTATAGCTTGTGAAGAATATGCCGGATTCTCACAGAGTAAATCGAGTGCCGATGCCCTGGCTACCTCTAGGACTATAGTTTGTGCAGTTTCCCATATGATGAACATACCCATGTTTTTTATACCGATCAATGACGTGAAGTTTGCTTTAACTAGAAATAAAAAAGCTAGTAAAGATGAAATGATTGAAAGCGCATATTCAAGATTTCCTGAAGTCTTTGAGAGCTATAAAAGTGAGCGTTCCGCTAATGGTTGGGAAGGGAAAACTGAGCATGTGGCTGATGCAATAGGGGTATACCTTTGTGCTAGGCAATTGCCCTCTATAAAAATGATGGAAAATTTAATTAACTAGGTATTTTATGAAAAAAGAAAAATGGCGTGAAGAAAATTACGTTTTTGCGGTCTTTGTTTGCGAGAATAAAAAGAAAGCTTGTGTTTACAATACTGTAAAGATAGACAAGGGGATAATCCCTAAAGAAATGCCTTGCATTGGTAATGATTGCAATTGTAAGGCTTTTATGAGAATGCCTAAAGATAGACCGGTTCCACCAATAATAAAAAAACCATGCTTGGAATGGCGCAAAGATAAAAACAGTAAAACTCTTTTACCCTGGCCTTTAACTTCCCCGGAAAAAGAATGGCTAAAACATAAAGAAAAATAAATATTTGACGCTCTTTTACAGGAGCGTCTTTTCTTTAACGACCTGAAGGTATATCGGCAGAGTTGTCTATGTCTGCACCTTGACCTACCTCATCAAGATTACTTCCACTCATAGTAGCTTCATCTTTAGATACCTGCACTTTGTTTACGGTTAAAACAGTAGAAGCTATAGGGACTTGTAATTGGCACCCACAAGCAAACAATATGATAATACATAGAAATAACTTTTTCATAAAAAACCTTTAATTTAAACCTTTTTCCCAAGAGCCATCGCCAAACTCTTCTACAGCTTCCGCCCAAGCTTCTGCTCGGATTTCCCATCCACCGTCTGTAATTATATCGTCTTTAAGTAAGTTGTCCGATAGAGCCTTAACGTACTGCGACTTCGGCCCTTTGAAAACTCCTTTACAAGACATGTAATAAAAGCCGTCGTGCTTGCCCACACCACGTCTAGTTGCTTTCATTTGTTTTCTTAGAATGCCGAAAGGCAGTCTATCAAACGTAGGGCCAGAAGCCCCAAATACAAAACCAGGTTTGAGAGTTAGTACTCCAAACCTGGTAAGTCTCACAAATTCATCTTCGTACTCAAAGTGCATGACAGGAGTTTGCTCTGAGTGGAAATCACACATTTTAAAATTAGCGGTCATAAAACGCCACCAAGGAGTGCAACGCTTATATTTTTTGTGGAAGTCTTTCATGTTATTGTTTAATTTTTAAAATTTCCCTCAAATCCCTAAACTGATCGTCTGAGCTTACGTTAGATTTTTTGACAATATTCTGAAGTAATAAAACAATTTTTTCATTTGCTTCTTCGGTCTTTATTCTTTCTGCCTTTGTTTCTTCCCTAGAGGCTTTTATCTCCCTCCATAAAACAATAATTGCCGTTAATAAAAGACCCGTAATAGTTAGGTTTTGACCCGGGGGCATTATAGATGGATCTGTATTGGCGAGTACCGACCATGTTGAAGTTATTGCTATTCCTATTGCCCCTTTATTACTTAGTACAAAATCAAACATATGTTTTACCTAGATTATATTTTTACTTTTCACGGCACTCTAGGCACTCTCTATTAAGCATTTACTAATTATACACTACAACATAAAAAAAAGTATAATATCATTATTCAAAAGAAAAGTTTTCTATGTCATTATCTCTATCTTCACGAACATCACCAGTCGCCCTCAAACGCTCACGCTTTCCAGGGTTCTCAAACCTGGTCTTTAGAGCTTTAAGCTGTGTCGGTGTAATTAGAGGAATATAGCTATAACCATTCCTTTTGACTCTAGCGTTATACTCCATGATTTCATTTAAATGACCCATCCATTCAGATTGCTTGCCACCTCTTTTTAGGAATCTTCTAACACCATCATAGATTTCGCCTCTTAGCTCTGAGTATCGCTTGCCTATCTTCTTTTCAGTCCATTGCTTTTCGCGCTTTTCTGATAACGATATAGGGTTAAAACCGGCCATTCTTATAAGAGACTCAAAGTGATTCGCTTTTAATCTCTCGTCTTCGTAAAATACTGGCGCACCTGCACGGGTACTGACACCCTCGCTAAACTCTCTTTCAGATTTGAATAGATTACCAATAAATTTAGGTAAAATATTTTCAGCGGCTAAACCAAACTCACCAACAGATAGATTACCAACACCTCTCACTATGTCTGAACCGGCAGAATATGGCGCACCGCCTATATCTCTTAATGTGGTTGGGAATGTAGGTTCACCTGGTGCCAAAGATCCTCGCATGTCTAAGCCGAATAAACTAACGGTTCCTGAACGTGCTAAACGCTCTGAGTACTCACCGCCAATTTCTCCTACCCATTTATAGAAATCTTCTTCTAGTTCATCTGGGCTATCTAATCCTGGAACAAAGCCAGCTAAAACTTTTCCTAGTGCAAAGGCAAAAGATGAAGGTAAACCAGCAAGTATCGTTGGAGCGATCGTAAGATAAGCCGCATTCTTAAACTGCTTTTCGCCTAACATTCTAGCCTGTAGCTGAATTAATGAATGCACATAGGTCTTAAACATATAGAAAGTTCTACCTAATTGACCGAAGCCTGAACCTCTTGCCATCGCTGGTAGATTCTCTCTACCGTATATACCATGCGCTTTCTCCATGACTTCTTTACCAATTTTCAAGAACTCTTCTTTTTTCTGGTCAGTTAAAGTCCCGTCATATTCAGCCATTAATCCTCTTACTGTAGCCGCCACCGTAGCCGCACGGTTGATTCTTTCAGTTGTACTAAAGACCAGTAGGCCAGTTTCAGTTATTTTCCTGAAAACTTTATTGGCAGATCCACTAGCGATATTTAAAGCCTCTTTATTTTCTAAATCAGCATCCCAACCTCTTTTGACGACTTCTTCAAAAATCCAAGCATCTTTGCCCTTATAACCGCCACCTTCACCGAGCTTCATATGGGCATAATTTGCGAAAGAATCTTTCACAGCATTCTTTAAAAGTCTTGGCATTTTCTTTGCCGGTATTTTTGCTATGTAGTTCATTACGGCTGGAACTACTGTCACCATAGAAGTTAAGTTCACAAGACCAGAAGCCGGATTAGACAAATACTTCAATGCCGTCAATGATCTTAAAAGAGAAAGAGGTTTCTCTATAGGTTCCTCATTTCTTAGTTGGTCACTTATATATGATTTAGCTTCTTTAAATGCTATCGGTTGAGTCGCACTATCAATTCTATTTTCCCTTACCATAGCAAGGTAATCTTTCCAGATTTCAGATGATGCTTCATTAAACTCTTGTGTGCCAGGTTCAAGATTGTCCGGCATTTTATCAAGTCTGTATTGCTCAAAGCTTATGTCTCTGCCAGAAAAAGCATTGAGCATTTCTTTAGCCATTAAGCTTCGTGAAGTTCCAGCCGCAGTAGTATTGGTAGTCTGTATTAAAACTTTCAGCATATCAGTCTCGTAACCTCTGACTACATCATCTCCTACCGCATCACTCCGTTCTATTCTTCTTGCCCGGGAACCGCGACTATTAATCATTGCTCCCATTTGCTTAAATAGTGCCTTTCCTAATACTTCTTGGTTAAAGAATTGATCGGCCTGAGTATGAAAGAGTGCTTCCAGTAAAGTTTTCTCTAAAGAATCTTTACTATTTCTAAATATAAAGCCGCCTCCATGTTCTTTACCGCCTAGACTGGTTAGAATTTTCTTGTATTGGCCTATGCTTTCGCCAGAAATAAATAAATTCTTTCTTTTTCTGTCGGCAGAATCGGTATACTCTTGCCATTCTTTATTCAGACCAATATCACTAAACTTTGACTCATTTTCCTTATAAAGTCTATCAAGACCATTTTGCATCAAATCATTTAAAGCAACCAAGTCGGCATCGTTAAAAGCATCTTCGCTTGGCTTATTGCTTATTTCGTGGGTGACTTTATAGCCTTGTCTTTTTAGCTTTGTCGATTCAAATAATCTTCTTGCTTTTGTTTCAAACTGCAATCTAATATTTGGTTCGCCTTTCTTAGAAGCTTTTAAGATGTAACGGCCACTACGTAAACGAGGTACATAATGTCCACGTCTGTCACCCATTTCACGCATTTCTTGGAAAAGATCAACTCCTTCATCTTCAGGAACCGGCAAACCTAAATCTTCATATGATTTACGCCATTGATCATATTTAGCTCTAAGCTCTAAATATTGACGACCGTACATGATTCTTACACGCATTACCGCATCGGCGAAACCTTTGCTTTTCCCTTCTCTGATAAGCTTATCATGCTCTCTTTTCCAAACATTCAACCAAGCTACATTCTCGTCATTAAATGTTACTTCATTGCTCTTTTCGTCTAAGACGACCTTACGACTTTCATCATATAAAGTGAATTGTCCAGACTGTCTCTCAAACACATAGAAACCTTTAGCATCTATGTCTTTTTGAATTAAGTATTTCTCTACCTTAGACCATTCTTCTTTATTCTTTTTAGCATAGTCACCTAGCTCTTTTAGTTCTTCGCCAAAAATTCCGTTGGCGATTTCCATCGTAACATCTTTTCTATTTAATGCAGAACGGAAAATTTTCTTTAATGCCAATATTTTGTCAGAGTAATAAGAAATAGTTTTAAAAATCGGATCAATGATACTTAAGTCTATTTTTTCATTCTTATCTTTTATCTTTCTATTTGCCCAAAAATCTAAAGCAAATTCATAAGCATTGGTCAAGCGATCCTTATCTATCCTGACCGCTTCTTTTACAGTGTCGATTGACCGATATCTATCTTTTCGTTCGTAATCAAACTGAAAGCCATTGTTATAGTTCGTCTTTCCTGTTGGGCCACGTTTTGCGAAGTCACCACTTAAAGCGCGTTCATATATTTCTTCCAATTCCGCTTT
>Ga0098055_1001152_pt1 | contig 14561 bp, 9 predicted proteins | sample 17_taG_FD_75107 | JGI IMG/M metagenome (GOLD analysis project Ga0098055, IMG submission 75107) | Marine viral communities from the Subarctic Pacific Ocean - 17_ETSP_OMZ_AT15314 metaG | ecosystem: Environmental > Aquatic > Marine > Oceanic | place: Pacific Ocean | collected 2015-01-18 | reverse complement strand
GCAACTAATGGAAATGCCGGTGGAACATCTGGTGGCGCAGAATACGGGGTAAGCAATTCTGCAACATTTACAGTTTTAAATAGACAATACCCATCATCAGGATATGGGACATCAACCCAAATAGCAAATGGTTATTTACAAAATAGAGAAACTAGTCCGAGTTATAGAATAGAAATGGATTATACTACGCCCGGAACACCTTTACAATTATCAACTTCACTACTAAATACTAATGATTATTTCGTGACTCTTTTTGTTGATGAACCCAAAAAACAACATATGGCAAAAATAACAGAAATTACTACTTCTGATGCTGCCGGAGATTCTTTTGAATTTACACCAGCATATACTTCTGATATACCTAGTGGAACTAAATATGCTATTTACAAAGGCCCATTAAAGACTGATACAAATGTTGTTGCTATTGCTTATGGATTAGCAGGTGCAGGTGCTAAATATACAACAGATACAGATGAAACGGATGGAACAGGATTCGCCACAGATACAAGACATTCAGAAATGACATATGTTGCCACCCCAAATTTTTATTTCTATAATGATAGGTTAAATAAAGAAAATGAATTAGACCACAACTCAAAATATATTTTACATTATTCTAGGTCTGAAGGAACAACAGAAGTTCATTGGCAAAGATGTTTTATTACAACTGAAGATTTCGGTCAAAGAGTAAAGGATTACAGTAAATACGAATTAAAAATAGATTTAGTCGATGAATTAAAAACTTATGATGATATGTCAGCAGATGGGGCTGCAACTGCTAAACAGCATTATGGTAGTTCAGCCACAGGAACATATTCAACAAGCGTATCAGATTGGAATGACTGTTTTTTGAACCTGTTAAGAGATGAAAATGATGAAAAAAGTTTTAGTTTTGACCAATCAAATTGCACAGTTACTAGTGGAGATGCGACAATTACTCATCCTAGTAATGGTTCGATTATTGCAGGATTACCTGTAACTGGTTCAGGAATTCCCGTTGGAACAACTGTTCAAAGTATTACAGATTCAACACATTTTGAATTAAGCCAAGCGGCAACAGCCTCTTCAACAGCAGTTCTTACTTTTTGGACTAGCGATGCTATTGGCCCAAAAAGATATTTACATTATGCTTCTTCTCCACAAAAAGTTACTGGGCTTGCTCATGTTATAGATTTAGATATTTTCGAATCTATTACTAAAACAGGAACTTATATGAGTTTAACTTTGGCCGACCCTAAAAGGATTTATAGTAAGAAAATTAAAGAAAATGATAAAATTAGAATTTACAAAACTTTAGATTCTGAATTTATTTCTGATAATTATACTCACGCTATTTTTGGAACAGTAACAGGAACCACTTCATCTACAACCTTAACATTTTCAGGATTAGAAGATGGTCAAGATTTAAGATTATTATTAAGAAGTAGTTCTAATTATGATACTATCAGGATAGGTAAATATAATTATAGAATTACTGCGGTCGGTGCGCCAAGTGGTTCAGCCGCTACACAAACAATTACAATTGATGCATATAAATTAACTACTGCTAGTTCATGGACAACAGGTATTAGTGGGGCTGCTGAAACAATTACAGCCCAAATTGCATATAGGAGAGCATGGTCACCAATTACAAAAACCTTAATGGTTGATTTTAATATTGATACCATTGCTAATTATTCTGCTACAAGTGTTACTGCGGTTGATGATAGTTTAGTTACATTTACACAAGGGGATTCTACTATAACATATGTTGATTCTAAATTATATCAAACACAATTACAATTAATTGGCGGAGAAGCATCCGGATTAAGAATCCCAGTATTATATGGTGACCAAAAAAATAGTTTCCTTAAATTAGATTCAACAGTAGTATCTCAACAATTATATTTACCAAATTCTGCTACTTCAGATATGTTAGCATATTATTCTGGAACAATTTCTTTAGAAAAGAAAGTTTTCGAAGGGTATATTGAACTTATAGAAGATTATATTGAAGACGGGCAATATAAATTAAAATTACAAGGAAGAAATGAAATTAGCAAATTACTCGGCCCAATTGTAAATAAAAATTATAGTTACTCAGATGATATAATTTACTCATCATTAGGTATGTATTTTAATGGGGATAATGATGCTATTGTTGTTGTGGCATACCCATATTCTTACCGATTAGGTGATATGCAAATTAAATTTTATAATGCAGTTAGTTCCGAAGAATTACAAGTTGGTGATTTAATTTTTCAAATTGAAAGTGGGAGTGCAGGTTATGGGAATATAGATGCTGGTAATTTTGTTGGTGAAATTTCTTCTATTTCAGAATATGGCTCAGACCCCGGAGATGTAATTGTTAATTTATTAGATGGGGCATTATGTAGTTTTACACATGGAACACATAAAATAGTTAGAAAGGGATATGATTATATTTTTGCTAAAGCAATGGAACATACATCTAATATTTTACAAACTCCTACCTCTTTAGATAATACATCATCAAAGGGGTTATTTTTCACATCAGGAAAAGCGTTAGATTCTAATGGGTTAGCAACTACAAATTTAATTAATACTAGTATTCACTCTAATTCCGAAGCAGTAGGCTATCCCATTCATAACCCAAAAGGAATATCTTCGACTGTTTTAGGGCAAACAGATGGTGATTCTGCATTTATGGCTAGTTTAAGGGGAACAATTGATGGTGTTTCATATAATTCTAGTTTTGATGTTCCGAATGCTATATCTGATTTCGTTATTGTTAGTGTAGATTCAAATGAAGGTAAAGGTATTATTCGTTTAGCACCAGTTTCTCCTATAATTTTAGCACGTTCAGATGAAGATGTGAAAAATACTACGGGTGAAATTTTAGCAGATAGTGGTTTAACATTTGATGCTGTTACTTCTACTACATTAGATAGTAACACTTCTGCGTCAAAATATAGATTTTTCGGAACATATGCAAATGTTAATATTGGGGATGCCTTGTATAATTCTTCTGGTAAATTATTTGGTAAAGTAAGAGCCAAATATACTGATGCTTCAGCAGCCACGGCAGCAACTACTTATTATATTATTTTAGATAGAAACCCGAATGAATCTGGTATTACTGAAATTATAGATGGTGAAAAAATTTATACTATAGAAAATAGATATACTCATAATATTAGTCTATTAAATACTCAAGGGATTAATAATGGCGCAATTTTACAATTAATGAGTCATAGCATTTCTCCGGCGGGAAATACTCTACCATTTAATTACTTCATAAAACATAATAATGAAGCCACTTATGCTTGGGGAGATGCAGACTTTATTGAAAAATATGGTTCATTTATGTTTAGACTTTATGATATTCATCATTTTAAACCGGGTTCTGTTTATAAATCAAAACGTTTACACATTGATGAACGTGATGCTGATGTAAATACAAATAAAGAAGTTTATGCAACAGATACTGGTAAATTACAAGGGTTCGGAAAATCTTATAGATTTAGACCTTGGAATTCTTCTGCGACAATTCCACATACTACATTAATTACTACTAAATGGGATGGCCAAACTAGATGTAAAGAAATGGCAGAATTACCACCTGATGCTAGAAATGTAGAAACTGTTAGAGGCGGAAATTTTGAAAATTATACAAGATATAATAAGGCTTTATTGGTCGCAGATGTTCATTCTACTGATACAGCAAGCACATTTAATGCAAATATGGCTGCTAGAGCATCTGCTGATATTGTATTAAATTCTATAACTGCAACAGGTGTCTATACTGAAGGAACTCATTTATTCAATTTTAATGGAGACTTTTTAGGAATAGTTAAAAGTGTAAATCCTGGCAGTAATACTATTACTCTTTTTGATGTTAATGAAAATGCTGTTGCTTCTGGAACAAAACCAAGAGTGAATATAGTTCATATTCGCCAAACTTATCCAAATGGCACCACAGTCAATGAAACAGTAAATAATAATACTTATCCATTGTGGGAAGTTTATCCTAAATTATTAACTCTTGCTAATAGATTCGATTGGGCATATAAACCAGATGGAACTGATGCTTCGTCAGGTGGTGAACATTTAGGATTTACTTTAAATGGTCTTAATAGAGCACAAGATTATTTAGAATTAATTGACCCTAAATGCACAAAATATTATTTATTTGGTAAATCAGATTTATATCCAGAATGTGCAAATAGAAAACAAAGTTTATTTTATGGCAATAGAGATATTACAGACTACAATTTAATGCTTAAAAGCAAGGGTGAAGCAGAAGAATCCACAGTTCCAGATGGATATTCAGGCGCAGCATCTAGACAAACATATAAAGATGATTCATATGAAACAGTTGTAATAGAACAATCTAATAAAGAATTAAATGAATTATCTAGATATAATCTTATGAGATTAATTGAAGTTACATACGACTCACATTTTAATTTAATAGACCCTGAAAACCCCCCACCTATTAAATCTGGTATTGAAGCATTTAAATACACAACATTTAATCCAGTAGAATTAGTGACAGGAAGCAGCACCAATCCATATATTACAGCGTATAATACTGATAGTGGAACAGAAAGAACAAATTTTAGTTATACTGGTGATGCAAATAATTTAGCAAATGGTGATTATTTGTTTACAAATGATGGATTCTATTTAGGAAGAATTGCTACTTCCAATGGGTTAAATTATCCTTCTTCCGGAAAAATCACTAATGCCACAGGAAGATGGAATTATGGGTCACATGGATATGAATATAAAGGCCCAATTTATAAAGTTAGTAAAACAGGAGGTAATAGTTTTTTGAATTTTGACTTAATTGGTAGAGCAGGGCAAGATACACTTTCAGGTTCTAGTAAAAAACCGAGCAGATTTAAATGTAATTTAATGCAAGGTGCAGTTCACAACCCTAATGGTTCAGGGGCAAGAGATGAAACGGAAAATTATGATACTTCTCTTGGAACCCAAGATAATATAATGCACCCCTTAGTGGGCGTTTGTTATTTAACGGAAGATGTTGATATTACGTATAATGGCACTAATACAGGTGCAACTACAAGTATATCAATAAATGGTGACCCAACAGGTATAATTTGTGCAGGAGATATAATTTATGATGGAGCCAAAAAAATAGGTATCGTATCGTCAGTAGTGAGTGGAACAATAACTTTAAAAAGTAATAAATCGGCTCTTATTACTACAACTAATACAAATAATGTCGACAAATATGAATCCATTCTTGGTAATTCTACGGGTGAACATTCATCTGTAATTATGAATCATATGAAATTTACTGCACAATACAAGGCAGGTGTTAGTGACCATCAACATATTGAACATATTTGGCAAAATCAAAGAATTGTTATTTTAGAAAGACACCCTCTTAAAGAAGAAGGTGGTGCAGATGCGCCAATTAAAAACAAAACAGCAGCAGGAATGAATATACTACCCTCATCTACTTTTTACTGGGGACATCAAAATAAGGCTGACGTTAGAACTAAAGGCGTTCAAAGAAGTAGTTATTGGTTCCAAATTAAAGATGGAATCGGAATGGCAGATTACAAGGGAGATGGTTGGTTTGCAGGGTGGATGTCTGGTAACGTTTATATGGGCGATGGAACATATTTTGTTAATAAGCCGTTGTTATTCTTAGATTGGAATCAAGCCAAAGGAAATGATGGGGCAAGATTAATGGATGATGGTTATGAAAGAAATCTTACAACTACAACAACTACCGGAACTCATAACACAACTACATATGGTGGAACTTTAAATGTTACAGATGCTACTAGTTTCGCTGATTCTGGAACAGGTCAATTACATGGTGAAGAATTTACTTGGACAAATAAAACTTCTAATACATTAACTGGTTGTTCAGGATTAGGGGGAGGAATGATAATTGGTGCAGGGTCAGTAATTATTGGTGGTTCAAAGAAAGAAACGCTATTATTAACAGTTGATAATGATTTAAATACTAGGTCTTCCTTAAACGCAATTGATGAAGCGAATATTTGGTTAGATTATGCCCCAAATTTAACTGGTTATTATTTAGTATCTTGTGAGGGGGTATTTACAGATTCACCTGATGCAGAAGTATTAGAAGACGTTGATGCAAGTTGGTGGAATCAATATTCATCTGCAGAAATTTCTCCATCAAGGATTCATTATGTTATTTCACATATTAAATCTCCAAATCAAAATGGTTCAATTAAACACTTAATTACAATTGATAATCCTCAATATACTGGAAGTTTATTAAATTCAACTATTTTTAGAGTTATGAGAACAGCAGAAATTTGCACTTATGATTTTACACCAAAAGAAATACCACTATACACATTATCTTCTAGAACAACTAAAAAACCATATGAAAAGAAAACATATGATACAATACCTAATTTTACTTTCGTATCAGAAGAAGACTTAACTGATGAAGACGGTAATGTAGTAGCAACAACCTATGAACCATTACATATTCCTAGAAGCGAATTAGGTCGCCCTACTGTTAATGGGGCCAATTTCGTATTTTCTTACGATGCATCTTCAGGTGAGAATTGGATAACTAACACTACTGATAGTCCATTTACAGAAGCAGCGGGTTGGTCTAGTTATGAGGTTGATTTTGTTGAAATTAGTGGATGCGCAAATTCTAATAATAATAGAGTTGTTGCTGACCGATGTTATGCTCGACGTATAAGTGATACTAAAATTGAAATAAAAGCCAATGCCAATTTTAGCGGTTCAACCTCGAATCCAAATTTTGCTAGCGAAAGTCCCACAGATATTGAAATAAAAACTCAAAATCCATATGTTCTTCGAGAAGGTAATGATGGGATATTATCTATGTATGTAATGGTGGACCCTGATAATACATCTAATAGTGAATATTTAATACCTAGAGAACACTCCGATAATTGGAAATTGTTTGGTGATGAATCTGAAGACAAACCATTAAAAAATGGCACATATCCCTTTACTTTAACTGATGGTCATACAACTTATACTACTAATATTAAGTTCTCTTCACCATTAACTTCATCTTCTAAAAATAATAGAGCGATAACTGCAAGATTTGCTGAAATGAAAGAAATGATTGGTTGCGTTTCTCTTGGCACACCATTTACAATTATCACCCCTAGGCCCATAAAATTAAGAGACATTAAAAGTGCAAAAATAGGAACGACCGTTACTATTTGTAATGAAACTGAAGACATTATAGAAGATATATTAGAAAATGAAAATATTACTTATACTGATAGCACAACAGAATATCCTAAATATATTGCACCTAATTTTCAAGGAGTTGATGTATTTACTGCATCAAATTATTTGGCTAAATTAAAAAAGAAAAGATTAACAATTGATGTAGATACAATCAAATTAGAGAAAACTGATGCTAATTTAAGATTTTTACCTATAGAAATTTCAGAAGACAAATCCGATGAAATAAATATAATTTCAGTTAAAAAGAAAAAAGCAGCATACGATTTCTATAACCACATTACAGTTTATGGTAGAGGTGTTAAATCTACGGCTAGAAATCCTAAAAGCATTAAAAAAATAGGTAAAAAGGCTTACGAAGAATTTGATAATAAACTTGCTACTGAAACGGAAGTTAATGAAAGAGCGAGAGCGTTATTAGCAACACATTCTGATAAGGCATTTACAGTAAAAATAGAAACTTCAACAAAAGGATTAGAACATCTAAAAGCAGGAGATATTGTTACAATAGAACTACCTAGAGAAAATATTGAAAGAGGCCCATATTTAGCACTTCAAATAGACCATACTATATCAGGCAATTTAAGTATCATTTTTGGCGCATATAGTAAAAGTATGGATGTTCGCCTTGCTGAATTATTAGCAGAAAATAAAAAAGTAGCCGCATATTTAAGAGGAAATAGGTTTAAAGGCAACTTAATTACAAACGAATTAGTAGATACAATTAAAATAAAAACACTTAAAATCAAAATTACAAAAACAACTACTTCCTCAACAGGAACCTTTATAGGATTCACTACCCCCATGAATACTGGAACCTATACAATGGGCTTTACTGGTTTAGGACAAACAACAACAACATTATTGGAGAAAGACTTATGATAACTGAAAAAGCAAAAAGAAAAGTAGCCCTTTTCTTAAAAGAATTTATTACTGCGGCTAATGTCGGTGTAGGCGGTAACTCGTCAAACCCTAATTCAAACAATTTAGATGTTCCAATTCTAACTACGAAAGTTTCAACAACTAATACAGAATCAACTGCGAATGTTATTGATTTTACAGCAACATTCACAGGCGCACAATTAGATGGTAATACTGTAAGAGAATTTGGTATTTTTGGTGAAATGCCGGGAGATGACCAATATGATGAAATGCGATTAGAAGGTGTTCAAATCACAGGAAGTGGTGCGACAGATGGAACAGAAGCAACCGTTGAAGAAATTATGCTTGCTAGAGTAGCATTTGATTCATTAGGAACTTTTAGTTCATCAGATGAATTAGAAATTACATTAACGGTGGAGGTGGAATAATGACAAGCACACTTAATCCACATTTTTTAAGTCAAATGGAGGCTACTCCTACTTTAAATCTTCAAGATGGGACAGATTATCCGCATAGTGGTTTATTCGATATGCTACATAAAGGATTAAAAGGTTCATTTGCATATAAAGCAAGTGTTACTGATTTTGATATTACACAATCAGGTGGCGGTTCATTCACTTCATTAGCAATTAAAGGCGGTGCAGTAATTAGAAATGGTGTAAGTGCAACAGTCGGTAGTGGAAGCGGAACAACTACAACAATTTTATTAGATACTTCTGTTGCAGAAGGCGGATTTACCGTTAATGGGACAAGTGTTACAGCAAATCAAGATGTTACACCTGTTTCCGGTGGAGATGTCTATTTGATGATTGTGGCCGATGCTAATGATGCGATTAAAATCAGAGGAAGGAATGCTGATATTAATAAAGCACCAATGTTATTAACAACAGATATTCCAATTGCTATGGTAAAAATGACAGCAAATTCAGATGATGATGCTTCAGATAGACCAATTCAATATTTTACAACAGATAAAACTGAAAATGGATTAACTTTAATGTATGATAATGGTGGTGTTGCTGCCGCAGTTGGTCAAATATCAACATCAGCAGCAGAAACTCTATGGATGACAACAAATGATATTACTTTTGCTAATCCGGGAAGTCAAACAGATTTAATTATTCAAGATGCTATACCAACAGATGCAGCAACAGGACCGTCTTTATCATTAAAAAATAATAGGCCATCAGCAGCAAATAACGATATTGCAGGAACAATTAATTTTGTTGCTGCTGATAATGCTGGTTCTTCAGCAGATGCCCCAACAGCATCAATTGTTTCAAAAATATTAAATAATGTTGCTAATAATGAATTTGGAGATTTACGATTTAGTGTTGCTAATCAAAACGGTAGTTTACTTGAAACATTATCATTAGTTGGAAGTGCCGCCGCCGCAGATGCTAGAGTTGGTATAAAAACAGCAGCACCAGAATCAACATTAGATGTAACAGGAACTATTGGTGCAACATTTGTTCATGATACTGCTACTACTAAAAATTTAGATATAACAAGTTCTTTTGTAGTTCTTGATAATTCTAGTCCTGTTGCGGTTAATCTTCCAGCAGTAGCAACTGCCACAAATAGACTTTATTATTTAAAAAATAATGGCGGTGGTGCTGCTACACTTGAACCTAATGCAAATGGAGAACATATTATCATGGTAAATGGTGGGGTAGCATATAAAACAGGTGGTGGAAGTCCACAATTTGAATTGGCTCAAGGAGAATGGGCTACTATAACAGGCGGAACAGGCCATTGGTATCTTATTCAGAAAGGAACCGTATTGTGATGGTTTAATCTAAAATGGATTTAAAACAATGGCCCCTATCGCCCCTTCTAAGAGCATTGGAGGGGGCGGTAGTGGTTACACCTACCCGACATATTGAAGTCGCTTAGAAGGCATCCCTGACCCCTTTAGAGGGCATTCCAATTGGGGATTCGGGATAACTATTAGTGTTAGATTTTAGACCGAAAAAATAACATCTAAAATAAAATAAAAAAAATTTTAGGCCGAGGGAACCGAAATTCCCCCGACCTTTATTTTTGTCTTGTTAGACCATAATACAAAACATTCCCTGCATTCCCAAACTTTAATTGAATCTGCCGACCCAACATAAACCCCAATTACCCTTCTTGGGATTGTTTGCATATTACATGCTGGACAGTTTTGTTTTAGTCCCATCATTTTTCACCGCGTTTAATTTTTTGCATGATATTTTCCATGTATTCTTCAATTGTATCTTCTGTAATGCTTGTTTGACCAAACGCCGCAAAAAATAGAACTGAAATAACCATTAGAAAAATAATCCACGCGAACACTTCACCTGTTTCCATTTATTATCACCATTCCATTTTTAATTCTATAAATTCTTCTTTGTCAATACTAAAGGCTTTTATTTCATTATCTAACCCGTGTTTGTATAAATCATAAACTAATTTACAATCCTTCAAACAATAATCGACTACTTCTTGATATTCACCTGCTTTCCATAATGCAGGAGCCATAACACTTTCTAAAGATTTAGTTTCACCTAATGTATTATCTACTAAATTTTGTAGGCTAATTCTTTCACCATATTGCTTTGTAATTTCTTTACTAGTATCAATATATTGCTTATCATTTAAAAATTTCTTAACACAATAGATATCTAAAGAATCACGTAATACTGGTAAATCAAATGCTACAATATTATGACCCAATAACTTTTTTCCTGCTTTGTGCATATCATCTAAATCATATTTTAATTGTCTCAAAGGTAAAACTTGCATATCTGTTTTTTCAATAACCTTATCCATTAATTCTTCTTCTACATATGCTTTTCCAATTGTTCCATCCCACGTCGCCACCGTCGAGACAAGAAACATATGTGTATTGCCCCAACCGCCAATTTCCGTGGAAAGGTTTTTAGTTTCAATATCAAACGCAACAATATTATTCACCTGTTCAACCCCATAACTTATCAAGTTCCTTTTGTTTATCTGATTTTCTATCAGGTAATACAAACGTAGGTTTTGCCAAGAAAAATACAATTTTCTCCCCACCAACATTTACAGTCGCGGTTGTAATCCAACCATCTTTTCCTTTAGCGTTTAATGATTCTATAATGGCCGCAGGGCCTTTTGAAATATCAAACACAATCATATCATTTTCGTATGTTACTTTCATTTTATTCATCCTCCTTTAATTTAACTAACACAGTTTTACCTTCTTTTTTCGTATTAAAAGTATGTGCTACCTTTGTCCACGTCCTATAAAATTTAGCGTGTGGAATATTATACTGTTCTTCACAAACCATACGTAAATCGGCCTTTGTCACCCATCCGTCGGTTTTCTTTGAAGAATCAATATAATGATAAGCATTAATATAATCTGATAATCCGGCAACTTCAGCAACACTTTGACGTTTTACCTTTAGAGCCGTAAGCATCCAAGCAACGAGGGACATATAACCTTGTCGGACAATCCATGAAGCCTGTCTTACGTTTCTTGCATTTACAACCCATTTTTCGTCATCTTTACGTCCGGGAGTTTCAGTAATAGCACACAATACCGCGAATTTAGTGATATAAATTAGAGAGTTAGTTTCAAACAAACTGACAATCTTTCTCACTTCAGAAGGGACTTTGGCCAAGAATGAAATCATATTATCATATTCTAATTGAACTAATTCTTGAACACCATCACCCCAAACCATCATTTCTTCTTGAGGGCAATTAAATCGCTTTTCTTCTGGTAGACCGCGCATTCGTGTATCAAAATCTGATTCTAATTCATCGTATCTTTCTTTTGCACATTCATAAAGAGTCATAAAAGCCCCTGCAAATCTAGTCTTAGGGACATTTCTACGTTTGATGGAACCAATTGCAGAAATCAATTCCGAACGCATTTTATTTAATGTTTCTTGAGGAACATCTCTAACGTATAAAAACATTCTTTGCAATACACCTTTATCAGCAATAGTTTCTGTTAAATGTTCAGGGAAATAAGAAGTAGCCCATACAGACCTATCGCATCTAGTAGTGGCAACTGGTTTACCTGTTAAAACTCTTCTAATCAAATAACCATCAGTCGTTAATGTGTTCATCATTTTTTGGAAGAAAGTAACCATACTATCTTTATTTGACATTTTCTTGAAGATACCACTCGATTCAAATTCGTCAAACAGTAACATTCCACTACCTTCAATATGACCCTTAACTTCATTCCAAATTGTATCGGGTTCTCCTTCTTCTCCCCTATCTGGATTTCTAACTTCAACATAACTGCTAACTAACGCAGAATCTGTAAAATCAACACAATCGAATGTATCAAAACTAACATCATGTTTAAGTTCTATTTGGTCCCATGTTAAATTTCCTATTTCATTCAAGAAATCATTCAATACTGATTTGCCACTCCTTGCAGTTTGAATCCAACAAACGTGGATTCTAGTATCTTCAATTGTGAATCCGTAAGGAATACGCACATAATCTTTTACTAATTGTCCCAACATTGTGAAATAAGCCAATATTGCTGGGAATTCATTATATCTTGAAACTTGTCCAAATGTTTCTGTCCAAGTTTCTACTAGTTTAGGTAATCTTTCATCTCCTTCGATATCATCAAAGTCAATTGTAAATTGAGTTAAATCTTCATTCATTGTTTCACCTTCTGTTGTGAATTTAATACGGAATTTATTCTATCGGCTACCGTTGTGCCTACGCCTTTTACTACTGTTAATTCATCTATATTACAATCTCCAATCTCCATTATACATCCATGTTCTTTAATTAATGCTTTAGCCTTATCTTCACTTACGCCTTTAATTGTTGTCAGCATATCAATTCTAACATCATCTGTCGCTATTCTTGTAGGAATAGACGGGTTAATCATCTTTCGTTTAATCGGTGCCATTTTCGCTATTGTTATTATCTCATCTACCACATCTAATACATTATCTCGCCAAATCACATCAATATCATAATCTAATCTAAGTCTACCAATCGCCCCTTTAAATCTTAATTTATACGTGTTTCTTAATTGTTGAGGATTAACATTATCATTTAAATTAGTTATGTATTTCATATTTGATAATGCGTCTTCTATTGAACCATAAATCACAACAAAGTTTTTAGCATACCATTTATCCATGTTATCTATCTGCGTCCAAATTCTTTTATTTATCACGGATTGCATAAAATCTACTGCTGATTTAGCCTCAAAACATACATCACCAATTACATAATCTCCAACTTCTATCCATTTCTTTTCATTTAATACTCCAACACTATTCGCTTTCTTTTCTATCAACTTTGATAATTCTGAATTCTCTCTACTATCTATAATTAATTTCATCTCTTGTCACCTAACCATTCACATTTTTTACATATCTCAAATTGTCTTGTTATTTTCCTATTACATTCTTTACAAATCATTTTTTAAACCTCCGGATAACGCCAACATTTTCCCACACAATAACCTTCACTAATCAGTTTTTCACAGGTCGGTGCTAAATACCCACCATCATTCGATACAGTATATTGGGCATGATGACGAGTTACGCTTTCATCCCAATCTAACCAAATCCCATCTTTAGAAGCAATATTTTTAATTTCTTCCATAATAATTCCTAACATCTTTTGTTGTTCTTCATAATCATAACATTTCTGGTTATTAGCCAATAATGTTCTAAACCAAGATACAAGATAAACTCGCGCTTCATGGGTCGGATTCTCCACCATGATGCTATTATTCAAACAAGGGATAATTGGCAGTTTTCCAACCCGCTCAACCGTAGCAATTTCAATAGGCGCATACGCAAATAGAGGGGCATTGGGCCATGCGACTTTACGATTTCCATACCTTTTCGGTGCGGAGAAAGGCGGATTCTTTGCCAAAGCAGTTATTTCATCCATATTAGTCAATTGTTCCCGTGTTAGGGGAATACAATACAGAAAATCCTTTGTGTTCATATTTACTGTATTCGGCACTCTTCTCAATCTCCGCGTTTGAACGCCTGATTTGTCTAGTGTGTTGTTTACTGCAATAGGATATAACCTATTAAAAAACTGTTGAATATCTCTAATTGAAGAAGCAACTTCGCCAAATACAAAAACGTGAAAACCATTTCCACTAAAGTGTATTTCAAATTCATAATCCTTTTCAATCAAATAATTCACAATAAGTTTAGTATCTTGTAAAGATAAATCTAAAGGTTTCCCATGCGAATCAAAATCTAAAAACAACCTATCTAATATTACAGAAGAAGTAAAAGCCTGACTTTCACCGAATCTTTTGTAATCATAAACACTAGTATAACAATTCATTCTATTATTGAATAATTTTAAAAATGTTGCAAATTCTTCTCTATCTTGGGTAATTTGCCGCCTTAACTGTTGTTTTTTAGTTAAATGGCTACCTGCCCAAACTTCTCTTGGAAAATTCATATTCTTTCAACGCCTGGCGGTAAATCAGTTCCATCACTATT
>Ga0098055_1001150_pt1 | contig 14577 bp, 26 predicted proteins | sample 17_taG_FD_75107 | JGI IMG/M metagenome (GOLD analysis project Ga0098055, IMG submission 75107) | Marine viral communities from the Subarctic Pacific Ocean - 17_ETSP_OMZ_AT15314 metaG | ecosystem: Environmental > Aquatic > Marine > Oceanic | place: Pacific Ocean | collected 2015-01-18 | reverse complement strand
TTGCTGAGTAACACAACGGGATCAAATAATACTGCCGTTGGAGGCTTTGCTCTTGAAGACAATACAACAGGCATCCGAATGGTTGCCGTTGGATATGGGGCACTACGAAGTAACACAACTGCAAGCTCAAATGTTGCAGTCGGATACGCTTCTTTAGCAGTAAACACTACAGGGGCAGATAATAATGCGCTAGGCCGTGGCTCGCTGGGCAATAACACTACTGGTAGCGACAATAACGCCTTTGGCTATAACGCGCTAAATGATAATACTACAGGTACGCAAAACACAGCAATGGGCCATGCCGCGCTGGATGCCAGCACCACGGCGTCATATTGCACAGCGGTAGGTGCACTCGCTTTAACGGATCTTACAACAGGCAGTTACATGACCGCTGTAGGTAGACAGGCGTTTGCTAACGCAACTACAGGGAACAACGGCATTGCCGTAGGCAATCAAGCGGCCCTTAGTACCACTACAGGTGCGTTTAACCATGCCGTTGGGGTTGCGGCTTTGTATTCAAATACAACAGGGCAATACAACACTGCGATTGGTTATGCGTCTTTATATAACAATACCGCAACCGGCAATTTAGCGATTGGTCACAACGCTTGTTTTACAAATGTAACAGGCGTCCAGATTACTGGTGTTGGCTACGGTGCTCTGCAAAATACAACCGCCTCAGCAAATACCGCACTTGGATACCTAGCTGGCTTTGCAAACACATCAGGATTTTACAATGTAGCGATTGGCGACTATGCCCTTTATGACAACACTACAGGCACAAACTCTGTGGCTGTGGGTCACTATGCTGGATTTGAGAACAGCTCGGGGGATTCAATTACTGCCGTTGGCTCAACGGCACTGCAAAACAACACTACAGGAAACTATAACACGGCGTTAGGAAGGCAGGCTGGACAGCTTAATACTACGGGAGCCTTAAATACTTTTCTTGGATTCCAGACGGGTACTAACAATACTACCGGAGGAGCTAACACAGCCGTTGGCGGTCAGGCTTTAACTTCCAATACTAGTGCAAGCTATGGCGTAGCTGTTGGCTATCAAACGCTAGACGCTAACACCACTGGGGCTAGAAACTGTGCCGTTGGTTATGGGGCAATGACCACTAACACTACTGGTAATTACAACACTGCTTTTGGTTCGTATGCTCTTAACAGCCAAACCACGCCAAACTTCAACGTAGGCGTTGGTTATCAGGCAGGGTATACAACTACCACGGGCTTTGATAATACCTATTTGGGAACCTACGCAGGTTACGCGGGCACTGCCGCCGCAAGAAATGTTTATATCGGATATACGGCTGGATACAACGGAACTGGCTCAAATAATGTAGCGGTTGGAAACAGTGCGGGGGACGCTATAACATCAGGAAGCGGTCTTACCTGTCTTGGCTATGCGGCTGATCCATCAAGCGGCACAGCAACCAATGAAATAACTTTAGGAAACTCAAGTGTTGCGACACTACGCTGTCAAGTAGCTCTAACGGTTTTGTCTGATGAGCGAGATAAGAAAAACATTGAAACTCTTGGCAGTGCTTCTGACTTTATTAAAGCCTTGCGTCCTGTTTCGTTTGATTGGAATCAGCGAGATGGCGAGAGAATGGGCCAGTCAGATCACGGGTTTATTGCTCAAGAGCTAAAAATAGCACAGCAAGAAACAAACTGGCACGTTCCGCGTTTAGTTTACGAGAGTAACCCTGACAAGATGGAAGCGTCCTACGCAACGCTACTGCCCTCTGTGGTATCAGCATTGCAAGAGGCGCTTGCAGAAATTGAATCATTAAAAGCGCAAGTCGCTAAATTAAGTGGGGATTAAAAATGACTGACGAAACTTTAACCGCAGAAGAAATTCAAAAGCACTATGATGCCTCTATGGACTCTGTGACCCTGCTAAACGCTGGCAAATCAACAGAAATGTCAGATGACGATTGGACTGATTGCAAGTCGCGCAACGTCGAGCACCTAAAAATCATGGTTGCTAAAGACTACTGGACTGACGCGCAGGATGTTGCTGTGCTTCAAGCCGCTATTGACGCAAACTCATAAGGGGTTTAGGGAGTGATTAACCTAGAACTTACTGTTGAAGAAGTGAACGCGATCCTTGGCGTATTGGGTGATTTGCCTACTAAGACGGGCGCATGGCCTTTGATCGTCAAAATCAAAGAGCAGGCAGAAGGTCAGGTAGAGCCAGAAGAAAGTGATGGCTGATGGACCCGCTGTCCCTCATTGCGATGGCCTCGACTACGTTCAAGGGCATACAGACCCTAGTCAGCAAAGGGGCAGAGATTGAGGCTGTAGCGCAGAAGCTAGGTGCGTGGTATTCGTTTGCCTCAGACATTAGGCAGGCTGAGAAAGAAGCAGAAAACCCGCCGTTATTTAAAAAGCTATTTGAAGGCGAGACAGTAGAGCAACAGGCACTTAACAGCGTCATAGCTAAGAAAAAGCTACAAGAGCAGGAAAAGTCCATTAGGGAATTAATTATTTGGGCTTACGGCACAGAGACATATCAAGAAATGATTGCGCTCCGCAGGGAAATTAAAGCAAGGCGGGAAAAGGTAATTTACAAGCAACGCAGAAAGCAAAGGTTAATTATGGATTCAACGCTCGTGATAATAGCGGCGCTAGTCTGCGGGGCAATAATTTTTGGGACTGTATCTTTAATACAGGGGGCAACATGAAAAACGTAATAGCAGGTCTGGTTGCATTGTTTGCGTTAGGCGCAACAGCACAGACAGTAATTCTTTTTGATGACGGGTTGCAGTATACGCTAGAGCCTAGCGAGAAGGTCTATGTTACGAATTACTCTAAGCTGTATCAGATGCAAAGCTACAGCAAGGGCGATGTGAAGTTGACCAAGGTTTTGCCGACCACCAAGCGTGACTATGTTCCTGTAGAAACTGGCGCGCAGGGAGGCGTTGGTACTCCTCAGTGGTGCGAAACATATATGCCGTGGTCTGAGGGGCTTACGTTTGACATGATTACGTGGCAGAGGCAGTGCGACGTTACTAATGACGGCGTTTACGACATGTGCGATTACTACCAGCCAACTGGCATATTGTCATTTGAGGAGCTTGAGTGGCAAGACCGCTGTAATGACGGGAAGCCTTGGGATGGATCGTGAATCATTTAGAGAAGAAGTGGATCGAGTACTTGCTGGTGTTAGGGGTGATCTCCGCACTGCTGTTACCCGTGTTGATGGTTTTCTCTACATCGTTAGGTTAGATGTTAAAATGCGTTTTAGGAAAGCAAAGAAAGCCGTAAAGCAGGCTTGGCATGAGGTGTGGCGGTAATGGATCAAGCGTTAATTAATACTATAATTTCTTTATCCGCTGGCGCGTATGGCCTTGTCTTAAAGAGCATGTGGGATACGATAAAAAGCCTGGATCATCAAGTAGGGGCTTTGCAAGTATCAGTAGCTGGCGAATACTTAAAGCGTGAAGAGTGGAAAGACGATATGCGGCGGCTTATGGAAAAGCTGGACTCAATTGATGAGAAGCTCGACAAAAAGGCTGATAAATGATTGACCTGCTGGTTGGCCCCGTATCTAGCCTTTTAGATAAGTTTATCCCTGATGCAGATGAGAGGAATCGCCTGGCACATGAAATTGCTACGATGTCAGAGCGACATGCTCATGAGATGGCTAAGGCGCAGCTGGGGGTCAATAAAACAGAGGCTGCACACAAGTCTTTGTTTGTTGCTGGCTGGCGTCCTGCTGTTGGGTGGGTTTGTGTTGTGGGGATGGCTTGTAACTTCTTGGTTGCTCCTATCGGCAATCTTGTCTTGCGTATTAATGGTTCAGACATTGAAGTCCCCTTGGTCGATTTACAGACGATGATGCCCGTGCTGATGGGGATGTTAGGCTTAGGTGCGATGCGTACATATGAGAAAGCCAAAGGCGTACAAAGAGAAAAATGAGTTACTTTTCTGAAGATGAGCTAAGGTGCCAGCACTGTGGTAAATATAAGTTCGATGAGGGTGTGTTAAAGATACTCAACGCGATTCGCAGAGAGTTTGGACCAATGGCTGTAACCAGTGGATATCGCTGCGTTGATCATCCCATAGAAGCCAAGAAGCAGACCCCAGGGGCGCACTGCACTGGCAAGGCTATAGATATAGGTGTTTCTCGGGCTGATGCATATCGATTAATAGAAATCGCTATAGCCCACGGGTGTCCTCGAGTCGGCGTCAACCAGAAAGGCGAGGACCGGTTCATTCATCTAGATTGGGATTATAATCGTCCCTATCCCACGGTTTGGTCTTACTAGTCTTTTATAACCAAACATTCTAACCGCTCATAATCATTTCGGTTTACACTCGGCTTGTCGGGTTCAGCGCCTTTTTGGTCGGAGGCCAAGCTTCTGTGTGATTGCTCTCTGCGATACAGAAGCAGCTGATTTTTCAACGGGTTGACGGCATCCCCTACGACACAATTGCCGCCATACACGGGGAGGTGATTATGTTAGTAACGGTGCAATTGAAAGGATGTATCGATGAGGCTCTAACTCAATACCGCGGCTGTCCTATTTTGGATGCTGATGAAGATTCAGTGTGGATCGCTGTGGAATCGAGTGATGTGTCTACAAAGTATACATATGAAGAAGACCTAGAAGGTTATGAGTTCTGGGGCGAAAAAGGTGTGCACCCGGTTGGGTCTCTAGAAATTCACAAGTGCACTTACAGGGGGCGGCGTATTCTTAACGCTGATGAGGTTGTAGAGCAAATCATGGAGGAGGGTGTATGACCGGGACAGTTAATATCCGGGGTAAAGAATATAAGCTGATTTCGACGCGGGTCTCTGAGTTCGTTGAGGCTCGACCTGATTGGTCAATTGAGACCGAGATAGTTAGCCTGGACACAGAGAGTGTCGTAATAAAAGCTTTGGTGAAGGATGAGTGTGGTAGGGTTCGCGCTACTGGTTTCGCGGAGGAGTTCCGCGCTAGTAGCAATATCAACCGAACCAGTGCTCTTGAAAACTGCGAGACTTCAGCAATTGGAAGGTGTTTGAGTGCCTGCGGGTTTGCTGGTACTGAATATGCTAGTGCCGAAGAAGTGGCAAACGCTATCACCAATCAAGCCATTAATGAGGAGATTGAGAAAAAGCTACGCTCTTATGAAAGGAGAGGAAAGCAGCTGGCTGATCATCTTCACTCAGTAAGAAATAACTGGAAGTCTGTTATTTCTATAAAAGAGGGTATTGAGGAAGACAATCCATCTTGGGTTGCTGAGTGCTATATGGAACTCGACAACGATACCAGGGAGGCGCTTTTTGGTTTAGCGCCGACGAAAGGCGGTGTATTTACCACTGCGGAAAGAAGTTATCTAAAAACTGATGAAATGAACGCTGCGAGGAAGGAGGTAGTTAATGGAGTATGACAACACTAACCGCGGAGTATTGTTCCGCAACGATAAGAAGCAGACTGAGAAACAGCCCGATTTTAGGGGTGAGATCAACATTGAAGGCGAAGATCGATGGCTGTCTGCATGGGTTAAGGAGAGCAAGGAAGGTAAGAAGTACTTCAGCATCTCTAGCCAAAGAAAAGAGGGGGAGCCTAGCAAGTCCGGGGCGAAACCTCGCCAGGCAGAGACCATTGAGTTTGCTGAGGATATTCCGTTCTAATGAGCCACTTTGATTGCGGCAAACGTCTTTGTTTCTTGCAGGATGACAAAAAAATATCTAGCGTTCAGTTGTCGGATCGCATGGATGTGACGCCACAGCAATTGGTTAGATGGCGACAGCAACCTAATCTCAAGATACATACAGTTGAGCGAATATGCGCTGGATTGGGGATTGGGCTTGCCGAGTTCTTTACTTGGCCCATTGAATGAAAAAAGCCCCCTTTCGGGGGCAAGTCCACGGGGGTGGAGGGTCGCTCATTATATCACGCAGTAGGGGGCGTTGATGACAGCAGAAAAGCTACTTGATCGAGTTGAAAAATATAAGACACTTGGAGACGGGCGCTGGGTTGCGGTATGCCCCGCTCATGACGATAGATCACCCAGCTTGCACATCACAGAAAAAGCAGATGGGGTTGTTCTAATCCATTGCAAAGCTGGTTGCGGAGCTACTGAAGTTCTTGACGCCCTTAACCTTAATTACGACGATCTTTTCCCAGAAAGCCATTACAGGCATGAATCTAGGCGGCGACTTCCTCAAAGTACGGCTGACGACTTTGTGATTGAGCTTTGGGAGCACGATAGAGTCGTTGGCAAGCCTCCCTCTAGGGGTGATAAACAGCGTTTCAGAGAGGCTCTCCGGAGGTCAGGTAAGGCCAACGGTTTTGTGACGGAGGTTGTGGCCCAGGCCACTAAGCAGCATTGAGTATTGAAGCCATTAACTGGGCTTTAAACAGAGTCCGGGGGATAACTAGCACTCAAAAAGCGATCCTCGTTGCCTTGGCTGATAGGGCTGACGCAAGTGCACAATGCTATCCCTCATATCAGGATATATGTGATCGTAGCGGTGCCACTAGAAATGCCGTTGCCCGGGCGCTGGCTGTGTTTGAGGATCGATGTTTAATTGTTAGGAATCAGCGACACAACAAGTCCACTATTTATACGTTAAGGCTTAGTAGTACGGGATTCGATACTGACTCTACTAGTACGCAATTCAATACCTCTAGCAGTACGGAATTCAATACCTCTAGCAGTACGGAAAACCGTACTCTAACCACCATAGAACCATCAATTAACCACCAAAAGAAAAAACGTAGTCGTAAAGTGCCTGACGGGGTTGACCCGGAAGCATGGAAAGAGTGGGTGAGTTATCGCAAGAAGTTTAAGGCTCCGACAACGGAGAGGGCTTTGACGTTGGTAGCAAATAAGTTGAAGAGGTGCGATTTTGAAGACCAACGTGAAGCAGTAGATAAGGCGATTGAGTGCGGATGGCGATCAGTCTTCCCAAAACAAACTAATGAGATACGGGAGTTCGATAGGTGATACAGGAAAGAAGGTTTGATTTCACTGATAAGGATTTGCAGGATATCTTCGCTAAGAGTGAAGCTGCTGACGTAGTTGGCATCAACGCTTTTGAAGATAAGTTCATGAGTCGGGTGCATGGTGGGGGAGATCCTTCGGGGTTTACCTTGCCCTGGGGCGATACACATGACTTGGTTCGTATGCATACCGGCGCGGTTAGCCTCTGGTGCGGGATCAACGGACACAAAAAGAGTACGTGTATTTCGCAGGTAGCTTTGCACGTTGCCCGGGAAGCAATGGTAGGGATAGCCAGCTTTGAGATGAAGCTTGAGGATCAGGCTTATATGATGTGCAAGCAAGCCGCGGCGTCCGACGCAGTATCTGAGGGCTACGCCAGACGCTTCTCCAGTTGGGTGCATGAGCGGGTTTGCTGGTATAGAGCGTTAGGCGGGGTGACACCGCTGGAGGCGCTGGGCGCGATCGCGGCGATGGCAGATCGTGGCTGTAAGTTTATCGTTTTGGACAACCTGCAATTTTGTGGGGTGACAGATGACATTGAGCGAGAGCGGCTTTTCTGCAATCAGTTAATTGGTATGGCAGAAGCTAAGGATGTGCATATCGCGGTAGTACACCATGTGCGGAAACCGCAATCGGGTGGAGATGAGTACTTACCCACTCGATTTGATGTGAGGGGCGGTGGAACTATTGTGGATCAGGCGCATATGTTATTCATATGCTGGCACAACAAGCGAAGAGCTCGTATACAGGAAGCTGCTGACATGGGCATACCCCTTAACGATAAAGAAAAAGAGATTCTGGATCAGCCAGGATTTAAGTTGGTATTGGCGAAGCAAAGGCACCTTCGCTTTGAGGGGACGTTTAAGCTTTGGGAAGATAATGGGCAGACGTTCAAGAAGCGCTCTGATGGTAGAGCAGTAATCGTGGAGGAGATATGAGCAGTTTGGATCAACAAGTAGGCGGGGATCACTATAAGGAATTCAAGGTGCAGCCCTTAGAGTATGCTTTGGAGAATGATTTAGGCATTTGCGAACATGCGGTAATTAAATATATTTCCCGCTGGCGCACTAAGAACGGCATTGAGGATCTTCGCAAAGCGAAGCACTATATCGATATTATGATTGAGCGCGAGGTCGGAGTAGATCCGTATGGGTGAGTTTTGGTTGGTAAAAAACAAAGAGGAGTTAAGCGATCGGATTGAGTTTTTCGCGCAATATTTAGAGCGTGAATGGAACTGGGAACACCCTGTACAATGGAGGGTGTCCAGATATTCTGGCAAAGCGTCGAAATCTCAAAAAGCGCTTTGGTGGATGTGGTGCGATGAGATGGCTCGGCACTTTCGGGCGGGTGGAGCCGATATTGACAAAGAACGAATGGCGATGATGCTGAAAAACAAGTTTCTCGGCACAGAGGACATTTATTGCAACAATACGGTAATCCAAGGGCAGGTTCGACACACTAGTGACCTGTCACCGGGAGAGATGTGCGAGTTTATGGATCAGGTGTTGGCGTGGGCGTTAGATTGTGGTGTTACGTTAACTTGTCCAGCAGATTCGGAGTACATGAAACTCAAGGGGGGCTAAAGTGGAACATCCGCTTTTAAAATTTTGCATAACGACAAAGCAAGAGACCGCGGTCAGTCTTTGTGTTATTGAGGGCTTGTCTCACAGGGTTGCCGCAGACCAAATGAAGGTGTCTCGGAGCACGGTACGCGATCATATTAGGGCGGTGAAAGACCGGGCTACGCGAAGGGGGTATAGCCCAGAAAATAATTGGCTACACCCGGTACCTGATGGTCATAAGATAAAGGGAGTGTCTACGTTCTATGATGAGAATGGCAACCCGGTACGGCAATGGGTTAAGTCGCAGACTGATGAGCGGCGTCAATTTGAAATACTTGTTGAACGTGTTGAGGCTGCACAAGAGGGTCTCGGCAAATTCAAGCCGGTGCCCGCCCCAAAGGGCTCAGATGGCGAACTACTTACGCTTCTAACTATCACAGACTTTCATTTGGGCATGTACGCTTACGAAGCTGAAACCGGTGATGATTGGGACGTGCACATTGCCCGGGATGTTTTCCTTAACTCTGTTAACGATATGATCAAGGCATCACCAAAGTCAGGTACTGGCGTTTTATGCCAGCTAGGGGACTTCCTGCACTGGGATGGGATATTGAGCGTAACGCCACAGTCTGGTCACATTCTCGATGCAGACACTCGATACGGCAAATTGGTTGAACTTGCGATGTCGGTAATGGCAGAGGCAGTGATGATGATGCTGCGACGGTTTGACAAAGTGATTGTTGTGTCAGCAGAGGGGAATCATGATATTTCTGGAAGCATTTGGCTGAGGAAGCACATCAAACACTTGTTTACTAACGAGCCGCGATTGCAAGTTATTGATAATGACTTTCCTTACTACGCGCACTTACACGGTAGAACCATGCTGGGCTTCCATCATGGGCACAAGGTAAAGATGGCGCAGCTTCACAAATTGTTTGCTAGTGAGCCACGATTTCGTGAGATGTGGGGCCAGGCAGACTACACTTACATCCATACTGGTCATTACCACCACGAACGCCTAATAGAAGATGGAGGTGCCATTGCAGAGCAACATCCGACTTTGTCTGGAAGGGACGCATACGCCGCGAGGGGCGGCTGGGTATCAGGTAGGGGTGCCAAGGTAATCACTTATCACAAGGTTGATGGCGAAGTAGCCAGGATCACCGTGAGGCCAAGACTATGATGAATGTTATTGAAGTTCCTCTGCCTACTGGCAAAGCCCTGTTCCTAACAACGACGATTGCTGGGGCGCACACAAACTTAACGCAGCCGAAACATACTGATGTATACACCGACAGCTTCCCCGAAGGGATCACGATAGCCATGGATATAGATGGTTTTGGTGAGCTATGGGAAGATGCTTTAGAGGTTGAGGAAGAGGTTACTTTTGAACCAGATGAGCTAATCATAAAGCTGCTCAAAGGCGAGGCCGATAATGGCGGTTAAGCGAGATTCGGCAGATATCTGGTTTTCCAAGGCTGTTAGAGCTCGCGATGGTGGATGTGTTGTTTGCGAGAAAACAGAGACTCTTGAGTGCTGTCATATTTACGGACGCAGAAATAAGGCCGTTAGGTGGAGTATGGATAATGCGATCACCATGTGCCATCACCATCACCGCGTAATGACTGAGAACCCACTAGAGATGGCTCGGTTATGCCAGCAACTACTCGGCCCTGGTCATATGGAAATATTGAGAGAAAAGTCACAAGGCATAATGAAAACGAATCGAGGACTGCGCGCTGAAATAGCCAAGCACTACAGAGAAGAGGTGCGGAAAGCAGAGATAGATCCAGAATATAAGATAATAAGCTACAACTAGTTATAACAACAAAATATAAGCGCAACAGCTTCTATGTGTTACTTTCTCTTCAGCGGTTCAACTAACGGAGGTGATATGGAAACCGTAGATTTGAAACCAATCGATGATCGTTTACTAGATCAATTTGTAAGCCAAAAGTATCACTGGAACTCTCTATCATCAAAGCAGCAGTTGGCTATGGCGATGGAACTGGTATATCTCAGAACCGAAATCCATCGTTCGGCACTGCTAGAACGTGAATACTTGAAATTTATTGATGAGGCGTTGCAAGATCGCGATGGATTCAGAAGATACAAGGAGTTGCTGAATGGAGATCAATGAAGCGTTCGTGGCCCTGTTATTTGTGGTCGCTCTGTCACTAGTTTATACCGTGGTTGGGACGTGATGGATATACTGGATTCTGAAGACATGGTTATTGCTATGCAGGCCGCTACTCAGATGGCAGAGCGATTTGGCGAAGATATGGCAATCACGCGGGATGGGTCAGTTACAACATTATGGGCTGCACAGGAGCCGCCGCTTGAAATTGTTAGATGCCCTGCATCAATGAAAAAGAAAAAGAGAGCCAAAATCTTTAGAGTGGTAAAATAGGTTTGGCCCCAACACTCCTACGGTGAGCCGTGGCATCGAAAGACTTAATGTTTGCAGGGGGCCGATCATGGGACTGTAAATTGAGTCAACCACGGCACTAATCTATCCCATGGCTATTCCATGGTTACTGCGAGGGGAAGCGATGAAACTTGAAGACCTGACAATTGAGTACAGATCACTGCATGTTGATCCACCAGGTTTTGTCATGCCCGACATCACTATTCGTGAGATAGCCTTAACGGCTGATCTGGATATTGTTGAATACATGGATCGCTTGGATGAGGTATGGATTGCGGCAATGTATGTAACATTCCATGAGGACATTGTTAAAAATTTATGGGATGGGCATCATTTAGAGATGTTGGTCGCGGAAGCGTATCAGCAACATGCTTTCAACTTTGTAATATCGGCAACCATAGGGTGGTGCAAGGCAACGACCACTTCTCTAAGCCAGCTTGTCAACAGCGGAAATCTAGTCGTTCATCAGCACGAAAGTAACGTGCTTCCATTCGTTAGGCATTGATTATGAGGATAGACTTCAAGATTAATCAGAGAGAGATTGAGTCATTTGTTGACCCGGCATGGCGTTCTCAAATTCCTTTTGTAATACACCAAACTATCAAGCAAACAATGTTTGAGCATCGCAAGGTTCAGCAAAAAGCGATGGATAGGCTTATTGATGGCGGGCCGGTTGGATTTACTAAGCGTGGCATTCGGTATCGCGTTGGCAGTAAAAGAAACTTGGCGGGGCAGGTTTACTTTACTGAAGCCACATCTCGTTATATGCGATTAATAATCGATGGGGGCCAGGAAAAGGCTTCTGATAATAACCATAAAAAATTGAATCGACCTGTTGATTTGCGATTAACAAAGCACGGCAACATCCCTAACAAGTACATCAACAAGAAAGCAAGCGATAGTAAATTCTTCTTTGGCATCCCGAAAGGCAAGACGGGCGAGAAATATCGCGGCGTTTGGAGAAGGATGGGCAAGACGGGATACACCAAGGCGGGCAAGTCTCGCGGTAAAATCAGACTGAAGGTTAGCTGGGCGCTGGGGGATAGGCGTCAGAAACCGACCTATCCTGCTAGGGAGATATTCCGCAGGCATGTCGGCAAGTACTTCAACGCGCTGTTACCAAAAACACTCGAAGAAGTTGTAAGGCGAGAGGTTTCGCGCAGGTCACGGCAGACCGGCTTCTAATGACCTTGGAAGAAGAATATCACGCTCACAGAATGGGCAAGCATGGTCTAGTGAGAAAGTTATGGGCTGCTTGCTTGCTTGATTGGTTTGAAGCAGAGAAGGCAGAGATACTTGGCTTTGTGGAAGGCAAGGTTCCTATGTATGAGTTTGACTGCCCGTTCTGTGATGATACGCACGAATCCATAGAGATTTGGTCAAGAAGATAAAGGCTATTCCATGGCTATTCCACGGGTACTACGATGCGATACGGCTCTGTTTGTTCGGGCATAGAGGCTGCAACAGTCGCCTGGCGTGATCTAGGTTGGCAGCCTGCTTTCTTTTCTGAGATAGATAAGTTCCCCCGAAAGGTCTTGGAACATCACTATCCCAACGTGCCATTGCATGGCGACTTCACAACAATCAAAGAGAAAGAATATGGATCAATCGAGCTTTTGGTCGGAGGAACACCTTGCCAATCATTCTCAATCGCAGGACTCAGAGGAGGATTGGATGATGACCGTGGGAACTTGGCACTCGAGTATCTTAGGCTTGCTCAACGCGAAACTCCGCAGTGGCTGGTCTGGGAGAACGTCCCTGGGGTCTTGTCATCAAACAGCGGACGGGACTTTGGAGCCTTCCTCGGAGCGCTGGCTGAACTCGGGTATGGGTTCGCCTACCGAGTGCTTGACGCTCAATACTTCGGAGTGGCCCAAAGGCGCAGGCGTGTGTTCGTTGTCGGATACCTTGGAGATTGGAGACGTGCCGTCCAAGTACTTTTTGAGCGCGAAAGCCTGTCGGGGAATCCTGCGCCGCGCAGAGAACCGTGGGAAAAGCCTGCCCCCCCTCTTACACACGGCCCTCCTTACAGTCGCACAGGAAACGAACGAACAGAAATAGACGCCTATGTCCCAGTGCTAGCGCGCTGCTTGACGGTAAAAGAGGCAGAACGACAAGACTATGAGACATGTACTTTTGTCGCGCAGTCAGCCCATAATGTGATGCCGACGATCCACGCCAATATTGATCGCAAATGGGGTTCAAGTCAGTGGGTCAACAACGGTGAGTGGGTTTTAAGCTTCCAATCGAATGCAAATGCCTGCGACATCAAGGCGGCTGGCGAAAACGTATCCCCTAGTATGCTTAGTCAGGGCGACCCGCCTGCTGTTTGCTTCGCGCAAAACAGTCGGTGCGAGGTTAGAGCAATGCCGTATGCGGGAGCTCTGGCGGCAGAAACCGGCGCAAAGCAGCAGTCCTACGTTCATGAGACGTTAGGGGTGAGAAGACTTACGCCAGTAGAGTGCGAAAGGCTGCAGGGCTTCCCTGATGGTTACACTAAGGTTGGGGATAAATGTTACGACGGCCCTCGATACAAAGCCCTTGGCAATTCCATGGCTGTCCCGGTCATGCGTTGGATCGGTGAACGTATTCACCAGGTTTCTACTATTTTATAGCTATTCCACGGCTATTCCACGGTTGCTGCCGTAGATGATCCTGGCCTAACGGCTATCCCCTAGTTACTTTTATTTTGCGTCCTGGCTCGCCTGACGGCTATCCCACGGGTATTCCATGGATATCGCGGAGCGGACGCTAAACGCTCGTTAAGCGGACGTTAAACGCTCGTTAAGCGATCGCTAACCAAACGATAAGCAAAGGCTATTCCACGGCTATCCCACGGCTATCCCACGGCTATCCCATGGCTACCGTGGAACAGGTGTGGAACAGGTGTGGAACGGGTCGGAAATCGCAAAATGCCCGGAGGAAGTCGGAGGGGAGGGGAGCGGATTTCAAAGGGGAAATATTGGAAACATGCCCGAAAACTAAGCGGGGCGCGGCGTTGCGGTTGTTTTAGTGGTTATAAGCGGCGCGGATCTATTCCAAAACAGTATTAGCAAAAATGATTAGATAGGCGCATTATCGCCCCATGGTAAGCAATACCGCTTGCTGGCATTTGGAGTGTGACAAGATGACAAACAAGATGACGACAAACGAAACAGTTTTACTTTTTGCCTTGGTCGGTCTTTTCCCGGCTTTGGTTGCGTTCGCCGGTTTGGCTCAATAAGGGGGGATGAATTGTGGAATTCAAATTAGTAAAGAGCGAAGGCAAATGGTGTTTGCGCGTTAATGAGCGACCCCACATTTATGACCGTTTAAGTGATGCGGTAAACGCGCTGGAAACATTCCAACGCAATCATGAGAACGATGTGCGCGGGGTTTCGTCTTTTGTTGTTGGCCTTCACTTCACAAGTGAAAGCGGAGAAGACGATTACACCATTGGCAACATTTACGCCGAGGATATCAGGCGCGCGGTTTGGCTTGCGCAAGTTGAGACCGGCGAAGCTTTTGGTTTGCAATATGAGCGCAAGCATTCTGGCGCGTATGATTCTGTCATATGGGGCGAAGATGAAGACCATACCCATTATTTAGATACGCTCTATTTTCGCGCGGCGTTCGTCTATTGCGAAAAGACCGGCGC
>Ga0098055_1001149_pt1 | contig 14582 bp, 9 predicted proteins | sample 17_taG_FD_75107 | JGI IMG/M metagenome (GOLD analysis project Ga0098055, IMG submission 75107) | Marine viral communities from the Subarctic Pacific Ocean - 17_ETSP_OMZ_AT15314 metaG | ecosystem: Environmental > Aquatic > Marine > Oceanic | place: Pacific Ocean | collected 2015-01-18 | reverse complement strand
CTTTAGAGCTAGACGAGGAAGTAAAGGCTATTAATGAATGGAAGGAGAAGACTGGTAGACCAATTGAAGATTTCTTCAAGTATCAGAAAGACTATTCCGAGGTAAGTGATTTGGAAATTGCAAGAGAGTTTCTGCAAATAGAGTATCCTACATTTACAAAGGAAGAGATAGAGTTGGAGCTTGGAAACCTTGCTCCCTCAGAAGATGACTATGAAGACGATGCTGCTAAGAAAGCTTTAGAACTAAAAAAGATTGCTATAAAAGGCAGGGAAGTTCTAGAGACATATAAGGCAGACCTATCAAAACCATCTACTAGTAATCTAGCTCCAGAAATTAAACAGAAATTGGATTTTGCTGAAGACATCAAGAAACAGATTGAGGACAGTGAAGGGCAACAAAAAGAGTACCTTGATAATATATCAAAGATTGCTCTAACTACTGAAAGCTTAAACCTAAAGTTAAGTGACGATTTAAACTTAGACTTTAAGATGTCAGAGGAGGATAGGAAGGAGATTCCTAACCTAATCAATGAGATGCCCCACTGGAGAAATTCTGATGGAAGTTGGAATCACAAGGCAGTTGTAGAGGATGCTATTAAGATAAAACATTTTGATAGTATGTTAAAACTAGCTTATGAGCAAGGTCAAAGTTCTGGTAAGGATAATATCATTAAAGACGCTAAGAACTCAACCTTAGGTAACCCTCAGGGAGCAGAGCAAGGCACAGGTAAGAGAAAACCTATTATTGAAGGTATTGACAAGTTATTGGGAAAACAAACAATGAAAACAAGGTTTGGTAAATAATAATAATAATAACTAAAACAATTTTAAAATGGCTTTAAACGCATCACCAAGTTATAGTGTAACACCTTCTTCTAAGAAGGTACCATTAAAAACTAATTATATCTCAGTGTTCGACTATTCAAATCAGTTCGACCCAGAGGTTCACGAGAAGATAGCTAAAATCTATGGTTCTCAATCAGTATCAGGAATGCTTTATATGTTAGGAGCTGAATCAGCTATGGCATCAGATAAGTTTATCTGGACTGAAGAAGGAAGATTACATACTGTTTACAAAGACGTAGCAAGAGCAGGGAATGTATTTACAAAAGCTGGTCACGTATTCCGTGTAGGCGAAACAGTTCACTTATCAAGTGGTTCAGTAAAACGTAGAGGTGTAATCTCAGCAGCTGATACTAACACATTCACAGTTGAGGCTTATAAATCAGCTGGATTCACTGCCTTAGCAACAACTAATGTTGTAGCATTTGTAGATGGTTCTGAGTTCAAGAAAGGAACTTCAGGAATGGAAGGTAGTTTATCTACTGACTTTACAATCTTAGACAACAAACCAATCATCTTAAAGGACAAGTTTGAGGTAAACGGTTCTGACGTTGCTCAAATCTCTTGGGTACAAACTGACGAAGGTGGTTACTTATGGTTCCTACAAGACCAGATTGATACAAGACGTAGATGGGAAGACCGTTTAGAGTTAGCTCTTGTTAATGGAGAGAAGGCTGAAACAGGTTCTGACGCTGAAACTAATGGAACAACTGGTACAGAAGGTTTATTTGAGGCTATCCGTGAGAGAGGTAACACTTTCCAAGGTATTCCAGATGAATTAACTGACTGGGATGATATCTTAAAGCGTTTCGATGCTCAAGGTAAGATTCAAGACTATATGTTCTACTGTGATAGAGACGCATCTTTAGGTGTTGATAATTTACTAGGAACTTTAAACGCTGGTTATGCCAACGGTGGTGTTTCTTATGGTATCTTTGATAACGATAAAGATATGTCTGTAAACTTAGGATTTAAAGGGTTTACAAGAGGTACATATAACTTCCACAAGACTGACTGGAAAATATTAAACGACCCTACACTTTTAGGAGCTGTTGACTCATCTGCTAAGGTACGTGGAGCTTTAATTCCTATTGGAACTAAGGAAGTTTACGAAGGTGAATTTAATGGTAATGGAGCAGGTAGCAAGATTACTACACCTTTCTTACAGTGTATGTATCGTGCATCTAAGGCTGACAATCGTAAATACAAGACTTGGTTAACAGGTAACGTATTTGGAGTTCATACAGATGATGATGATGTGATGAGAGAAAATCACTTATCAGAAAGAATGTTGAACACAGTTGGAGCTAACAACTTTATGCTTTTTGAAGGAGAGGTATAGTAGTTTAAATATTTTAGGCTTAAGGGGAGTTGCTATGCTCCCTTTAAGTTTATATTAAATTTATTATTAATTATAATTATTATTAAAATGGCAAAATTAAGAAACAAGACTTATAGACTTGCAGATGACCGTTCTGGTGAATCCTGTATGATTAAGACAGGTAAAAAGGGTAGCTTAACAATCTTTGATGAGGAGACTAATTCTAGGAAAGCTATCAGGCACTGCCCAAATCAAAAAAGTATTTTTATGGACGAGCAAGACAAATTTGGTCTTGTAGAACCTATTATATTTAACTATGGTTACCTAGAGGTACCAGCTAATCAACCAATAACTCAAGCATTCTTAGATGCTCACCCTTCCAACAGTGAAAATGGTGGAGGATGGTTTGAACCAGTAGATGAGGAGAAAGAGTCTAAGGAGAGCATATTCTATGATGAGTTAAGGATTGATATAAAGTATGCCGTAAGACAGATGGCTAAGAAGAAGGATGGTATACACGAGTTATCAGCTGTTGTAGCCGTTGTATTAGACGATGTTAACGAAGCGTCTCAGATGGGTATAGAGTCCTTAAAAAGGGTTATATACAACGAGGTAGATGCAGACCCAACATACTTTACAGATGACAAAGGAAATGTGAACATCTTTGACGATGATTCAATTAAAAGAAAATATTTAATACTTAGGGCTATCAAGGAGGGTGTTATCAAGAAATCACCTAACAATAGAGCTATGGTATGGACAAAGGATAAGAAACAAATTGTTACAGCCCCTAGAGGTGTAGAACTTGTTGAACACTTCGCTGACTACTTAACAACTGAGGAAGGTATGTTAGTATTAGAGGAGATTACTAGGAGAGTATAGTCTTACTGACTTACTAATAAAAGAAAAGACACCCTTAGATTATTCTAGGGGTTTCTGCATTTAGAGATAAGCTTAAATTTGTTATCTTTGCATTACATATAATATAATTAACTATGTTAGACACAATCTATAAAATTTTACTTACCCTTTTAAATAAGGAACAACAAGGTTATGTAACACCTACTGAATTTAATCTCTTAGCAGCTAATGTACAGAACGAGATATTTAGGGAATACTTTGAGGATGAGAACCGTGACAAGCTTAAGGAAAATAGAGGTATGACTGGTAAGGGTTACTCTAACTTAGACTTCAACGTTAGACAGAGGATACAACAGTTCTCTGATATTACATCTATAGCTAAGGTGGACAGCAAGTTTACCCTACCAGAGGACTTATACTTCATAGAGGATGATGGAGTCCTTACTGGTGATAGTGAGACCTACTCAGGAAGGGTTATAGAGGAGGTAGAAAGGAACCAACTAGGTTACCTAAGTAACTCCATTGCTAAACCAACAGCACTCTACCCTATCTATGGTAGGTACAGTGACTCTATTGTTGTAGAGCCTACGTCTATAGAGGACATAAAGGTAAATTACTTAAGGACTCCTAAGGCTCCTAACTGGACTTATATTAAGTTTAATAATCAACCCTTATTTAATCCAGCTGACTTAGACTTCCAAGACTTTGAATTACACGAGTCAGAGTCTACTAACATAGTCTTGAAGATGTTAACCTACTTTGGTATTAGCATACGTGAGAGGGATATTGTAGAGGCTTCTGAGATATTAAAAGATAAACAAACATCTAAAGAAAATAACTAATGGCATCAATAGACTATTATGAAGACTCCTCACAATGGGGTCAGTATCAGTACACAACCTTAGAGGATATAATTAACAACTACTTAATGTCTAGGGACGGAGACGATTACTCAGCTATGACACCTAGGTTTAAGATACTCTACCAAGCAATGAGAGGCTTAAGGGAGTTCTATTACGATGTACTACAGGAGGTTAAGGCTACAAGTCTTGAATTATCTCCTTCACTTACTATAACACTCCCTCCAGACTTTGTTAACTATGTACGTATTTCTTGGCTTGATGACGATGGTATACTACACCCAATGGCAATGGATAATAGGATGTCTATAGCAAAGGAGTACCTACAAGACCATAACTACAACATACTATTTGATAATGATGGTAACCCTTTAATAGGTAGTGACAATTTGTCATCCTCAGGTGACAGTATGTCATCAAGTGGTAGTTCTTGTAATAACTTATGTAGCCCTTCCTTTTTACCTAACGCAGATATGAGTAAGAGCTTTACCAATGGTAAGTATAAGATAGACAAGAGTAGAGGGATTATATCATTTGGTTCTGCTGTAGAGGGCAAGGAGATAGTACTGGAGTATATCTCTGACGGAATCTTCACAGGGTTTGAAGGTAGACCAGAGCAAGACATTAGGATACACAAGTTTGCTGAGTCAGCTGTACTTGACTACATATACTACCAACTAATTAAGAATAGAAGGAACGTACCTTATAATGAGAAGATGAGGGCTAAGAAGGAGTACTACAACTCTCGTAGGGTATCTAAGATGAGGATAAACACTATTAGAAAGTCAGAACTCTTACAGGTATTTAAGGGTAACTCTAAGTGGATAAAATAAATATAAACAATAAATTAAATATAATTAATTATGAAAAGACCATTAAACAATAACCTTGTATGTAAAGACTTAACAGAAAATTTGATAGAGGGTTCTACAGGATTTACTATAAAGAAGGAAGAGAGATTTAAGACCTTAGAGGTTCTATATAGTTCAGAGGTAGATGTAGCTGTAGGTGATAAGGTTAGGGTAGGTATACACAGTGGAGAAGAAGACGGAGATAACATCATTATAAAAAGAGGAGATATAATTTATATACTATGAAAATAAAAAATAGGTTTGTTGAGGGTAAGATGTCCAAGGACATAGACGAAAGGTTGTTGAAGGAGGGTAGCTACAGACACGCAGAAAATATAAGGGTTGCTAACAGTGAAGGCTCTGACGCAGGTGCCCTAGAAAATGTAAAGGGTAACAAGGTTGTCTCTAACCTAGAAGGATTAACAGATGCTAAGGCAATAGGTGCTATTGAGGATGGGTCTGGAGAGAAGATATACTGGTTTGTTACTTCATCCTCTAAGGACTTAGTACTAGAGTATAACGACACGACAGGTGTGACAGAGATATTACTTGAGTGTAGTGCAACAGGTTATAATGCCGTACTAAACTTTGACAAGGACTACCTAATAACAGGCTCTGTAAAGGTTACAAATGGTGACGGTGAGAACGACTTATTATGTTGGACAGATGACCTAAACCCACCAAGGATGATTAACATAGAAAGGGCTAAGGATTATGCTGTTAATGGCTTCACAGAGGAGGCTATATCACTTATTAAGAAACCCCCAATGTATCCACCTACAACAGAGTTTACATTCTCGGAGAACCCAAACGAGAATTTTATGAGGGATAAGTTCTTAAGCTTTGCTTACAGGTATAAGTATGAAGATGGGGAGTACAGTGCCCTATCATCTTTTACTAATTATATGTTCACACCAAAAGGTTTTGCATTGGACTTTGCTTCAATGGAGAATGATGGTATGGAGAACCTATTTAACGCTGTTAAGATAATGTTTGACACTGGTAATGAGCTAGTAAAGGACATAGACTTAGTATTTAAGGAGTCTGGCTCAAACAATGTATACATTATAGAGACCTTCAACAAAGTGGAAGAGGCTTGGGCTGACAGTACAGAGCAATACTTTGTGTTTAATAATAGTAAGATAAATAAGGTACTACCAGAGGACGAGCTTTATAGAGGCTACGATAACGTACCTATCAAGGCTAAGGCAATGGACTTAGTGAATGATAGGTTAGTCTTTGGTAACTACGTAGAAGGTCGTGACCTAGTAGATGATAATGACGATGATGTGGTTATGGATTTTGATGTGTCATTAGACAGTAAGGAACTAGTTGTGACGGAGTTAAGTACTAGTATTCTATTCTTTAATAGAGGACACGATGATGTTATTGGTGATGGTGGTGATATATCTTATACAGATTCATCACCTGTAGAACTATTAAAAGGTACTAAACTTACTTTTGATTTTAACCTTAAGGAAAGAGAGAGTACAGGAGTGGGTTTAGAATCTTGGGAAGGTGTTAATCTCTCAGGTAGTTACAGAGAAAAGTTTGAGTTTATACTAACAAAGAATTATGAAGATGCAGCAGACTTAGCAAATGATGTAGACGAGACATTTAAAAACTTTATAGAGGGGTTAGTAAATAATAATTTTATTAAAAAATTCACACCTAGCTCCTTTATACAGAGAAAACCTTACGGATACTATGAGACTTTTAGTGATTTATATGGTAGTAAGGCTATAGAGGATGGCGTTGTCTATATAAAAGATGCTACGGATGATGGTACTACCAATCCACTACCTCCTAACCCACCTAAAGGAAATTATTATAGAGTACTTAACGAAGGGGCATTTGGAGTTATTCTGAATTGGAGTCAATTAGGAAGGATTGATGACGAGTATGAAAGGCTAGAGTATACACCAAGAGATTTTAAGGTTATAACTACACCTAGCATTGATGGAGAGGTTATAGTAGAGGGTTTTAAAGTAGTTCCTCCAGAGGAGTCACCATCAGAGGTAATTATAGACCCTAACACTATTAAAATAAATTTACCTAGATTAAAATATGAGATAGTTTATACACCTATAAATAAGGACGATATAGAAGACGGTTTAGACCCTATACAGACTAAGTACTTAGGTAGTGTTTGGACTTATAATAATGTAGAGTTTAATGTAGACCACACTAATATAGGTGCACCACTAAGCCTTAAGACCAACAGGAGTTATGAGTTTGGTGTTGTATACCTAGATGAGTACAACAGGGCTTCAACAGTATTAACAAACTCTAAGCATACAGGAGATAATAACAACACACTATATGTAGAGCCTAGCTTAAGCTTAAACCAGAACAAGGCTGCTATAACCATAAAGAATAATCCCCCTAAATGGGCTGACAGGTATAAGAAAGCAATAAAGGAAAGTAGGGGTGGTTACCACAACATATATTCAAACTATATATATAAGGATGGTGTATACAGGTGGATAAGGTTAGAGGGAGAGAGTATCAACAAGGTGAAGGAAGGTGACGAACTAATAGTAAAGGCAGACGATGGTGGGGCACTAGACAGGCTTGTAAAGACTAAGGTTTTAGCAATAGAGACTAAGGAAGAGGATTTTTTAGAAGGTAATTTAACAATAGCTGGTGAGGAGGTAGTAGAAGAGGCTGGTTTATATATGAAGATAAGACCTGTAGGTTTTGAGGCAGAGGCTGTCTCCAGTAGAACCTCTCAAGACTTTGACAGTGGGTATACAAGAAAAAGACACGCAGAACCTGTCTATACTGAACAACCTTTTGGGGAGTTTATGGCAGATGATACCTTTGTACCTTATGAGGTTATGGAGGGTGATATAGTTAGTATTTATATTAAGACTTGGGCTTATGGGAATATTGGAGATTTAGGTGGTAAGTACGAAAAACAATTTGTTTCAACTAATAGATACGCCTCTATGAAAGAGTTTTTCTATGCTGAGGTTGGAAACTTAGGTGAATTTGGTAAAGAAGAGACTTGGGATGGTACAGCAGAAGTTATTTATAATTGGGATGATTATAATGATGGTGCTAATTTTCCAGCTGATGATGGTTATAATACAAACATAGGCTGGGGTTTCACTAATGGACATTATTATGACAATGGTGGGGTAGGTGGAACTGTTAGTGACCAGAACTTTTTTATACTGGTTAATTGGGATGGTACAGCAGCTCAAGATATTAGACACAGGCTCAAGTTTACACTAAAGAGGGCTTCTGACGGAGTAATATTTGAGACATCACCAGAGGATTTTAACAGTGACGTATTCTATGAGACAGGGGAGGTATTTGATATTCCTACAAGTCCTTTTAGTTCTGGGGAAATAGAATCCTACGATTCTTTTTATAGTACAATAACAATGGACTTAGCAGAGGCTTACCCTAGTGGTTGGGTTTTTGACGACAGCTTTGTAGGACGTACTATAACATCTGAAAAACTAGAGGGGGGTTCTATAGTAGAGGGTGCCTCTACCATTATAACAGAGGTAATAAATGACACTACAGTAAAAGTAGAGAGGGTAAAAGTTTTCTATAATGGTTATAGTGACTTTACAATAAAGCCACAGAGATACCACCAAAGTACTATAATAGACTATGGAAACTGCTACCTACAAGGTAATGGTGTAGAGAGTTATAAGTACAAGGACGGATTTAATACTAAGGCACTAATAACAGATATTAGACCTACAGCTATTGACAACAATGGTTACAAGGAGGTTAGAAGGTATGCCGACTTAACATATAGTGAGCCTTATAACCCAAACACAGGTGTAAATGGTTTAAATGAGTTTAACCTTTACAGGGCTAACTACAAGGAGGATATAGACAAGAAGTTTGGTTCTATACAGAAGATACACTCCAGAGATACAGACCTACTACTATTTCAGGAGGACAAGATATCTAAGGTTATGTATGGAAAGAGCCTACTTATGAATGCTGATGGTACAAGTAATGTGTCCTTAGTAGACAAGGTATTAGGTAATCAGGTGTCCTATAAGGGTGACTATGGTATAAGCTTCAATCCAGAGAGTTTTGCTGTAGAGGGTAACGCTATATACTTCTCAGATGTAAAGAGGGGTGCTATAATGAGGTTAAGCTTAGACGGACTTAATGAGATATCTAGGTTAGGTATGAAGCAATGGTTTAAGGACGAGTTTATAGACAGTGTGACAAACAAACAGTTCGGTACATTTGACCCATACTTTAACCAGTACCTTATAACAACAAACGAGGAAAAAACTTTAGCGTTCACTGAGGATGTTAAGGGTTGGACATCATTCTTTACGTTCATACCAGACTATATGATAGGGATGAATAATAAGTTATTCTCTTTTAAAGAGGGACAGCTATACAAGCATTATAGTGATGAGGTAGACTACAACACCTTCTATGGTGCTGAGGAACCAGCTGCTTCAAAGGTATCCCTTTATATGAATGAGGAGCCTTCTACCATAAAAGAGTTACAGGCAATTAGCTTAGAAGGTAGTGACTCTTGGAATGCCCTTATAACGGCATATAAGTCAAACGTAGGGGACGATATACAAAGTTCTATAGCTAGTACTGAGTTTATAAAGAAGGAGGGTATATGGTACGCATATGCAAGACGTAACGAGGATACAAGTCACTTAGACTCTAAGTCAACCTATGGTATTGGGGTAATCACAGAGGTAGGTGTTGACTATATAAAAGTAAATGGTGGCTCAGTATCTTTAACATCTAATGACACCATACTAAAGGATGACCTAACATCTGTGGGTACTGTCACATCTCGTTCAACACAAGGGGGTGTAACAACAATAAACCTATCAGGAGGTTTAGGGACAGCCACTGTAGGTGACTTTGTATTTGGAATGAAGGATGCTAGGGTAGAGGGTGGAAACCTTAGGGGGTACACTATGAAGATAGACTTAGATGTCACAAGTGGGGACAGGCTAGAGTTATTTGCTGTTAATTCAGACATAATGAAGAGTTACTCCTAATAAAGGGGTGTAACCATAAAATCCTTATATTTGCGTAATGAAAGTTAATTTAATTAAAACAAAGGATTTTTACAGTACGATGAAGGATTGGTGTGAGGGTCATAATTTCCCACACATAAGTCCTTCAATGTTACCAGACACTACCTTTATATGTTATAACGATAAAGGAGAACAGGCATACTCAATCTGTTTTTATAATACAGACAGTGGTATAGCTTGGATAGGTTGGGAGTTATCAAACCCTAAGCTTAGTAAAGAAGATAAAGAAGGTTGTTTCGACTATTTAATAGAGAAGGTTGAGGAGTACTCTAAGCTCTCTGGATATCACATAGTCTTTACGACCTCTAACACACCACCTGTAGAAGACTTACTTAAGGGTAGGAATTATAGCACAGGGGATGTAAATGTAAATCACTATTTAAAATTTATATAGATGGCAGTAGGAACAGCAGTTGCTGGAGTAGGAATCTCAGCAGCTAAATTTTTTGAAGGAAGGGCAATGCAACGTAAAGGACAGGAGTTAATAAATAAATTCCAGTGGCAAGAGTTAGAGAACCCTTACGAGACACAACAGGTAAGTACGCTTGGTGCTGACTTACAAAAGGAACAACAACAGATTTCTGAGGCTACGGCAGTAGAGTCCTTAAAGGCTAGTGGTACGAGAGGTCTTGTAGGTGGACTAGGGCAGGTACAGGCTCAGTCTAATATAGCTAGTAGACAGGTAGCTGCTGAGTTAGATGCAAAACAGAAGGAACTTAACCTTGCTAAGGCTGGACAGGATATAGCAAACCAAAAGTTAATAGAGCAGAGACAACGAGACGAGATAGCAGGGTATGGACAGATGATGAATGTTGGTATGGGTATGAAGCAGAGTGCTTATGGAGACGCTATTAATGCCTTTGGAGAGTTTGCTCAGACAGAGGCTGGGGAAAATGTAGATGCGTGGGTAGCTAGAGGATTTAAAAAAGAAGAAAGATAATATGGAAGGAGGAGCAGCATATAAGCAATTACAGGTACCAAAGGATACTGTATCTCAAGGACTACAACATTGGGGTCAAATAGAAGCACAGAAGAGGGCTGAGGAGAAGAAGGCTGAGGAGAGAGAAAAGGTAAGAGGTGAACAAGAGGAGGAGGGAAGAGAGAAGAGAGTTCAAGAAGGGATTAACAAGTACCAAACAGATATTACAGCTCTTATGGATATGCCCACTAGTAAATTTAAAAATATAAGGGAGGGTACTACTGATTATGCTATTAGAAATACTAAATACGTTGCAGAGCAAAATAAGTTAGCTGCCGATGCTCATGGAAAGGGAAACTTTGAAGATGCAAGAACCTATGCACAAAATGCTAAATGGGCTGAGGCTGCTATTGAAAATGTTAAGAAGACACTTGAAGCATCAGGTAAGTATTATACTGATTTTGCAGAGTCTGGTAAGAAAATGAGTGGTTTTTCAGCAGGTTTAGAAAGCAATATGGAAGCCTTCAATTTAGAAAACGGTCAAATATTTATAGAATACAACCCAGAGACTAGACAGAATGAGTTTTACTTAATACGTAAAGATAAGGAAACAGGAGAGGATATTAGAACAAAGCACACTGAAAAAGAGCTTCTACATGGAGAGGCTAGATATGTTGAAAGACAAAACCTAGTAAAGGATGTAGGGGATATTGTAGGTAATATAGGAAAGGATATAACCGATACTGGCTACTCTTGGGGTTCTTCACAGGAGGACACTGCTAAAGGTTACATAGACAGTAAGTTAACAAGCGATGATTACATGGCAGACATGGTAGACCAATTTAACTTATATGAACATAAAGATTTTAACTTAGATAAAAACCTTGGTGTAGTACCTAAATTTACAGAGAAACAAAGGGGGATTGTTAGAGACTTATTTGTAAAGAAGGTAGAAACAGCCTATGGAAGCAGGTACTCAAAGCCTACAGGTACAGATACAGATACAGATACCAAGGGTAAAGGGTCACTTATAAGACCAATGCTTACTGCTGACAATAAACCTACCAATAAGTTTAGTTTAGGTTATACAGACAAGGGTGTACACAAGGGTCTTACAGGCATATTAGGTAAAGACCTTACAGCAGAAGTTAAAAATATTGAATACTTTAAAAATGATGATGGTACTTATATGTTTAGGGCTACGATATCCACACCTAATAAACCAGAGGGTAAAGGTGAGGCAAAAGAGGTCAGTCCAGAGGAGTATGAAAAGGGGTCAGTGGGAGACGTTATTACAGCAATACTAGGAAAAGGAGATGCTGCAAGAAGGTGGTATAGAGATGTAGTAACCCTTAATGAAGAAGACCTTGGGCGTGTAGCTGAGGGACTTGGTCTTAACAGTCGGAACCAACTCCCAGATTATTTAAATCTGGTACAAACTGGTGGTATAAATAATAACAACTCAGGCACAAGTGGTGGAGGTGACCCACTAAATTTGTTTGATTAAAAATTAAATATAAAAGATAATGGCAATTACAAACTTAGGTGGGATGACTCCTACAGAATTTGCACAAAAAATTAAAGAGAATTATCCTCAATACAAAGATGTTGAGGATAGCTTACTTATTGAAAAGATATTAAAAAAGTATCCTCAATATAGAGAGCAAATAAATTTTGAAAAGGAAACAAACCAACAAGAGGTTAAACCAAACCAACAAGAGGTTAAACCAAAGGGGGTAAAAGCCGAAGACAGTGGGGAATTGGCATCTTCTTCGGCAGGTATAGATTCTTCATTGGAGTCGAAGCCAATAATTGAACAAGGAGACCCTAAAAGAGTTAAGAGTCCAGAAGAAGAGAAGCTACAGCAATCTCTTGCTTTTCCTACAGAGACAGAGAGGATTAAACAGATAGAGTCTGAATTAGCTGGTCTACCTGCAATGCAGACTAACGCTAAACTAGAGGACGAGTTATACAACCTCAAGAAGAAGGTTGGTATACAGGTGGAAGAGAGGTCTGTAATGGACACTAACTTTGAGGAACAGGTAGTAACTGACCCCTACAAGGTAGACATAAAGGATAAGGACTCCTTTAAGGGATACTTAGATGAGGTAACGGCAGACCAAGGCTTAACCAGTAAAATAGCAGATGCTGGAGCTGGTACTGTATCAGCAATTCTTAAAAAGTCTGGAGAGGAACTTACCAAGGAAGGTAAGAAGGTAGTAAGGGCTTACGAAACCTCAGAGGCTAATAAGAGGTATGATGAGGTTAAGGAACGTAATATATTAAAGATGTTTACAAACTACGCTATGGATATCATAGGGGAGGTTGACTTAATATATAATGAGGTAAACGATGAGATAAAAGAAAAAGAAAATACCTTAAATACAAGGAGATTAGACATAAGTGAATCTAAAGCCTTAGCAGAAGAGGTAGGACTGCTAAAGAAAAAATCAAGGATGCTTAAAGAAGCTAGAGCACAGGCAGGTATCCTAACAACTAATAGCCACAAAGAATGGCTAAAGGAATACTACCCTGAGGTAGTAAAAGATAAGGAGCAAAAGAAGGAGGGCTTACAGAGCACTTACTTGGGAGTTGATTTTTCATGGATGGGTGCGATGGGTGCAGTAATAAATACAATAACTACCTTAGGTGAGAGCAGTAAGCCAGAGGATTTAGAGGCTTTTGAAGTAGGGGAGAAGTATAATGAAGCAAACTACCAAGCTACTAAGGCTGTATATAAGAATGAAAGACTAAAAAAGAATACTGTAAATATACTTACCGATACTGGTAGGAAAGATGTAACCTTAGAGGTAGCAAATAAGTATGTAATAGAGGTCAATAACGAAGCAATGAAACTTTATAAAGAGTTTCAAGGTACACCACAAACTGAGGTAGGGGTTAGAAATAATCTTATAGAGAAGATTAAAGAAAAACAAAAGATATTTAAAGATATTGTAGACAATCCTGAGTATGTGGAGTTTTCTGCTAACTCAGAGGATTACTATAATAGTGAAGAGGAAAAGAAGTCCTATATAACAAATGATAATGAGTTTGGTAAAAGGATTTTAGATAAGATAGAAGAACAGAATGAGACAGATTTTAACTACCAAGACGCTACTTGGGTAGGGGCTGGTATAGTCCTAGGTGGTAAATCTGTAGGTAGGTTTATGTTAGGGGCTGTAGACACAGTTGTGGGTACCCTTAGTAGAGGAGGAGACTATGGTATTATTGAAAGATATAATGATAAGGTATATGACTACTTTGAACAACAATTTGCTATACCTTCTCAATTAACTAGGAGTTATTATGATAGCTCTGCTGAGGTTGGTAGACTAAACTATATCTTTGATACTGAAGGTAATATTACAGCTGTTAGGGACAAGGAAACTGGAAGGGCTTTTAGTGGTATGGAACTAACAATGGCTAAGAAGGCTTGGGAAGGTTTAGAGAACAAACCAACACCTACCACTGGTTTTAATTTACAAAACTTTTGGGGTAAGACAGCAAATGGTGTCGCAGATATGGCAGTGTTAGTATACTCTGGTAATATACTAAGTAGGGGTATGGCTACATTACCTGTCCTAGCTAAGGCTAAGAAGGTTAATGATGTATTAGGTTTAACAGCAGCTGGTATGGCTATGGAAAACCCTCACCTATATAGAGAGGCGTTAGCAACTGGAGTTATGACTCGTAATGAAGCTAATATTTTTGCTGGTTATACATCAGCTTTTGTAGCGTCACTAGAGAACATATCACCTAATAGGGTATTACTTGGTAAGCCATTTAAGAAGAAGTTGTTAAAGGGTTATATGGAGTTAATAGCTAAAGGACTACCACCTAAGAAAGCTTATGGTAAGGCACTAAAGACTTGGTTAAT
>Ga0098055_1001148_pt1 | contig 14588 bp, 31 predicted proteins | sample 17_taG_FD_75107 | JGI IMG/M metagenome (GOLD analysis project Ga0098055, IMG submission 75107) | Marine viral communities from the Subarctic Pacific Ocean - 17_ETSP_OMZ_AT15314 metaG | ecosystem: Environmental > Aquatic > Marine > Oceanic | place: Pacific Ocean | collected 2015-01-18 | reverse complement strand
TCTATTTATGTTTATGTATTTTATATCATTCTCTAAGAGCGCTACACGTTGTTTAATAGAGTTAATCTCACCGATAATCATTACTACACCAGAAAGATCACTCCAAACGTCTTCAATTTCTTTTGCATTAGATTGAACGTCACGCTTTAAGTTAATGTTATCTTCAATAGCCATGCGAGAGCCTAGTTCATTTACAGTTTTTTCAAGACTCGCAATAGTAGAAGCTTGCTGGCTTACCCACCAGACTCCACCCGACAACTGCACAGCCATAGCCACTACTAAAGCTATGGGTAATTTAAAGTTTTCCATTACTTTTTACCCATAAACTGTTTAGTACCCCGAATACCAACTGCTGCTAAACAAACAACATAAACTAAGTAAGTATACCATTCTGGTAATTCAGACAACCGATCAAAACCATTCTTTACTGTTTCTTCTAGACCAGGTATGAAACAAAGAATCACTGGTATTAAAACAACAATTGTAACAACCTCGTCTTTAATAGAATTTTGTGTACCCTCTGCCATAATCCGTTCCCAGTCGGCAGTGGATGTTTCTTTTGACAAGAGTATTTTAGCTTTACTTTCTGCTTCTACTAGCTTTAGTTTTGTAGTAGCTGCTGTTTTATCTGCTTTACTTTGTAGCCATGATCCTGCTAGGTTAGCTATTGGACCTATCAATGCCTGTATCATTTCTTAGCCTCCATAGCGTTAAAGCCAAAGTAAGCAGCAGCAATACCGCTAGCACCTATTACATAAACAGCTGCTATGTCTGCTATAAGCTTTGCAGCAGTGTCAAAGCCCGTCACAGAGGCAAGTAGGATAACTGCTGGGTACATTATCATACCAGAGAGAGCAAACCATGTCATACGCCTCTGTGCGTCCCTCTTAGCGTCTGCATCTTCCATTTGCAATCGACGGTCTTCAAGCATAAGCTCTCGCTCATGTTCGTCTATCTTACCGTTAGCATTTAAGTCGTACTTTTCATTCATACTAAAAACCACTTTGTTAGTAGTTGCTTTGTCTTTCGCTGTAAAGGTACAGCATAAAAATAAGTGTTGCTGCCCCACCTAGCAAAAGCAAACCAATTATAAGAGTATTTACACAGTTATCAATAAACTCTTGTTTTCGATAAACTAGTTCCTTTTGTCTCTTACGTTGCTCACCTTCCATCCTTACGATCTCTTCCCAAGCAGAAGGTCCGTAAGTCCAAGAGATGTGGTCTTTTAACTCTTGACGCATTTCTTTAGCTTTTTGTTTGTGAGCCCACAATTCCAAAGCATCACTCTGAGTATCAGAAAACATTTTGTATGCTGGAGGTTTTAACGCACGTTGTTCCATATAGTCAAGGTCAGATAAAGCTTTACTCCACTGTCCTATTGTACCAGCCATTCCACCGATGTCACGCCCAACATCAACTGCTTTTTTAATGCCTTGGTAGGCAGCACTAGCCGCTGCGATTGCAGTCACAGGGTCCATTTTGCTGCTCCCTATTTAGTCAATTTGTTGTATATTTTACTCTTTAGGCTAGTTTTCTTTTTAGTTTTAGGCTTTAAAGGAGTAGTAGCTTTATTATCAGGTTTATTAATTATTTTAACTATATCACCTTCAACTAAATCATCATTATACTGAAAAGTTCCATAGGGGTCCATTTGACCTACAACGTCACCCCTACTGTTTACAATCATATCAGTCGAGATAAAATAACCAGATTTATTTAACTCTTTTTCAAACTTTTTAAAAGGATCCATTACTTATACTTTCTTTGATTAGCAGGATTAGAAGCACCGCACCTAGCTAAACCACCTCTGTTAGCTCTAAATACTTTTACTTTTTTAGATATTTTCTTAGGTTGAGCTACAAACTGTTTACCAGCAGACTTTCCTTTTCTTTTAGCTTTTGTTGTAGCTGCATACTCAGAAGAACTTAAAGATTCAATAGCTTTTTTAGGAAGGTACCTTTCACCAGTAGCCTTCGGGCCTTGAGTAGACGGTTTACCACTCTTGGTAGTCCACTCTTGCTTACCCCAGTCCTTTAAACTCTTCTGAGATTTCTTTAAGGTCATCAGGCTTTTCTAACACCTGTGTTGAGGGTAGCAGTACTTTTTACCATACCGCCAACGTTGTAAGTCATAACTTTACCACCCTTAGCATAACCTTTTTTCTTCATCATGCCGCCTTTATTCATCTTGCCTTTACCATCCATAGCGTAGGCAGGAATCATTTCACCTGTCATAGGGTTTTTCTTCATAGGCATACCGCCTTTAGCATAGCCCTTTTTCTTCATCATGCCACCTTTAGCATAACCTTTTTTCTTCATTCTCATTACTCTGTCTCCTAATAAAGATTATTAAAAACTCTTTGAGTATCCCAAACATAGTCTACATCTTCTTTAGAATTAAACGTATGTTGGTTTGGTTTAAAGTCAGGAGCACCTTCACCTGTTTCAAACCAAGCGGGGTGAGTAACTCGTACTCGGTTATTAGGCAATGCAACCATATTGCCTGTGTATTCACCTGCATCTAACAACTCCAGTACATGGGACTGTTTGTGTTGTGCAGGATCATCAGCTACTTCACTATCTGTGTAGTCTACAGTAAAGTAATACTTAGCTGGATAAAACTCCCCGTCTACTTTAGCTATCCAAGGCGCTGGGCTTGCTCGTTCTATTTTGTACACTGAGTGCCAGTGCGACATACAATCCCAAGGCTGGGCTAAGTATGGAGGTAACTCTCTAGGCCACTCTTCGTACAGGGTATCAGCTACTAAGGCTGTCAAAGGCATTCTAGCCCACATTGCTCCACCATGAACATTAGAGTCACCCTCATGGTCAGACTCACATCCAGTAAATATTACTTGGAAGCTGAGCGTTCTATTGGGCATTGTAGTTACGGCTACAACTAAGCAGTGTAAAAACTCACCGTGGTACTCTTCCATATTCTTAGTGTATTCACGTCTTACCCATGCTTTAAAGTGGGGTATGTTACTCTGTAGGTAGGGCATTTACGTGTAGCCCCCACCCTTTGCTTTATAACGTTTAGCAAGCATCTGTGCTTTACGTGCTGACCACTGCCCAGGGCTACCACCTTTTCCACCAGCTTTAATAGAGTTAAACAAGTTTTTACGCATAGTCGGGTTTGTGTAGTTGTTTGCTTTATTAACTGTACTAGTTGAACCACCTTTACTAAACTTAACTTGAGTTGGTGGGTTGGATGCTCCTAAGTTCTTAGCGTACTTCTTAGGATCTTCTTTACGAGAAAAACTACGGTTAGTGCTTTTAGGTTTAGCCATTAGGTTAGCAGTGGAGTTATCGATTGGATTACGGTTCTTGTGATCAACATCCTTACCATCTCCTTTTGAAACTACACCTTTAGCTTCAAGTTTACGTCTTGCAGCCTTACGAGAAGCATTAGCTGTTTTATTGGACTTGGCAGACTTTAGCTGTAGGTCACGCTCACGTTTATAGTTTCTTTTATAGTTAGGAGAAGAAGCCATACTATTTCTTCTTTTCAGCTCTTGGGCTTTTGTCTACAGGACGAGCCTTAGGTCTTAAAGACTTTTTAGGTGCATTCTTAGAAGAAGTTGATTTTTTAAGTTTTGTCTTAGGTTGTTCCCAATTTTCAAAGAATTTTTTATGACGTTCTTCTGCTCTTTTTTCATCTCTTTCCATTTCCTTTAGAAGTTTCTGGAGACTTTTCTTTTTTCTTCTTTCTTCTTCATTAACCATCCTAAGAGTATTGCTAATAATTTTAGGCCGTGGAGATGTTTTAGGTGCATTTTTAGAGGGTCTTGCTTTAGGTTTTGGAGATGTTTTAGGGGCAGAAATTGTAGGTTTTGACTTTTCTTTTTCTAATTTCATACGTAACTCAGCATTCTTTTTACGTAGTTTAGTCTTTTTAGAGTTAGAGGATGTAGTGGTAACAGCACTCGTTGCGGCTACACCTGTACCAAGAGCAACTCGTTGTCCTGCCCGATAAGTACGCTGACCTTTTGTAGCTGACGTAGTTTGCTTTTGTCCTGTGGTCTTTTTTGTAACTAGGTCTTTAGCATGTTTTTTACCATCAGCAATAGCTTTTTTTGTATACTTTTTTGCTGCAGCCTTTATACCGTTTTTTGCAATAAACCGAGCTACTGTAGCTCCTGCAGCATAGATTAGGGGTAAAGCCATTTGTTTAGTCCTCAAAAATACAATAAGATGTAATAAGTGTTCCAGTTAGTAGTTTAAGGTTTAAAGGTATAGAAGCAGGATTTGAAAACCAACATCCAAAGCATTTATTACATGGATTACTTTTGTTAAACCAGCATCCCATTATACAAGACCACCTTTAATAATAAACCCTACAATACCAGCAACAAAGCTACCCCCAATAATAAAGAGTAGCCTAGTCATATTAGCATTCATGCTGTCTTGCCCAGCGCGTAAGTATGACAAATGGGCTTTTAACTCAATCAATTCTTTTTCTAGGCGATGCTGGTCTGTTACGCCAGTCATCTGCCTGTCAGATATTTTAGTTACGTCTGTTCTTAACAGATCAATATCTTCTTTAACTGATTCAAAATCTGACATACGAATTTCCTTGAGTATATCTACCATAACTTAACTAGTCTTTTTTAAGCCATCTGTATATTTTATTAGTTTGATTTCTTCGATCATCTAAACCGTGGTAGCCGCCATTTACTCTTTTCGTAATCAGCTTGATTGTATCATCACTAACACCTTTGTCAGCAATACTAAATAAGTTATTTTTATTAAAAAACCACTGAGCTGTTTCAAAAGCGTACTGTTCCTCTACAAGGCTAGGATCAGTTAAGACTTGATGTAGCCCCATGTCAGAAGCAAAAGCTTTATAGTTGTTATGTCCAGTAAGCTGCAAGAACCCACGTCCAATATACAGGCTGGCTTGTTCTTCAGTCTCATTACCCATACGCCCAGCATAGACCTTACCAGCGAGACCTGATGGGTTCTTAGCGTAGGGTACAGCACTCTCAACAGTTGGGAAACGAGAGGGCCATACAGCCTGGATCCTTTCAGGCGTAGAGTAGTACAAGCTTTCCTTTGTTCTCTTAAAGCCAGCACTTTCGTGGGACGCTTGGCCCATTAAGTGAGCACCACGCTCTGCAGATAGATTATAATGTTTAGCAATAGCTCTAGCTGTATTCGGTCCAAATGAACCATCAGCGCCAACTCCAACTTTCTCTTGGAGATTTTTCATTGCTTGGCTCATTTATTATTCCCAATCTCTTACTCTATTTGGATCTTTAACATCAGAAGATGATAACATACCCTCTAGGTACATACATCGTTCCATCTTGTCGAGAGACACCCAGTTACCTGTATCGTTATAATACTTTTCTCTAACGTAAAACACGTCGCTTCGTGGGATGTGTATTGTTCGTATTTCTTGAATGTCGTCATTGGCTAATGCTTTAAAGAAATCTCTTAGAATATCGTCTGAATCAAAGAGATTATCACGGCTTAGCCTGGTGTTGACTTCGTATGGTTGTTCCATAAGGTTCTTCTTGTTAATGTCCACAGTTATACCACAGGGTAACTGTCAAGTCAAGGGATAAAGTGGGGAGGTTCTAAAAAAGTTACTTTTTAAAGAGTACGGCAAAAAAGAGGATCTGAAGGTAACTATAAGTATATACTTAAAGTATTACTTTATTAACTATTATTTATTATTATTAATAATAATTACTCTTGATATACTTTAAGTATATACTCTAAGTATAGTTATAGCACCTTTGAGCCGCGATGTCAATCCTAAATATTTATCTTTTGTGTTATTTAGTGTCTTGACTAAAGAGTTGAAAGTGTTTTAGTTGAACTCTAAGTCTATTATACACCATGTTACTTAATGTGTCAAGGCTTTTCTTAGGTTTTAAGTAAGTTTTAGTAGGTTTACATATAAAATAAAGTGGTTTACAGTTTGAAAATACTCCCCGCTGTCATTGTGGGTACATATAACGCCCCGAGGTGGGCTGGCCCCTCTAGCACTGCCTGTAATACGTCAGGAATACTTACCTATTTTCTGTGACATTTTTATCACACTACTATGCTGTGAGAATACACTCAGTTTTTAGGTCAGTGTCGTTGACATATTAATTTTGTGTACAATTTTAGTTTAACATTGAACCATATTTAATTCACCATCAAACCATATTTTAGTTTAACGTTAAACCTTTTTACAATAGGTCACCACCCCTTACCTATCGACACACTATAGGTAAATACTATTGACCTAATTCTATTCTACAAACAAAACAAGAACAAACAGAGAACAAAACGAGAAACACCCCTAAGAAGCTCTATTTGCCCCTTAGAATGCAACCTCTACTTTTAGGTAGTACACACCACCAGAAAACAGTTTCACCAAACGTACACCCTTTGTTCTTCTTTTGTTCTCACTTCCTGGAATCCTGAAATATACTTTCGTATTTCCCAAAACTACACTATTTTCTATTTATTCTTTTATTCTTTTGTAATACGCGCGCCCGCGTTTCCTTATTATATAATAAACATAATTCTTTGTTTCGTATTTTCTGAAAGTTAATTTTAAAAAACAAGAAAGTTACCGAATGGGTTTGCAAAACATTTTTGTATGAAATAATCATTACCTATCGAAACAATTTAAAAAAATGGATTAAATCATGACCCTTGAAGTAACAAAACATGAAGTCGAAACAATTACATACGAAACAAGAGTTTGGAACGACTTTTCTACTGTCACAATGAGAATAACAGATATTGACGGAATTGAGATGGAGATAAAACTGTTTGCAAATGAACTAAAGAAGTTGAACTTTATCAATGAGGGAATTGAAGTGATGGAGAAAGTTGGTTCTTCGCGGCATGACGCGGCCCTATCCGTTGTCAATCAGGAAAAAACGTACAAATCAGTTTGATTTTTGTAGGTGCATCTGCGAGGGTGCGCCTAGATAAACCAAACCGAAACCTTGAAAGGGTAGTACTATGACAAACCAAACTGTAAACATTGAAAAGACAATTGCTAACTTCACCTCAGCGCTGGGCAATGGCGTCACCATGACAAAACACTTCAAAAACGCTATGGACTATGTGATAGCGGAACGTGACACAACTCCAATCGTTCGCTTATACCAAAATGCTATTCGTCGCGGCGATGCCAAAAGCGCTTCTGTCGTTCTGAATACCTTCAAAAAGATATTCGTTGGCGCTACTGAAACACGCAAGGGTGAGCGTATAGTTGGTTTGAAAATAAAGGGTGCTAACCTTTCAAATGAGGCTGTTTCGAAATTGCATGATCTAGCTCAAGACAAAAGGTCAATGCGCGGCTCGACGTTTACCGATGCATTCAAAACAGACGCAGAAGCTTCTAAACCAAAAGAAGTAACAGCCAGCTCAATTGCTGTACCAGCTGCGAAAAAAGCTGTAAAAGCTGATATCAAAAAAGCTGTATATATGGCAGCACATGAGGCTGCATTTGACAATGCAATAAAGGAAAAAATGCTTAATACAAAATAATTATTAAATCTAAGCGCATCCAAAAGGGTGCGTTTATGTGAAATAATTGTTTGTTTCAATGCTCTTTGACATTGCCGCGTCGTTATGGCACCCCGTTGGGACTCCTGACTTTGGGGACAGGCAAAACATCACAAGTCGTTCTGAGTGGACTAGGTGTTTGATAGTGAGACAATCGCTCTTGGTATTCTAAAATTTACCTGACAAGTAAGTCTAGAATATTGCGCCAATAAATGGTTCCGTGAGGTATGTTATAGGTAAACAGCAAACGTTTTACGTTTGTAAATACATGACCCAAAATTTCACAAAGATTGTTAAGGGGTGGCGTGTGATCAAAAACGTAGCACGGAATAACGAAATGGCTATATTGCCAAACGCTTAAATGACGAAATGTCGTTAAGTCGCTCGCAGTATCATGCAAACTTTTTAGGTAAACTTAAATGGAATGTTTTGGGGTGGTGTTTCGTAACAATTTATTTACTGACAAAAAAGTTGGTTTATGTGGGCGCATTTTGTACGCTATAGGTGCGCCCTGATGAATTAAACTTGGAAAGGAAATTAAAATGTTTATGAGTGAAATAAGAATAACCCATATGAAAGAGGCTTTAGATATAGCTTCTGAAAATGGTGTAGTTGAGATAATAGGCCTACACACTGTGAAAAGAGAGGATAACGTTACAAACAACGACGGTGATATGTATCAAGAAAACTATATTGACCGTGTTGACGTTTATCATGTCTCAGGAAAGATGTATGATGAACCCGACTTTGCCTTGTTTTATGTTGATACCATCAGTGGTACTTTCTTTAAAATGCCAGATTAAACCTTTGAAAGGATAAGATAATGGAAGTAGAAGTATATCGAAACCTACGTAACGGTAAGTATTCTGTTAGGTCTCTACAAGGTAGGGACAAGGGGCGTGTTGTGTTGCATTGTGACTATGTGCAGCTGCTAGGTGTGGACTTCAAAGTTTCACAGGCTGGACGTGATAGGGTCTTACGTGAACGCAAGAAGTATGTCCACGCAACAGTACGCGGTACTTTAGGTAAGTTTGTAGGTGTGCAACCAAAACCGAATGAGCATGAGACTGTTTTGCAAGGTGATGATATTGGAAGTTTTAACCTGAGTAAGTGGGTGCCGTTCACCTACAATCCCTTCAAGTTTTCAAGTTTTGTTAAATCAGAAACAGAAAAACCAATTGACAAGGCACACGCTGCCATACTATCAACATTAAACGGCACCAGTTGTGTCGAACCACAATAAGAGGATATTTCAAATGTATAAAAGAGACTGTATCGCAATTGCAGAACACGCTGCAGCAAGTCCAGAAGGCTTAATAGATGTTATTGAGTTTACCTTGTGTACAATACAAGCAGGGTTAAGCACTGTCAAAAATCAACGTCTAGACATCAGAGACAACGGCCTAAGCAGCAAGTACCTGTGGGGCAAGAAGTCTGACGGTATGGACTATGTGCACACTAACATAGGTTTCTTGTGGCCTAAGCTTATGCAGCTCAAGGAGAGAGCGTGTTGCGGCTTTGAGGAGTTTGAGTATCTTGAAAAGTACTTAGACAATGGGACAAGCTTAGGTGATGCTGACGTAATAACAGAGGGTATCATGTTACTTATGAAAGTACCTAACCTTGGGATGGTTAAAGCTGCTTTTGTGATGCAGATGTTAGGCTTTGATGTAGCGTGTATTGATAGCCACAACCTAACTAGGCTTGGCATGTCAGCTAATGCTGTGAAGATAGGTGCCAAACTTAAAACAGAGACTAAGTACAAGAAGATACGTGACTACGTTCTAATGACACAAGAGAGAGGAACAGAGTTTTGGTGGAATACATGGTGCGAATACGTAGCAGGTAACAGAGCTAACAAGCTACTAGATACAGGTGATGTTGTGTCACGCTTTCATGTAGAATGTGTAATGGAGTTGAAATAATGGAAAAGTCTGGGTAATGGAAAGATATGACAGTAATGAGCGTCTATTAGTTTTAGCTGAACAGTATGAGCTCACCCCTGATGAACTCTTAGATACTTTAGGGTTTGCAGATATAGGTATTCCAGGAATTTGTATTAATAATACTTGCCCTGACTGGAGTGATGATAAGGTGTCATTACATGGGTACAGTTATTGTAATTGGTGTGGCACTAATACTGTTGTGTCATGTGTAACTTTAGCAAACTAAACAAAAGGATAAGACTATGTTTACGGATAAACAATTGAATATGTTAGAAGAAGTGCTAGAATTTTATGGACCTAGAACACGGTCTAAGCACGGTTACGACGACTGGGGTAACTTGCTTCAAAAGGTAAGGAAAAGTAAAGGTGTTAAAGTAGTAACACTAGGTCAAGCGTCTAGGATGACTGGTGTATCTAAGCCTACAATATCTAAAGCTGTTATGGATCGGCGTGTGTTTGGTAAGAAGGTAGATGGTGTCTTTCAGATTGAGGTACCAGCTCTCTTTAGTGTATATCCTGCCAAACCAGCAACAGAATCAAAAGGAAAAGCAAAAGTTATACACCAAGATGACTCTATACTAGTAACGATAAGGATTGAAAAATGAGAGAGACTAATTTGTTAGTATCAGCTGATGTAGAAATGATGGCGTGTGATGGTGAGGTAACAGACTTCTACGTAGAAAATATCCCATGCATTTGGGTGTGGGATTTATCGTCACGAGAAACTGCGGAGTATTGGGCGGTGTGTGACTACGTAAACAGCAAGTACAAGTACGACTGGTTCTCAGTAAAGAGCTGGTCTGCAAGCCCTATAAGATAGGAGAAATGAGCTATGTATTCTGCCCTAACAACAACCTGTTATTTACTATGCGGATTAAGCCTAGTGGTACTAGCTACAATCGCGCACTCAATAGAGATTGACAGCTACGCACACTGGGTGTTACTACTTGTTGCACTCGTTTGCTTCACTAAAGCTACTATAACATACAACAACTAATTGGAGAAATAATATGTCTTTTATCTATGTAACTAAAGTTATGTCCGACGACAGCATGATGGCATCCACTACTACTAAGGACTTACGTCGAGCCGTAGTTTGGGCCTCAAAGAATACGATGGAAGGTGATAAGGTTATCATCAAAGAGGGTTATGTCTGTGCAGACCAAGGTATTGATGAGGCTAATACAATACTCAATTATGTGGTATAAGTGTCACACATAAATAAATTATATGTACAATATCTCCTACTTTACTATTTTAGACTTGACGGACTAAATGTATACCCTTAAAATAACCTAAGGTTTACTTAAAGTTTTATTAATGTTTATGAGTAAAGTAGGAGTAGAGTATATACTTAAAGTATATGAAAGGATAAGACAATGAGACTTAGACTATTTCAAAAAAGTATAACTGAAGTGACAGTAGGTGGTGTTGATACGAGTGACTACCCTAAGTTTTGTGATGCTTATATCCAGTCTGCTTTGATTGATGGCATAGAAGCCACTGAAGCTGAACTTGAAGACTTGACTGAAGACAGCTCATTTCTTTACGAATGCATTCACAATCAAATTCATTAAGGAAAGGATAAGACAATGAACATGCATAAATATTACTCACAGCTTGTAGGTTGTAAGATTGTAGATTTTAATTTTGAAGAAGATGAGTTTGGCGCTGGGGATTTCCCAGTGTTTACCTTAGAGTTGGGTGGGCAGCGTGTGGAGTTGGCCTTGTCTACCGATGAGGAAGGTAACGGCGGTGGCTTTGGTTTTATTGGGAAGGTAGCGTGATGCTGAGCAACAAAGGTACAGTAATAAGTCTTTACGACTTTACAGGAGAGGCTTTGAGACCGTGGGCAAAAGCAGGTTACACTTGCTACGCCTTCGACATCCAGCACCCTAAAGAGACAGGCACAACTTTCACATCAGATCGGCGTGAATACTTTACATCACAAGATCCAACTATAGATGGTATAATCAGATACACCCACGCAGACTTGCACGACTTTAATACACACAAAGATATCTTTATGAAGTTTAACGGTCAAAAAATCGTGTTCGGTATGGCCTTTCCTGTCTGTACTGATATGGCAGTCAGTGGAGCCGCACACTTCAAGAAAAAAGCAGAGGTTGATCCTGACTTTCAAACCAAAGCAGTCGAGTACGCGAAGTGGTGCGCTGATCTATTTGAGGATTTAGGTATACCGTACTTCATTGAAAACCCTGTGTCAGTATTGGCTACCAAGTGGCGTAAGCCTGACTATAATTTTCACCCATACGAATACGGTGGGTACATCAATTACGATGATGCAAAGCATCCACGTTGGCCTGAGTATATCGCACCATTTGATGCCTACCCAAAGAAGACTTGTTTGTGGACAGGTGGTGATTTCAATATGCCAACTAAGGTAGCTGTTGATGTACCAGCGGGTTATTCCACACAGCACACAAAGCTTGGTGGTAAGTCACAACGTACAAAAGATATTCGCAGCGCAACACCTCGTGGCTTTGCCAAAGCTGTATATGAAGCAAACAAAAAGGATAAGACAAATGCCTAATCACTGTGATCAACAAGTATATATTTATGGGCCGAAACTGTTAATCCACCAAATTTACGAAAGCGTCTGGGTTACGGCTCCAGAAGAAAGGCAGTTCTGTCAGTTGATAAAACCAATGCCGTTTGAGCAATGGCTTGCACCAAAAACCAAGTGGGGAGGTTACGAGGTCGAGGGTTGGTACGACTGGCGCGTCAACAACTGGGGCACGAAGTGGGATGTCGTCGATGTGCAACTCACCAATGAGCTTGAAGACAATGAAGACAGGTCGTGGTTCTCGTTCAACTGTTGGACGGCATGGGGTGCGCCTATTCCGGTGTGGGATAAACTACTTGGTCTAGGTATAAAAGTCCACGCTTACTACCAAGACGAAGGTTGTATGTTTGAAGGTAAGTACATAGATGGAAGGAACACATCCTGGGATCCATCCGAAATAGATATAGATACTTTAGATAGACTAAGAGATGAGGATGACTTTGTGAGTCTTTTATGTAGGAGTTCAGATAATGAGTAAAAAGGAATCAGTACTAGTTGGCGTTCTTATGGGCGCTTCAATCTCAGCCGCAATCTTTGGCCCAATCATGTTAGGAATTATATAATGAAACTTAAAAACAAAACACAAATCACTGAAGAAGAACTTGTCACAATCCTACAATTTCACAACGCAGTCAAAGAAATACTAGAAAGTCTTTCGGAATCATTTACGTGCACTCTGGATGAAGCATCAAAGCTTCAATCACTAAAATATGAAGTACAAGGCATTTTTGAATTTGCTCCTAAGAAGGGTGATCAAGGCCCAGAGTTCTGGAGAGACTACGTGCTTAAAACAGATAAGGATGCGTACTTCTCTGACTACAGACTAGAACAAATGAAAGAAAATGATTTCAGTTGAAACCAATAGATAGAGGTGGTACAATGGGTTTCAAAGAACGTGAAGACTTTACAGAAGATGAGTTTGTTGAGTTGTTTGTGATGCTGTACTACTATCAAGAGTTTTTAAAGAGCGAGGGATATACCTTCGAAGACTTTGAGAAGTTTTTGGTAGACCGTGGCTACGGCAAATCAATCACACGCCACTAAACCACTACTATGACAAAGCAAATCTTTTTCAGTTTGCCATAGATAACATTGATAGACTATAACAGTCTCCTTAGCTCAACTGGATAGAGCAACTGCCTTCTAAGCAGTAGGTTACAGGTTCGAGTCCTGTAGGGGACGCCAAAAACAGAAAGAAAGACAATGATAACAATCTTTGCTTTAGCAGCCGTTATTACCTTTAGTTTATACTTATGGGTGACTTTACTTCAAACGCAGACATTAGTTGAGGAGTTAGATGACGTTCTAGTTGAACTATCTGAGTCCCATAATTCACTTGTTCTAAAAATAACAGAGGCACTTAACCATGACTAGTACAGTATCAGATGCACCTAAGATGAGCCGTAAACACTACCAGTTTATAGCTGACAATATTAGTCCACTCTTGGACTGGCCTTCTGGCATACAGGACATGGCTGACATACTATCCAGTACTAACGACAAGTTTGACAGAGATATCTTTCTCAAACGTGCAACAGCGGCATGGGAGGCCAATCAGTAATGTTCTTTTTATTAATATGGTTTCAAGTCTTACCTGATCAGGGTGTTAGGTACCATCACTTAGGTACCTTTGAGAATAATACTATTTGCATGGCAGAACTAAAACATGCATCGGTCATGGTTAATGACTCAACAGAAACAATAGAGTGTATTGGAGTTAAAACGTATGGCAAAGATTGAAGTAACATACATTGACCACATGGGTTCAGACCTTACGGTAGCCAACGCTGCTCGTGTTTCATTTGGTAAAAAAAGTGAACTAGACACGTCTGACGTTTGGGGTCCACCAACTCTAAAAGAAAAGGATGCCAAGTTAATTAATTACTTAGCAGAGCATGACCACATCAGTCCGTTTGGTCACTGCTTTGCCAGTTTTCATGTGAAGGCACCTATCTTTGTAGCACGGCAGTTGGTCAAACATAAGTTCCTTAGATGGAACGAAATCAGCCGTAGGTACGTAGACAATAAGCCTGAGTTCTATGAGCCTGACGTATGGCGTGGACGTAGCGTAGACAAGAAGCAGGGTAGTGAAGGTGAGGTTGAACTACGAGGTGATAGCTTTGGCGTTGGATACGAGCCTTGGTGGGGTGATGGTTCACTACAAGAAACAACACTTTGCATATACAAAGACCTTATAGAACAAGGTGTATGTCCAGAACAAGCACGTATGGTGCTTCCACAGTCTACCATGACTGAGTGGTACTGGTCAGGTAGCCTTGACGCCTTTTCTGATATGTGTGTTCTTAGGTGTGACAGTGATACACAAGCTGAGACACGAGAAGTAGCACAACGTATTAACTCAGAGATGGAGCTCTTGTTCCCTGCGTCTTGGGTATCTTTGATGAGTTCTTTGTAATAGGAAACTAGCATAGGACAAATAATGTTTACAATAGAAACTGAGCATGACTACACATCCATTATAACTCTTGATGAAAAGGGTCACTTTGAGGACGTTGAAATCATACTAGATGAAAG
>Ga0098055_1001143_pt1 | contig 14591 bp, 11 predicted proteins | sample 17_taG_FD_75107 | JGI IMG/M metagenome (GOLD analysis project Ga0098055, IMG submission 75107) | Marine viral communities from the Subarctic Pacific Ocean - 17_ETSP_OMZ_AT15314 metaG | ecosystem: Environmental > Aquatic > Marine > Oceanic | place: Pacific Ocean | collected 2015-01-18 | reverse complement strand
TCGTAACATAGAGTGGTCAGCTTTGTGTGATTATGAAAAGGAAGATAACACAGTAGCTATGCAAACACTTGCCTGTAGTGGCGATACGTGTGAGCTAGTTGACTTAACATAAAGGAAAGTAAATGGAAACGTTTGGAATATTTGTTGTTATAGTAGCCCTAATGGGATGGTTTGGTGAAGTAACTACGCCACCTGCTACTGAAGATCCTACTGAAATAGTAGAAAGCACAGAGTAATGTATGTTCTAGTACTTATAATGTCTATTGCTCCAGGGTATATTCAGGTTCAAGCAGTAAATCATGTGTATCCTACTATGGAGATGTGCAAAGATGGTGCATCTTACATACGTGGGGAGCTTATGAGTGCTAGACCATCACCTCAGTCCACTGTGTCTGCTTACTGTACTGAGATACCAACAGAGGTTTAATGGATATAGAGCGTGAAGCAAAGGTACACATGGAAAGAAAGTTAAAGCTTTTCTTTGAGGAGCTAGAGGTAAAGCTACGGCCTGTAAGAAAACACATAGAAGAAAATCTGCGTGAAGATATATACAAAGTCAGAGCTTTACAAGACATAGATGATATACTTATGATAGCCAAGTACGCTTCAGAAAAGTATGGTCTAAAATAACAGGGTAGCCGTTGACTTAGTGTTGGCGGCTACTATGGTTTTGCAGCATTCTTATACAGAGATAGTATAGCTTTGAACTGGTTTAACTCAGAGGGAGTCATTGTCAATGGATCTTTTATCTCTAACTTCTTTAGCTCTTCCTCTGTCGCACCTTCATCTCGTAGCTGATCTAAGCGTATCTTGTGAAATGTCTTCTTAGCATTCTTGTACTGCTCACTGTTACCAGAGTAGTTTATGGTATCATACTTTTGTTTATTTATTCTGTGCTCTTCAGACAACACAGGCATAGCCTCATTAACTGCTGCTCTAGTTTGTTTTAATATCTTATTTACTTCTTGTCTTCTGTAAGTGTTAGTGCCGTTTATAAAGTTCTTATCTGCTAGCAAAACTCTGGCTTTTCTCTCCAGTAAAGGTGACAAGGTTTCATTAAACAATCTATCGTACATAGCTACTTGACTTCTCTTGTTAGCTTTAAATCCTCGCAGCCCTGCCATAGTGTATACTTTTTCTGCAGCAGTTTTAGATGGCACTACCCTTACCCCAAAGATAGAGGCTAACGGATTAGGATCATACAAGTCACCCTCTCTAGTTGATACACGTAACTTACTAAAATCATTCTCTTCATTAACGTCACGGAATATGTCTAGTATATTGTCTAGATATCTTGTTGCCTCTAGAGTAAACACTTCCGTACCACTTCTTTTGACTAGCTCCATCTTACCTGTTTCAGGGTCAATGACAGCTTTCTGTCTTTTGTCTTTGTGTATATCTGTATCACGAATAAACCCTACAGCCCTGTCCACAGTTTGAAAAGGTCTAGTAAAGCCAGCTAAGAAACTACCTGCTCGTCTTTGTAGTTCTGCTGCACCAGCTTCCCCATTTGTTTCATCAAACATCATATCTAGTATTCTGTACATGTCGTTACCAAACTGTATGTCTTTAGCGAACTGACCTACACCTACTTGTACAAGCGCATCTTCTAGTGCTTCAGGTGTAGCTTTAGCAAAGTATGGTATTCCATCTTTCGTGGTAGGATCTGCCTCACCTACACCACCAAACTTACCTTGCCTTGCTAACTGGTTAAACAATCTACCCATAGCTAAGAACTCAGACATAGGAAAAGCATTCTTTGTATCAATGGTTGTGCCACCACCTACGTCTAGCTGTGTGGACTCCAACCCTCTGTCTTGTCTCTCTTGATCCATACGAGCAGCTAAGATTAAACCAGTAGTACCCACAGCCGCACGACTAAAAGCCTCTGAAGTTGCTATGTCTGCTTTACCACGCACGATAGCAGCAGTAGGAGCTATTAAACCTGCAGGACCAACCTGCCATACTGTAGCTATTGTATTATTAAAGAACCTGCCAAACGGTAGTATAGATCCTAGTACAGGCAAGTTAGATATACTCTCAACAAACTTAGCTGCACTTCTTATAGCTGGCATCTGCTCCTTTGTGGTGTAGTCTTTAGAGAAAACACTCTTCATTGTACTGTCTACTGCCAAGCCTAAGACATCTTCATCTATGGCGTTTAGATTATTAGTACGCATTACTTCAGCTAGACTCACGTTGTTCTTTATTCTTAGCTGTTTGTCTAGCTCTGTCATAAACATCTGTGACTTAGTAAAAGTATCCTGTGCTCTAACCCCTGTCAATCTAGATGAGGCATCAACAAATCCCTCTACAGTCTTATAAACTTTGCTATCTTGATTCATATCAAATTTATTTGGTGATATCTCTACACCAGTACCACCTACTGTCTCGTGAAGCAAGCTTCTTATACCTTTGTTTTCTTCTAAGAACTTCATGTAAGCGTCATGCGTAGTAAACGGATCAGCTAAGTTTCTAAACTTATCGCCTTGTACTTTCCAATACACAGATCCTATTCTCTGCGCTTCTTTGTTGCCTGAGATAGCTCCATAAGCGTAGAATGCACCACCGTTTAACATGTCGGCTACCGTAGAGCCTAAGTAATACTGTGACCAACCAAATATGTTAGCTGCTGTTGTAGGTACAGAGGACACAAGTGCTCTACGCCAAACGTTTTGAAAGTACATTAGTTTCTTTGGTTGTTTTTCTTTAGATAAAAAGTAACCTGGTATACCATCTTCTAATGCATCTCGTATCTCTTTACGTTCTAACGATTGATTAATTATATCATTGCCCATGACAACACCAGCGTTAAGCTTGTTCTTAGCTTGAGCAAATACAGATAGCTCTTTACCTAGTCCACTAGAGTACGATGCTATTACGTCACTGAGTTTAACTTTAGCTGCTGCAACATCTCCCAAATGTATTCCTGTAGCTTTCTCAAAGTCTTTTGACATAGCAACAAACTCTTTATCAGGCATCACACGTATTACGTCTGTTAGAAAGTCTGATATAAAAGTATCTTTGTTTACTGTAATACCTTTCTTTCTGAGCATTCCTACAAGACCTGTCTCTTTGTCTGGACCTAGAAGTATCTCACCAAGTAACCCCTCTGGCATCATCTGATTACCACGTATCTCTTTACCTGCTTCTACTTTCTTAGCCCAAGACTTATACCCCTGACGTATAACCTTAGATGCTTCAAAGCCTATGGCTGCATCCACTACACCTTTTGTAGCAAACTTTTGCATGGATAGCTCTCTTTGAGCATCAGCTAGGCTAGTCTTCTTACCTATCTTACGAGTTGACGTAGCTATACCAGTGCCAGCTAAAGAAAATGCAGGAGCCATAGCTCCACCTAACATCGTACTAAGTAGCACTTGCTTTTTGTTTATTGAATCTATAGAGTCATCCACGTTTACATCTAGGTATATATCTTGTATTGCTATGTCTTGAAATGCAGCAACCGTAGCATCTGCACCAAACGTGGCAGCTAACTCTGCTGCTTTGCCTTTCTTTAACCTACTAGTTTCAAACTCTTTTAGAGATTTAAATCCAAGCTTACGAAACGCCTCAGTCCTAGTATTTATAGCCGCCTGTTGAAGAGCTAGTTTACCTGCTTTACTTCTAGCTGCACCCTTACCTATCTTAGCAATTACATCATCTTGCGCTTCTTTTACTGCTTTGTTTATAGCCTTTGAGTTAGCACCCTTTCGGATACCCTCCTTGTATGCTCTGTTAGCTGCTTCTTTAATTAGTTTTTTACTAGCAGTCGTTGCACCAAATGTAGTTGCTTTACCTATACCACCAGTGAGAAGTCCTAAGTAGTTAGATGGATCTGCTGCTGCAGCAAAGACATAATCTTTTATACCGTCTATCTTACCAGAAAGAGTTTCACCTCTGTTAAACAAGTTGCCTAAACTGTCATACAATCTATACGCATCCGCAGCAGCAGCTTTGTCTGCTTCACTACCCTTACGTATAAACTGTACCTCACCTGCAGTTGACAAGGTGTTAGCATTAAACCAGCGCATATGATCTACAAAGTCATTAACTAGCTTAGTGTCGTCTTCCATAGTTCGATAGTCATCACCTTTGTTTCTAGACATATACTCACGTATGACATTTAAGTTTTCTCTTTTGTAGAAGTCATCTAGCTTTAGTTTCTTGTCAGGAACTTTACTGTCAAAGATAACATCTTCGTCCTCTTCCTCTTTGTATGTACCATCTATAGCACCTTGCACAAGGCCAGATATACTGCCTGAGTATACTTTTTTAGGAGGAACAGTTAAAGCTGTACCTTGATTGCCTTCTACTAAATCAAATAAACTACCTGTGTAAACGTCTGCCATTATAAATCCAACTGTTTTCTTAGTTCTTTTTCGACTTGTTCCATGACGTAAGGAGTCAATCTATTCTTAGCTGAAAATCTTTTCCAGTAAGCCATTAGTTTATCTTGATCACTCAGTAAACCTTTGTCATTTGCGTCTTTAATAAAAGTAACTATCGCATTAGTTACAAACTCTTTATTCTTTTCTAGTACTCCATTTATTACTGCTTGATCTGTGACCAAAGCTTTAGGTTTATTTGTTCTACGATCATTGATGTATACCTTACCATCTGGAGTTATGCTAAAGTTCTGTTGAGCAAAACTTGTTATTCCATATACTGTAACATCTGTTGGTGCTTCTTCAACTGATGCTTCTTTTTCTTCAACAGTTTCTCCTGCCTCTTCTCTTCTTCTTTTCTCTGCTCTTCCAGAAAGACCTCCGTCACTAAAGAACTGTCCTATATCATCAAATAAACTTGGTGTATCTTTAGGATCTACTTCTGGTATTACTATTTCAGGATCGTCATCTCTACGCTCGTCTGCTAATGGTGTCATTTGACCACCAAGTTCTGCTGGTGGTAACACCTCTGTAGTTATTTCTTGACCAGGAAATAAAATGCTAGCCTGTGGTATAGCTTTTATAGCAGCTTCTATAGTTCCATCATCTTCATACATTGTGTCAAAGTTAAAACCCATTTGCGTTAGTTCTTTTATTTGTTCTTTATTATTTGGATCTATTTCTCTTTCTAGTAAACCACCCTCTGCATTAGGAGTTATAAAAGTAATATTACCTAGCATCGCACCGTCTGCATCAACATTATATTTTAACGTTATATTACCTTTAACTTCTTCTATCAACGTACCCATATCTGCTGCTGTAGCTTTTATTAACGCTTTAGATGTGTTATTGTTTCCTTCTACGCCTAGTCCATCAGTTACTAACTCAAGCAACGATGGATCTATATCTACAAGAGCAGGATTAAGATTATCAATAAAAGATTGACCACCTAGCTTTACATATCTTTCAAGAAGAAATGCTTTAGCATTATCCACTATGGCTTGCGTTGCTGATATTTCGCTGCCATCAGGCAGTTTAATAGGAGGTTTTGTAATAGCTTTTTTGTATGCATTAGTGTCTTCTATATTATCCATTAAAGTATTAAACTCTCTATAAAAGTCTCGCATACCTTGTTGCACGTCAAACACTCTAGCTTGATCTGTAGTTAAATACACAGAACCTCTGTCAGGAGCTAGGCTATCGTAAGCATCCTGTCGAGCAAGTTCTATCATGTTAACTCTGTCTCCACCAAAGTTTAGTTTAGCTGCTGTTCTTGCATCACCCGAAGCAAACAACTTTCCTAGTGTACCCCTAGTATCAACTAAAGCAGGAGCATCCTCATCACTTTCTAAACCGTAAGATCTTCTTAAAAACTCTGCTACATCCCCTTCTTCAAAAAGCTCTGCACCCTCTACTAATGTTTCTACCTCTGGAAAGGTTAGTGCGTTTCTACCTGTTTTCATGTTGTGCTTTTCCATAGCCTTTACTAAGGTAGCAAGTCCAGCCTCTCCTGAAGATATAGCAGCTTTTATTTGCATGTCGTTAGCACCTAAGTTTCTAGCCTTACCAACAAGCATCATGTTGCCACTAACTAATTTTTTTCTATTCTTAAACACAGCCCTAGCATCTTCATATTCTGCATCTAATAACTTTCTCTCATCGGCTTGCTTCTCAAGACGGTCATTTATTCCTGTGCTAACTGTGTTAAGAAAGTTAGCTGTAAAACTATTCCAATCAAATCCCATCTTACATACCTCTCCTTGCCATTAGACCCTGCTCTTGAACAGGTTGCTCTTCGACAAGCTGTAACTCTACTGGTTCAGGTGGCTCATCTTGTACATTCTCTTTTGTTTCTACCTCTACTTCACCCTCGTCTTCAAGAGTAGCTGCCATCTCTTTTAGTAAAGCAACTCCCTTGTCATCCTCTCCACCTGTCTCTATGCCTCTGTCTATGGCTGTCCTCAACATCATTTCTACTTTCTGTTGTTCTTTTTCGTTTCTGGCTTCTTGAGGATCTATATTAGCGTATCTAAAATCTATCTCATATGTTTTTGCTACGGCTGCTAAGAACTCAGTCAACACAGGTGCAACAATAAGACCTACATCTAAGTTGTGTATGCCCATCATAACTGATGACATATACATAGTCTTGACGATAGGCTCTAACGGTATGCCCATGTCAACCACAGTCATAACGTCATCTATGATTTCAGGATCACGCAGGTTAGTAAAGTAGTAGGCTAACGCATCATCTACTGTATCTAACTCAGATGGACGCTCCCACGGTACATCACTAGGTGTAGTGAATAAAGAGTTTCCTGGTATCGGTGCTCCAAAATTTGTTGCTTCCATTTTCTTTTCCTATTTAGTAAACCCAGCGCCAAAGTATAATCCTACTATGGCTGATACAATATGTGTATCTAGTGGTGTGATTACAAAACCTTTAGCCATCTTCCATTGTATAGCTTCATCAGGTCCAAACAACCAGTTCATAAAACCACCAGTTGCTTCTGTATATCCTACATAAACGCTGACTTCAGGATACCACACTGCGACTAGCTTTGGCAAGACAATAATGCTAAATACTGCACCTAATGCTATTAATCTTCTAGTCCAAGCAAAGTGCTTGTCATCCTTGCCAGCGTTACGTGCATCAGCTACAGCTTTCCTGTTAAAGTTAGCACGTTCCATAAGCATCTTATTGTTAGCTTCTTTAGCCTTTATGGACTGCCCCCATATAGACATCACCCCACCTAATACAGTGGAGAAAAGCATTGTAATTAGCTCTAAAGGTAATCCCATCATTATCCTTGCACTCCTGCGCCATTTACAAGCCTAACTAAATCATAGGGTGTAGCATTTTCAGGAATAGTTACTTCCTCGTCAATTAGATATCTCCGCATTGCAGCTTCACTTTGACCTCCTATTATTCCATCTATTACATCAACACCTGCTGTTCTTTGTGCAGCTTTTTCATCAGAAAGTCTTGCGTCCATTGCGTCAGTGCCTGTTAGGTTAGCAGTAAATGCATTCCATCTACGTGTTGTGTCAGCTTGTTCCTCATGAAGATTTATTAATCTAGTTAACTTATACGGACCCATCTCTTTAGCGTTCTGTTCGGTTATTGATTGTAAATAAACTAAAGCTATTGGTAAAGCGTATCTTTCATCATTGGCTAGTTCTGGATTGCCAACCAAATCTATATCTATACCTTTTGCTGCTAGACGATTTTGTATGGTTGTATAGTTTCTACGTCCTGTAAGTTGAACCAAACCTCTGCCCTTAAAACGATTTCCATCTCCCTCTTGAGTGTTTCCTAAATCTGCTCTATTACCGTAACGAGCGTTAAAAACAGCTTCAGCAGAATATAAATCAGTTATGTTGTTATCTACTGTCACAATACCAGCGTTCTCTAGTCTTCTACGGATTGCATTTTTAGCTTGTCCATTTGCATTTCTTTCGTCAGGCAAATCCATTATGTTCTGTCGTGATAAAGCTACTTCATCCACTAGCCCATCACCACCTGTCTCAAATGTGCTTGTACCCAATACTAGAGCACTATACCACGGATTATCTTGAATAGAACTCATTGCGTTAGACAAAGCATCTTGTGAAAAATTATTATCATCATCTGTTACGCTAAACTGAGTAGCCATCCTTATTGGATCACCTGCTCCTAGTGGTGGCATATCCTCTATGTTTTCTACTTCAGCTTTAGTCCTTGCTCCTAACCCTGTTTTTACACCTACACGAATACTAGGTTCAGCAGGATTTACATTAGGCTGGTTGTCTTGTGCTTCCCCAGCAGGAGCATCAGTATCAACATCAACATCTTTATCATTATCTATTGGTCTCCCTAGTTTTCCTAACTCTGCACCATATTGTATATCTTGTGGACTACCCTCTGGCGGTCTTAAATTTAACTTATCTAGTATTCTACTTTGTAATCCATCTATGTCTAACGTTGGATCTGGCTTTCGTAGCATACCCATAGGCATTTTAACTATACCTTGCTTTTCTAAACCGTCACGATTAGCACTCAGTATATCTAATACAGTAGATCTATTTATATTGCTAAATCTAGGTGCTCTGTCTACACGTACCTCCTGAGTAGGAAACTCATCAGGTTGATAGTATAGCGGATCAGACATGTCATTTAAAACACGAGTGGCAGTAGATACTGTTTTTTCGGCTGGTGGCAAAGCATCTGTTTTTATTTGTGTGTTACTTATAACTCTATTACCAAGACCCTTTTGTGCAATGCCTTGTTGCTCTCGTGCATCTGCTGCAGTCTCATCCATTTCTGCAAACTTTTCTTTTATGATTGTTGCTACAAAGCTTTCAAAATCTAATGTTGCTACCATGTCTTATTATCCTGTTTATTATGTATTTATAATTGTTTGACCTGCTGGAGTACCACCTGCGAAGAAACCTGTACCTGTGGATGCCATACCGTTAACTATTGAACCTAAGAAACTTCCTGCTGCACCAGCTAGACCAGAGCTAGAAGTTGCATCAGCACTAATGTTTTGCAAAGCGAGTTTGTTTTGTCTCTCAAGCTCATTGTCTGCTGTTTGCCATGCGTAGTTCATTAAGTCACGCTCTTGCTGCCACAACTCAGCGATACCTTGTGCGGTTAGATTGTTAGCTGCCATAGCCTCACGCATGTTAGCTTCATTAGTAGATGCGTTGTTTATCGTTGCTATATTCTGTCTCCACTGTGTGTTAGCTTGCGCTACGACAAGTTGGTTCTGTGCGTTAAACATATCTCTTTGATTCTGTATCTCTTGATTAAATCTATTGATAGCGTTTTCTTCACCTACGTTAAACTGATTCATAGCGTTCATTTGTGTGTTGTTAAACATATCTATCTGAGCATCTTGGTTCATCATAAACTGTCTAATCTGATTTTGACTAGCTGCATTGAACTGTGATGCTGCATTAGATGCACCTTGATCACTAAAGATACTTTGTATTGACTCTTGTGCTTTAAACAACTCCATCTGTTGTAGCTTGTCAATATTGGATAAGTCTAACTGTAGGAACGCATTAGCTTTTTGCTGTGCTGCTTGTTGCTCGTTAGACAGGTTAGTTACATCAACTTGTGTTAGTGCTGCTGCATCTGCTAATAGTTTAGCTTGTGAGTTAGTCACATTAGTTAAGTCAAAGGTTTGCACTAGTTCTGAGTTACGTAACACACGAGTTTGGTCTGCACTAAACTGCAGGTTAGCTATCTCAGCTAAACGTTCTGCACGTATTACATTTACTTGTTGTTCGTTAGTAAGCTCTTGTCCACGCATGGATGCTTCTATCTGTGCATTAGCTAGTGCAGTCTGTTGACGATTAGACAAGTTTTCTACTTCGATGTTTAACTTATTACTCATGTTAAACAGTCTAACTTGCTGCTCATTGTTCAGTTCTAGTTCACGTTCTTGTAACTGGTTAGATACGTTGAACAGAGATGTCTGTTGTCTGTTGTCTAAGGCTCTACCTTGCATGGCTGCAGTAGCTGTTGCATCCTGTAAGAAAGCTTGCTGTTTACTTGTAGCGTTTAGCATCTCTGTTTCAAATGCTTGTGTGCTTGTAAGAATAGCTACCTGCTGCTCATTAGTAAGCTCTTGCCCCATCATAGAAGCTTTGACTTGTAGATTAGCTAGAGCAGTTTGTTGTGCGTTTGACAAGTTAGTAAGGTCTACTTCAAGTGCTTGTGTGGACTCTAATATAGATGTTTGTTGCCTGTTAGTTAAGTTTAAGTTGTTTACTTCTGCAAACCTACCTGCATTCGCTAGTGCAACATTCTGTGACACACTGAGGTTCTGATTTCGTAGACCTGCTCTTAGTTGTGCTTGTGCTAGTACAGCCTCTTGTGTGTTGCTCAAGTTAGTTAGCTGTAAGTTAGCATTGTTCATGCTGTTCTGTACTGCAGTAGATTGTCTATTAGTTAGGTTTTCTAGTTCAAATCTCTGTGCAGCAGCAGCGTTAGCTAAAGCTACAGCTTGTTTGTTACGCACGTTCTCCATATCCATAGCTTGAAAAATAGATGCATCAGTCTGTGCTATAGGTATGGCACTCTCCATAGCAGCTTGTATCATAGCTGCTCCTGCCATAGAACTAGCACCTAAACCTCTAGCGTTCATAACTTCGTTTACTTTACGTAGTGCTCCTGCAGCCCATGCAGGTGTACCGTCATTAAACGAGTCCATAAGTTTTTCTAGTTGAAAGGATACTGTAGACTGTGGGCTAACCTCACCTTTAGCAAACTGTGCTTCTAACTGTTGTGTAAACGTGGCAGTCTGTGCTTTTAGCGTAGCTGCCTCGTTTAGTCCACTGAGTGTTTGTCCAGTTACAACAATCTCTTCTGTGTTTAGTATATTGTTTACATCTACTATCTCATTTGCATTTACAACTGACGCTTGTTCTGCTGTTATGTCAGGTACAAACTCTGTCTGTTTTTCTGGTGCATTTGCTATCTCAGAAAACTCTGCAGCATTCTCTACTCGTGTAGCCTCTGCAGTAGCTGACTGTGTAGGTGGTAGTGTGTAGTCAACTTGAGGTGTGGCTATGGGTGTGTCTGTCGCAAACTTAGCAGCATCTATCTCTTCTACAGGTTCTGTAATCTGTTGATCTGGAGCTTGCACAATCTCATCAAAAGTAGCAGGATCAGGTAGTTCACCGTCCTGCATTTCTCTAGTTATCTTTTGTACTTCTCTTATAGTGTCTAAAGTTTTAGGATCTAAGTCTAACTGTGCCAACTCTTCTGGTGGCATAGTAGCTGCTTTAGCTATGGCATCATCAGATAACGTACCTGTCTTAGCTGCAAAGTCTTCTAGTGCAGTTGTTACTTTTGTTTGAGACATGTAGGCATTGTATATAGCTGCTGCTGCATCTGTAGCATCCTGTGATACTTGTGCTTGTTGTCTAGCTACGTACTCTACTAAATCCTCTTCAGGAGTTCCTACAGGTGCAGGTGGGTATTTCTTATTTATTTCATCTGGAGACATTCGAGCTAGATAGCCTCGAACTGCTTTAACTGATGGTGAGTTTACTGCATCTGCTAGTGTTGCTTGTGCTGCAATGATATCATCTATACTAGCTACTTCACCTGTACCTTTGTTTATAAGCTGACCATTCTCTACTTTTAGTAAAGATACATCTTGTTTAGTTACAAGGGTCTGAGGAGAGCTTATTGTCTGTGCTAGAGATTCTGCTACACTAGGTATGTCAGTAACCTTCATGCGCTCTTCTGCAGCCTGTAAGTCTCCATAGGTCTGATTTATTAAGTCTTGTGCATTAGTTAAATTTAGTTCTGCTGCGTTATACTCGTTTGTTAGTCTCTCTTTTTCTTCTTCTGATACTATATTTCTAGATGCAATGGTTACTGCAGCTAGTATGTTAGCACGTCCAATAGCAAAACTATTATTCCCATGTCCTGTTTTAATAGCTGTGCCATCTGGGTATTCTATTTGTATATAGGTCTTACCATTTTCAGCTACATAAGTACCTAATGTATAATCTTTTGGATCTTCAACATTAGACATTTGTGATACAGTTGTTTTAGCCCAAGTTTTATCGGCTCCTAAATTTTTGTTTTTACCATCTGTGTCTGCATTGAAGTCAGTTTCAAAAGCACCTTCCATAGCCAAATCAAAATCAGTGTACAAACCTGATGGATTTGTTAGTTTGTTAAACGCTTGCTGTGCGTCTGTTAATGTTTTTTGTGCATTAGCGTAGTCTTGTTGTGCCTGATCTAATTGTGTCTGACCCTGACCTGTTGAAAATACAGCACTTGTAGTACCTGTAGTACCAGTACCTGTAGTACCAGTACCTGTAGTACCAGTACCTGTAGTTGTAGTACCTGTAGTGCCAGTACCTGTAGTACCAGTACCTGTAGTTGTAGTTGTAGTGCCTGTAGTACCAGTACCTGTAGTTGTACCTGTACCTGTAGTTGTTGTACCTGTAGTTGTTGTACCTGTACCTGTAGTTGTTGTACCTGTACCTGTAGTTGTTGTACCTGTACCTGTAGTTGTTGTACCTGTAGTACCTGCAGTTGCATCAGCATCAATACCAAAGCTAACACCTTGTTTTTCTGCTTGTTCTTTTGTAGAAAACCCACCTCTTAATACAAGACCGTTTGCTGCAACAATAGCAAAACCATTTGGAGTTTCAACTATGCTAGGTCCATCAAAATTACCTGCTACACGAAGGTACTCTGTCGTGTGTGATGTCCCTGCTTTTTCTGGATCTGTAGTGGATCTTTGTATTGTTTGAGAAGTTGATTGAGGGTTAGAGTACATAGCAGCAGTGGCTTGCCCAGCAGCAGCAGCAATATCATCAGAAGCCATAATTTGATTAAAATCACGAGTATCTTCATTTGCTCCGACAACACCGTGAAGTATGTTACTAGATTGTCTTACTATATTATTATAGTTTGGATCGCTAGTATTTGGCATCGCGCCATTATTTAAAGCTGTCATCAGCTCACGCATGTTTGGCTTGCGTGGGTTAGCAGGATCGTAGCTGTAGTTAGGGTCTACCCAATCAGGTATTTCACCACCTTCTTGAAAACCCATAGACATTGGTCTACCTTCAATACGATCTCTAGCCATCTCGTTATAACGGCCTAGCATAGATGCAGCAGATGGTGTAGCTGCTACAAAAGCATCCATCATCTCTGTATCTGCAGGACCATCATAGCCAAGCTCACTTAGCAGTTGATGTGTTTGTTGATTTGTAAAACCTTTAAACTTAGCCATTTATGTCACCATGTATATTATGAAACCTAGCATTGCTGCCCCAGTTAGTATTATTAGTATTGAAAGCGTCCAAGTAACTATTGCTTCTTGTATCTCTGCTTTACGATACTCTTGATCTTTCTTTTGTTTTCGTATCTTACCCTCAGTAGCTACAAGCTCATCCCATGCAGATGGCCCCATGCTGAAACTAATCCAATCCTTTAGCTCTTTTCGCATTGCTTCGGCTTTCTTCTTAGCCGTAAATATCTCTAGAGCTTCAGCTTCAACAGATCCACCATTAAGTGCTTTCCACCAAGGAGGGTTCTTGTTTTTCTGTTCAGCGTAGGACAGATCACTCATGCAACCTGCCCATTGGGTCAACTGTCCTGACATATCTTGTAGATCCTTGCCTACTTGAAAGCCTTTCTTTAGCGCATTAAACGCAACAGTCGCACCACCAATAATGGTAACTGGGTCCACGAGTCCTCTCCCTACCCTTGGTACGTATTATTTAAACGTCATCCAAACTGCTGTAGCTAAGAATGTTAGTACGGCTACGGTTCCCATCTTTACTGTTGTAGCCCATATGCTTTTCTTAGTGTATCTCCACGCCTCTAACAAACCACGCATATCTCTGATGTCGTTAGCTGCATCTTCATCTTGTAGACCAAGTTCACGCAGAGCTTCACTCGCACCTTTCTTAGCGGCACGATCTAGCATATCTTCTAGTTGCTCTGGTGTAATGTCAGCCATCTGTCTTATCCTCTAGCTGTGGTGTGTTTGTCAAAGATGTTCTATCTAGTATGTTAAATCCACGACTGTTAGCAAAGTCACCTGGACAGTGCGCCCACTTGTCTGCACAAGCTTCTAGCCACTGCACTGTGTGGTGGTGCTCTGGCGCTTTACCATCTTTTACTAGTTCGTTTTCCCAGTTAAGATAACCAAACACTTCAGCTTGTGCCTGTGCTGCATTGATACCTAAGTCAAACAAATAAATCATGTTACCTTCATCAATGACACCGTTACGTGGTCTTGCACTGTTGAGTGCTTGCTTCATGCAGGTCATAATGTGATACTTGATTTCTTCTAACTCATAGTCTTCTTCTGTTAGTTCCTCTTTACCTATCTTCTCCATCAGGTTGTCGTACTGGTTCGTAAAGAAGTTTAGCTTACGTACTGCAGCCTCAACATAACCACGAGAGCTTGCAGCCTGTGCTTGCTTTTCGTTTATCTTAATCTCTAACATCTCACGTTCTAAATCGTCAGTCTCATCTAGTAGCTTACGTTCTAGCTTCTTTAGTTTTACTTCATCCTTCTTCATCTTGAAGTAGGACTCTTGTAGTGCAGCCTTAGTCTTCTCTATCTCAGCTAAACTGTGCTTGATAGAACGTATAGGTGTGATAGCTGTAACATCCAGTGTTACACTCATCATCTGTGAGTGAGACTTATAGAAGTTGCTTGATGCTTGTCG
>Ga0098055_1001139_pt1 | contig 14632 bp, 22 predicted proteins | sample 17_taG_FD_75107 | JGI IMG/M metagenome (GOLD analysis project Ga0098055, IMG submission 75107) | Marine viral communities from the Subarctic Pacific Ocean - 17_ETSP_OMZ_AT15314 metaG | ecosystem: Environmental > Aquatic > Marine > Oceanic | place: Pacific Ocean | collected 2015-01-18 | reverse complement strand
GGAACTGTGGACATCCTAGTAATAGAGTTGTTGACCAAGATCAAGTTAACAGTTTAGAATTAAATGGCGCATACTTTCATAGGTTTAGTTGGCTACAAGATGAAGAAATTGGTGAACTAGATCATACATGGAACTACTTAGTAGGTGTGTATGATGATATTGAAACTCCAAAACTAATACATTATACTGAAGGCGGACCGTGGTTTGAAAACTACAGAGACTGCGAATTTAATGAGTTATGGAAACAAGAACTTTATGATATGTTTAAGTAAAAATAAAACAGATCAATATATAAACATGTTTGCTAAAAGTGCAAACTTACCTATATATGACTACAGCGACTTTCCGGACAATGTTCCTATTGTAATACGTAGCATGGGTAAGCGAAAACTTATACACGAATGCTGGCAAAACAAAAGAGACTTTTACTACATGGATAGTGGTTATGTAGGAAACTACAAGTCATCAATAAATCCAAACGGTTGGAAACAATGGCACCGTATAGTAAAGAACGATGTGCAACACAACGAAATAATAGACAGACCAAACGACAGATGGAACCGACTACAACAAGCAATACACAAACCTAAGAAGGGTGGCGCACATATATTACTTGTCACGCCTAGCGAAAAGCCTTGTAAGTTTTATGGTATTGATAGAGATCAATGGGTCAAAGATACTGTTAACGAAATAGAAAAGCATACAGATAGAACTATTATAATTAGAGACAAAGCACCACGTCAAAATCGCATAAACAAAACTATATATGATGACTTAGATAACTGTCATGCAATGGTTACATATCAAAGCATAGCGGCAGTAGAAAGTGTGTTATATGGCGTCTCAGCGTTTACTACAGCGCCTACAGCCGCTGATCCAGTATGCGATAAGGATATTAGTCACATTGAAAATCCAACACAACAAGACTCGCATAAAATATATAAATGGGCTTGTCATTTAGCATACGGACAATTCCATAATGAAGAATTACAAAACGGTACAGCACATAGAATAATAAAGGGCTTAGTATGAAATTAAAATTTGTTACAAGTATATCAAAAAACTATTGGAAAAGTGTTGGCAAGCATTGTATTAGTACATGGGACTTGCCTGGCAAAGTAGAAATATATATTGACCAACACGAAGGTGAAGTTGAATGGTTTAATGAATTACCTTTCAACAAAAGACTGTTGCATGTACCTGCATTAGATGTTGATAGCGAGTTTGATGTTAATACTAAAATAAGAAAGTTCTGGGGCAAAAGTGTAGCACAAATACATGCTATAAAAAATAGAGACATGGGCGAAAGAATAATTTGGCTAGATGCTGACATGGAGCAAACACGCAAAATACCCGAAGAAGCATTTAGTTTTCCATTTATAAATCCAGTTGCTATGATGCAAAGTAACAATTCACATCCTGACTGTTACGAATCAGGACTTGTAATTTTTAACGAAGAATACGAAAAATTAACATTATGGTCAAACAAGTATTGGGCATTTTGGAACGATCAAAGTAAACTAGAAAGTTTACATAAACCTTATGATGCTATAGTACTTGGTAACTTTGCTAAAGGTGAAAAAGCAGGCTTCCTAAATTTATGTGATGACGTATGTGAAAATGTAAATGCATTACAAAATACACGCTTTAGTTTATATCTCAAACATCATATTAATAAAACTAATAAAGACAAACTTAAACATACGTTGGCATCAACATGAAGTCTGTAAGAATTTACTATGCAGGTATTCCCGCACATAATAAAAACTTAGAAAAAAGACAAGTTCTAACAAGTTTTCATAACGGTGTAGGTACTGACGGTGAAAGTTTAGAAATTCAATCAGCTAATTGGGAACCAAGTGACTTGGGTGTTATACAAGGATGGGTACATGCAAATAGTGGTAACACTCCGCACTTAATGTTTCGTAGACAAGTAATACAACAACAGAAACTTATTGGCAAACATACACTTGCTATTGATAGTAATTTATTTTTATATAGAGACCCTGGAAATACTAAACAGTATCTACGTTTTAGTTTAGATGATGTATTTCCAACTACAGGCAATTACTTTACAGATAATGTAGATCCTGAACGTTGGCAAAAACTAAAACGCAACTTAGGTTTTGATTTGCAACCGTGGACTAATAAAGGTAAGCACATACTTTTATGTTTACAACGTAACGGTGGATGGAGTATGGGCGGCTATGACGTAATGGACTGGTGTAATAAAACTATTAAAGAAATACAACAGCATACTGATCGAGATATTATAGTTAGAGCGCACCCTGGAGATAAAAAAGCAAAACAATACTTGACCTTGAACTATCCGGGCGTTAAGATAAGCACAGCACCGTCTATATTAGACGATTTTAGAAAATGCTGGGCAGTAGTTACATACAACAGTAGTCCAGGCGTAGCGGCGGCGATAGAGGGTATTCCTGTGTTTATAACAGACCCTAATGCTAAAGTTAGTCAAGCATATGATATAGGCAATACAGATTTAAGTCAACTAGAAAATCCAATACGTCCTGAAAGACAACAGTGGATTGAAAAACTAGCAATGAGTCATTTTAATTTTGCAGATTTAGAAAAAGGAACTGCATGGAATATTATTAAGGAGTACCTATGAAATACGCAGGTATAACTAGTATGGATCAATCATATTATGATCGTTGTGGTTCTAATATGTTGAATACGTTTAAGAAACATTGGTCACACTTAATAAACTTGCACGTTTATAATGAAGATAACTTCTCATTAAATGACGATACGTTTATTGAAATGGGCTGGGACTTAGGCAATGAATACGAATCATTTCAAGCAAGACATAAAAATAAAAGAGTAAAAACATTTGCTAAAAAAGGTTTTAGTATTATACATGCTATGGATAATATAGATGCTGATAGAATTATTTGGATTGATGCAGATACAATAATTAAGAAACCTTTTGACTTAGCAGTGTTTGGAAATATTACACAAGATAAGTTTTTAAGTTCGCACTTACAAGTATGGCATAACAAAAATGATGTTGACTATTATAGTTGTGAAACAGGATTCTTTGTTTTAAATACAAGACACAAAGGCTATAAAGAGTTTTGTGATACATACAAAGACATTTATTATAATGACAAACGTGAAGGCATGCGTAGATTTTATGATGGAGAAATTTACGGTAAAACTGTACAAGCAATGCACAGTAGAAACTTTAAAATGTATAATATGACATACGGGGATCGTGTAAAAACACCTGTGCCTAGAAGTCCATTAGCACCATTTATTGAACACAATAAAGCAGGATTAAAAGAACGTATTGACTACGATTTAGTCCAGTAGTCCTCTTTCCTATTAACCATTATATCTGTACGTTTGCTCCTGCCAGCAGTTTTACGATCACCTTTCATATGATCCATCCATCTACCCAGTTCAGTATTAATTAATGGATGTCCGCCTCCACCTGTACGTGCTTCACGCATATACATAGTAGCACTATAGTCAAATGCATTAGCATCAAATGCTTTATAATGTTTTAGTATGTGTCCAAACACATAACTGTCGTGCCATTCTTCTAATTCAAAAATTCCATTATCGGCATCTTCGTACATACGTTCAAACTCTTTAAGGAACTCGTGGCACACAGGATGATTTAAGTTCATACCATAGAAGCCACACTCTGGCCACGTCTGTGATCCTTTACCTCTGCCTACATATGTAATGTACGCATTGTTGGGTAGTAAGCGAGCAAAGTCTTTGTGCTTCCAAGGACTGTGAATAAATGTATCTGCGTCCATCCATACACACCAACCTTTGCTACGTTCACACGCATCAAACACTGCATAAGTTTTATTAGCAAAACGTATAGCGTCCCACTTAAACTTCTTTTGCCAATCTCTTGGTCTACGTGCTTTAATATCATCTGGAGGAATGCCATTTGCTTTGTCTACATTACCCCAACGCTCTTTAAATTTTACAAGTTTGGGCAACTCTTTAGTTGCATCTAGTATTGTAATTTGCTCTGGCTTAGGATTAATTGGATTACAATCTTCTGCATATACTAGCAGTTTGATCTTATCACTTACATTTTCAGCAAATGAATCTATCATACGCTGTCCATATAATTTTAAACCCGGACGATGAAACGTTGTAACCACAGTTATGTCTGACATTATACTCTCTCTTGTAAATAGCTTATAGGAATATTTAACTTATGAGATTCAGTTTATGGACACAATATGGCGCACAAAATAGCAAATCAGTTTTTGATGCCTTTGCTCACAGCCTTGTGGTTGCTGGGCATGACGTTTTGTATAATACTAGTGGTTGTGACGTTGACGTTATTTGGAGCGTTCTTTGGAGTGGTAGAATGGCTCCAAATGAAAATATCTGGAAACAAGCAGTACAACAATCGAAACCGATAATAGTTTTAGAAGTCGGTGGCATAAGTAGAGGTACAACATGGAAGGTTGGATTAAATGGCATTAATAGGGACGCTTACTTTGGCCCTAGTAGCACAGATAGCAATCGTGCTAACAGTCTTAACATCAAGTTAAAAGACTGGAACTATAACGGCGAATACATTTTACTCTGTGGGCAACACGACAAAAGTCTGCAATGGGCAGGTATGCCTCCAATGTCTCAATGGGTACATGACACAATAACTTTCATAAGAGCTCAAACGAAACGTCCTATCATATTTAGACCTCACCCTAGATGCAGACTTGAAGCAATCGAAAAAGACTTCAAAGATGTAATAAGACAAGAACCACGACAACTACTAGGTTCATATGACGACTTCGATATGAAGTTTGATAACATATGGGCTACTATAAGTTGGTCAAGCAATCCAGGCATACACAGTATTATTAATGGTGTACCTGCATTTACAGGACCAAGTAGTTTAGCATTTGATGTTGCTGAACAAAACTTTCGCAATATTGAGAATCCTCTTTATACAGACAGAACTAAATGGCTTAATGACTACGCCTGGACAGAATTTACTTTAGAAGAAATATCACAGGGCATACCACTTAAACGCTTGACTTCTAAGTTAAAATAGCGTATACTAACACTATGGAAACATTAGAAGATTGCATAGAACATCTTGTCGGAATACAGTCAAGAGAAACAGATAAGTTTGAAATAGATCGTAGCGACTATAGCTTACTTACCAGCCTCGCCCGTCAGACTTTTAAAGGCACAGCATATACAGATAGGCAAGCAGAACTTGCTAAACAAAAACTGTTGCAATATAAAGATCAGTTTGATGCCAACGGATATAACATTGAAGATTCTTATAGTAATTTAAGAATGCCTTTACGTTCAATAGATAGAAGTCGTTGGGTAAAAGTATTTAATGAACAACATTTAGTTTCAGATGAAGAAGGTCCTTGGATAGGTGTAAGGTTTGTTTTTCAAAAGAAACTTATTAATGCTATTGAAAGAATGAATAGGTTCTTAGGTGACGGCTACTATGATAAAATAGAAAAGATACACTACTTTAAATTTAGTGAAAATACCTGCTACGAAATAATTAATACATTTAACGAAAATAACAACTTTGAAGTTGAGGAACAGTTATTAGAATATTATGAGAAACTATTAGAAATGAAAAACAATCAAGACAAATATGTGCCAGGGATATATTCGTTTAAATTAAAAAACTTACATGAGAAAAGTTTTAAATTTGCTATTAGCAGTATAGGTGAACCTAGTCTAGATAACCTATGTAACTATTACGACAAAAAAGATCAGTTTGGATTAGAACACTTTGATCATGAAGAGTTAGAACAAAGTTTAAAATCATTAACCCCTCTTGCACAAAAAGTAGTAAACAGAAAACAAGCAAATATATTTGTAAACAATAGAGAATATACTGTTAACAATCTTGCTGAAATAATATTAGAATTATATAGATTTCCGTTAGTTATTGTATTACACGAAGATACATGCTACGATCATTTAACACAATTTAATAAGGCTTTCCAAAATATTATACCTAGTGAGCGTATGTCTGTAATGTTTAGATTAGACAACACTACAGAAGGAAAACCGTTTAACGAATACATTCAACAAAACAATCTTAATAATATGGTTGACAAAGACACAAAAATAGTGTATATTAATAGTAATAAAATACCGAAACCGTTACTAAAGAGTGAATGGTTTCCTAGCGCGGCTATAACAACATTTGCTGGAAAAGCATATGGTGATGCAAAAACTAGTACATACATAGGAGAGTTAGATTTGATAATACATTACGACAATCAGCTAAGTCCTTTTATGAGATCAATTGAGACAATATAAATGGCAACATGTAGACTAATTATTGAAGATGAAGTAAACATCAAACTAGAAGGACTAGAAGTTGACGTACGAAGGAAGCTCGCGAACGCTCTCAAGTTTGAAGTGCCTTACGCAAGATATATGCCACAATATAAACTTGGTCGCTGGGATGGAAAGGTTGCTTTCTTTGGTATTGGCGGTACTGGCTATGTCAATCATCTTGACGTTGTTAGTCAAGTGCTACAAAAAAATAATGTTGAAATAGTAGACATTCAAGACAATAGACATCCTATACAGTTTGACTTCCAACCAGTAACAGAACGTTATTGGGCTGACCAAAATGTACGTTGGCCAAAAGGACATCCTGCAGAAGGTGAAGAAATTATTCTGCGTGACTATCAAGTAGAGTCAATTAACAACTTTTTAAAACATCCACAGAGCTTGCAACAAATTGCTACTGGTGCAGGTAAAACAATTACTACAGCAACACTTTCACATATAACTGAGCCGTATGGACGTAGTCTTATTATTGTGCCTAACAAGAGTCTTGTTACACAAACGGAGGAAGACTATATTAACTGCGGACTCGATGCTGGGGTGTACTTCGGAGACAGAAAAGAGTTAGGTAAGACTCACACTATATGTACTTGGCAAAGTTTGAATATACTTGACAAGAAGCACAAGGACGGAGAAGCAGTGTTATCACTTGCAGAGTTCTTAGATGGTGTAAGCACTGTTATTGTCGACGAAGTACACCAGGCTAAAGCAGAAGTACTAAAGAATTTACTTACACGTAATTTAAAGAACGCTCCAATACGTTGGGGACTAACAGGAACAATACCAAGAGAGAAGTTTGAGTTTGAAAGTATACATGCTTCATTAGGTCCTGTTATTGGTCAAATTAGTGCTAAAGAATTACAAGACAAGGGTGTACTATCACAATGTCATGTTAATGTAGTTCAACTATTAGATGTAGTAGCACACAGTAACTATCAAGAAGAATTAAAATATCTAACAACAAATCAGGCAAGACTAGAATATATAGGCAAATTATTAAGCACAGTAAAAGAATCAGGAAACACACTTATACTTGTAGATAGAATTAGTGCTGGAGAAATACTACAGGAACTAATACCAGGAAGTGTGTTTGTAAAGGGCGATGTAAAATTAAAAGATCGCAAGGAAGCATATGATGAAATTAATGAAGGAACTAACCACGTGGTTATCGCAACATACGGAGTCGCGGCTGTGGGTATTAATATACCGCGTATTTTTAATTTGGTGCTCATTGAGCCTGGGAAGAGTTTTGTCCGGGTAATTCAAAGTATTGGTAGAGGCGTTCGTAAGGCAAAAGACAAAGACTTTGTACAAATTTGGGATATCACGTCATCGTGCAAATTTGCAAAGAGACATTTAACACAACGTAAAAAATTCTATAAGGAAGCACAGTATCCTTTCACTATAGAAAAAGTAGACTGGAACTAAAATATGCATATACTAACATTAGAAAATCAAACGTTTCCTCTTAAAGATATACCTGAAGAATTAGAAGACGAAGTACGGTTTGCTGTACTAGACAACAGCGATTCAAAAAATCCTGACTTCTTTTTTGTACCAATGATCTTTTTAGAAAGTTTCTCAGCACCAGCAATGGTAATGGAAATAGGCGGACACGAAATAACAATGCCAGTTGATTGGCACATTGCCGTTGGTGACTCAATGTCAGGCAACGACTTAGAAGTATTACCACTAACAAGTATTAATGATAGAGGCTTTGAAGCATTCTTGTTTAACCCTTTATCAAGTTACAAATTTGACTTTGCAGAAATAAAAATAACAAACTTTTACAATGATGTAAAATGGTATTTCCCTAAAGTTAAAAACGGACAGTTACTTGCTGTGCCGTTATCATTAAAAGATAAGTCTGTGTGTGCTTACTTTATTAAAGACATTAGTAGACAGAGTGAGCTTATAGATTATACAAACTTGCTGTAAGGAGATGAAGATGAAAGCAGGAAAGATTTGGGGTCAGACAGAATTGATCCACGCTAACGGTGTATTAGAATTTCACCGCATTGAATACAAAGCAGGTTACAAGTGTTCTGAACACGAACATCAATATAAATGGAATGGCTTTTTTGTAGAGTCAGGAAAAATGATTGTACGTGTTTGGCAAGACGACCAAGGACTAGTTGATGAAACTATTCTTGGTCCTGGTGACTTTACACAAGTTAAGCCAGGAAAAATTCACCAGTTTGAAGGTTTGGAAGACGGTGTCGCTTTTGAACTTTACTGGGCTGAATTCAATCACGATGACATTGTTCGTCGCACATCCGGCACCGCAACAGGAAAGAAGAAATAGAATGTTTAAAAACATCGATAAAATGATGATGATGAAACTTGCGCTGTTGCAAGTTGTAGTTATCACAGTAAGCAACGCACTAGTTGCTATTCCAGTAGAGATTGCTGGTATTAAATTAACTTGGGCGGCGTTTACGTTCCCAATAGTTATTCTAGCAACTGACTTAACAGTACGTTTGTTAGGTAAGAACATTGCTAGAGCAACTATTGCCGCGGCATATCCGATTGCAATTATTACAAGTATTGCAGTAGTATTAGCAGAAGGTGCACCAGAGAGTGTAGCAATGCGTATTGGGTTTGCATCAGCAACAGCATATGCTGTAGGTACGTTTATTGACGTATACGTATTCCAAGCAATCAGAGAGCGTATGAATGTATGGTGGTTAGCACCGGCATTGTCAACTATAGTTGCAAACGTAATTGACAGTTATACATTCTTTGCAGTTGCATTCAACAACAGCGCCGATGAGTATATGGCGGCTAACTGGATGGAAATTGCAGGCTCACAGGCTGTACTAAAAATTGCAGTAGGCTTAATATTATTCCTACCAGCATATGGTATATTGTTACGTTACCTAAAAGGTAAAATGAGTGATACTGAAGCAGGTTAATGTATAGCAATAGCTACATAAAACAACTCCAAAGCCTACACGCTGATGCTAGTCGTCAATTGGGCTTTGGAGGCAAAGCAAAAAAGTTAGGTAAGTTTCATTCGTTTATGGACAAATGGCAACCTAGCTCTTTGCTTGACTATGGTTGCGGCAAGGGTCGTATACTTGCAGACTTAAAGGATAGATATCCTAATGTAGTTTGTGAAGGTTACGATCCTGCTGTACCTATGTTTAATAAAGACAAGTTTAACACATACGATTGTGTATTTTCAAATGATGTACTAGAACACATTGAACCAGAATTTATTAGCCAAGTATTAGGACACATTAACACACTTGCATCTAAATACATTTGGCTACGCATTGATACAGTGCCTGCAAGAAAAAAACTATCAGACGGGCGCAATGCACATTTAATACTTGAAGGTGAACAGTGGTGGTTAGATAAAATTAAAGCCTATACTGATGTCACTGTAGTATATTCTAACTTAGATAGAAAAGGGAAACTAGACATTGCAGGAACAAAAAATGATACCAGGTGAAGCATTAATATATGAACGCAACGATGGTGTAGTATATGCAAAGTATAGAGATGCACCTCACAATGAAATACCTCGTTGGATCATAGGCGGTGATCCTGCAGGAGTAGCAAGAGCGCAAGGCGATATGTTGTATTACGCAGAATGGCAAGAGTTGTGTGAGTTAGCAGAGGAGTACCCCACATTAAAAAAGCTCTTAGACAAGTTGGTAACAACTTACTATACAGTAAAGGAAGAACGTAATGGACAAAACAATATATCATGAGCAGATAACAGATCAATTATTTTGTGATCGACTGTATAACCCAAGCAGAGAGATTGCTAGAGATGTAGTTCACTTTTGGCAAGATTATTTAAAAGAAAACGAAACTAAACCTCGTTGGATGGACTTTGCTGACGGCAGTGACAGTACAAAAATATATGAAGCATATAACATATTTTTAAATCATCGTCCAGGTATTACTACGTTGTATCAAAAGATAGTAGAAAGTTTTAAAGCAAAAGTCGATAACCCACAGAAGTATGCTATTGCAGGATGGGTTAATGTATATGAAGGTGGCGGCTTTTTAGACTGGCATACACACGGTGTCGGCCAAGGAGGATACTTTGATGGACGCTGGCACGGTTACTTTTGTGTAAACGGTGAACCAAGTAAAACAATGTATAGAGATAATGAAACACATAAACTTGTACAATCTATAGAAAATAAAAACGGCTGGCTTACAATGAGTCCAGGCGGAATGGAACATAGAGTTACTCCTTGGGAGAATGAAGAAAAGCCACGCATTACTATTGCATTTGATATTACTTTGAGAAATCAAATTAGTCCGGGCAATTACAATCATTGGATACCAATTTTATAATATATGAATTATACTAGAAACTGTAGTACTTGTAATAAACCAATAGACGTATATGCAATAAAGTATCATACGGCTGATAAACAAAACGTATTTTGTAACGCATACTGTTCGAACGAATGGTATCAAAAAAAGAAGGAAAATAAAAATGAGACATAGACTAGCAGGAGTAATATTTTTACTATTAGGGATATACTTTTTAATACCAGACTTAATGCCGCCTTCAATGGGTGCAGGTGCCGCAATGGAACACGACATGCCAACACACAGTAACACATTACTAGGTATTAGTGAAATGACTTGGATGTGGTTTACGATGGCTGTTGTACATTTCTTTATACGTGATTGTAACTGTAAGAGTTGCAAATGAAAATTATAGCAGGTCCATGTCAGCACGAATCGTTGCCACAAAGTTTAGAGATTGCTAAAGAGTGTAAACGTGTATGCGACAAGTACGGCATTGAATATTACTTCAAAGCAAGTTATGACAAAGCCAACCGTAGCAGTATGCAAGGCAAGCGTGGTATGGGCATGGCGGCAACACTAACAGACTTCTTAGCACTTAAAGTAGAGCTAGGTGTAAAGACACTAACTGATGTACATGACTATGTACAGGTTGCACGTATTGAAAGAGAATTTAAAGATGCAGTTGATGTATATCAGATACCTGCATTTTTATGTAGACAGACTGACTTGATCAAAGCAGTATGTGCTACAGATAAAATTGTTAATATTAAAAAAGGTCAGTTTATGGCACCTTGGGATATGAAAGGTGTGCTAAGTAAATGTGAAGGCGCTAAAGACGTCTGGATAACTGAAAGGGGAACTAGTTTTGGTTATAACACTCTTGTCGTTGACTATACTGGTCTTATGTATATGCTCGACAATTTTGAACATGATATTGTTTTCGATTGTACGCACTCTGCCCAAAAACCCGGAGGACAAGGCGATAGTTCAGGTGGTAATAGGGATTACGTGCCTGGGCTGGCTCGTAGCGGGTCTGCTCTTGGGATTAAATCTTTTTTCTTGGAAGTCCATCCTGAACCTGATCTAGCACCAAGCGATGGTCCTAACATGCTTAGACTAGACAACTTTGAGGAGGTGGTACGTGACATCGTCGGCCATTCTTATACCCGCTAGATACAGTAGCACTAGACTGCCCGGAAAGCCTCTAGCTATGTTAGATGGCGTTCCCATGATAAAACGTGTGTATGACGCTTGTATTGCGTCTAAGATACCAACATACATACTAACTGATGATCCACGTATAGCACAAGTGTTTCAAAACACAAGTGTTATTATAGACGACACAGACTATGCAAACGGTACTGAAAGATGTGCTGGAGCAATAGGACTAGACTATATGAAAAAGTATGATCAGTTTATTAATGTACAAGGCGATATGCCTGATGTTACACTACAAATGATCGAACGTTGTGTTGAATGGTTAAAGTATTATCCCATCAGTACAGTATGGACAGACATGCCAAAAGAAATGCAAGACGATCCTAACTCAGTAAAAATGGTTAGAGCAGGCGATCAGTGTTTATGGTTTGGTAGAGGTATAACTGGCTATGGACATTGGCACTTAGGAGTGTATGGATATAGGCGTGATGCATTAGAACTATACAGTGATTTAGAAGTCACACAGGAAGAAACTATTGAGCAACTTGAACAACTACGCTGGTTAAAAAGTGGTTGGCAAATAGGCTGTAGTAGTGTATACTATAATGGAGTAGAAATAAATTCACCACAGGACATTGTTAAATGGCATATCAAGAATTCCCAGTAAGAGAAGTATTAGCATGTATAGATACAAATGCAAAAAGCATTTGGTCTGACCTCACTGATGAACAAAAGAAGTGTGTTAACTTTTGGCTGTTGAATAGATATGCAAGTTCAGTAGTTGGTTCAAGAGAAGCACAAGAGCTTGCTGTTGTTATGACTAACCAAATCTATAATAAGAATTGGAATGTGTTAGCAACAAGACATCCTGCACTACAATGGCATCTATTATGTTCAACACATAATGCATCATCATCAATTAGAAAACATCAATGGATAGGATTTAAGAAAAAGAAAGGCAACAACAACGCTATAAAACTTTTAGAAAAATTATATCCTAACATGAAACAAGACGAGGTAGAATTACTTGCTAGATTATCTACAAAAAAAGAACTCAAAGAACTTGCAAAGGATCACGAAATTGACGTCAAGCTCTGAAAAACCATATGTGTGCGAGTACTGCGGTACTGGCTTTGTAAGAGAAAAAACTCTTGCGGCGCATATGTGTGAAAAGAAAAGACGTGCATTACAAAAAGATGAAAAGCGAGTACGATACGGCTTCTATGCATTTGGCCGTTTTTATAAACTAAGTGCAGGAACCAAGAAAGAAAAAACATATGAAGATTTTTGTGCCAGCCCCTATTATAATGCTTTCGTTAAGTTTGGTAGTTTTCTTAATAATGTAAAACCATTGTATCCAGAAAAGTATATAGACTATGTTGTAACAAGCGGAGTTAAACTTGATCACTGGGCTAAAGATGAACTATATGAAAAGTATGCATTACAGTTTATATTAAAAGAAGATGTAACTACTGCACTAGAGCGTAGTGTTCAAACAATGATGGAATGGGCAAGTGAAAATGAACCAGCGGCCTGGAATCATTACTTTAACTACATTAGTTTAAATAGAGCAGTATGGAATATCAGAGATGGAAAGATAAGTCCATGGTTGATACTAAATTGTAAGAGCGGAAAAGATATGCTAGGTAAGTTTAATGATGAACAACTTAAAATGGTATATAATGTAATAGAACCACAACACTGGGCAATGCGTTTTAAAAGACAACCGCATGATGCCCAACTAGCAAAAGACGTTGCTAAAGAAAGTAATTTATGAGAAAACTATTAGACGGAACTGAAGTACAAGAAGAAGCAGAAGCCAAAGATATGAAAGTATATACTAAGTGTCCTACAAAATATAAATTAGTAGATATGGAAACTGGTATTGAATATATGGGATTACCGTTTGGTACGAGACACCCTAATGGACTGTATGATGTTTATTGGGAGAAGATACAAAAATGATAAAAGTAATAGAAGACTTTCTACCAACAGATCAATTTGAAAAACTACGAGATGAATTATTGTCTCCTGAGTTTCCTTGGTACATTACACCCGATGTTGCATTTGGACATAAAGATAATGAGCCAGATGTAGACCGTTGTGATGATATTTACAACTGGCAACTTATACATAATTTTTATAATACACCAGGAACAATGAGTGAAGCAATTAAACTTATGAACCCTGTACTTGAAGTAATTAAAGCAAACGTGCTGTTACGTATTAAAGCGAACCTTACACCTAGAGCAGATAAAATAGTTCAACATGGTATGCATGTAGATGTGATGCCTCCGATTGACAATGTTACCACAGGTGTGTTATACTTAAACACAAACAACGGCTACACAGTATTTGAGGATGGACAAGAAATACCCAGTATTGAAAATACATTTGTAACTTTTCCTTGTACATGGAAACACACAGGTACAACTTGTACAGATCAAAAGTATAGAGCGTTAATAAATTTTAACTACATAAAGGTTGACGATGCCTGATATTGATATAGACTTTGCAGATAGAGATATTGTCTTAACTAAGATACAACACCGTGTGGCAAAGTTAAACACAGGTAAGAAGCACAACACAGGTGTGTATGTAACTGAAGTTCCACACAACCCTGTAGACAACTTGACTACAATAGAACACAAGGCCGCAGAAGAACGTGGTTACTTTAAACTAGACTTTCTTAACGTAAGCATTTATAAAGATGTACGCAACGAGGAACACTTAACAGAATTAATGGAAAGGACACCACTATGGCAACTACTGGAGCACAAAGACTTCGTAGACAAAGTTTTTCATCTCTCAGGACACGACAAACTATTGCAACAATTGAAGCCCACATCGGTAG
>Ga0098055_1001135_pt1 | contig 14651 bp, 26 predicted proteins | sample 17_taG_FD_75107 | JGI IMG/M metagenome (GOLD analysis project Ga0098055, IMG submission 75107) | Marine viral communities from the Subarctic Pacific Ocean - 17_ETSP_OMZ_AT15314 metaG | ecosystem: Environmental > Aquatic > Marine > Oceanic | place: Pacific Ocean | collected 2015-01-18 | reverse complement strand
CAACGAATGTATTAATCTAACAAGCATATAATATGGCACTATACGATAAAGCAAGTTTAGTATTAATCCCTAGTGGAACAAAAACAGGAAAGGTCTATAGCCAAAAGCCTATAAGTGGAGATGGTGATTTTGACTTTACAAGGTCTAGTTATGCTACTAGGGTAAATAGTCAAGGCTTAATAGAAAAAGAGCGAAGTAACTTACTACTACAGAGTAATAACTTTGATACTACTTGGGGTTATACAAGAGTAAGCGTTTCTAGTGGACAAAGCGGATATGATGGCACTAATGATGCTTGGTCTTTAATTAGTACATCTCCTGAAAGCGGAGCGGCTTCACACTACTTAAGACAAACAGTAAACTTTTCTGGTGTACACACTGTTTCTTTTTATTTAAAAGCAGGTACTAAAAACTGGTCAAGGTTATTATTTTTAACTGGGTCAAATCCTCGTGCTGACTTTGATTTGTCGTCTAACGGAACTGTACATAACATTGGAGGTGGAGCAATAACTGCTGACATTACAGATGTAGGTAGTGGCTGGTATCGTTGTTCCATTACTGCTGTTCTCTCTGGTAGCACTCCTATTTATTTGTATATTGCTCAAGGGAATAATAACACAGATTTTGTAGGAGATAATACCGCAGGAATATACATTCAAGATGCACAACTAGAACAAGGTCTTGTAGCGACAGATGTTATAGAGACTACTACAAGTGCGGTCTATACAGGTATAACAGACAATGTACCAAGATTAGACTACGATGGTGCTTGTCCTTCTCTTTTGCTAGAGCCTGCTAGAACCAATTTTTTATTAGCAAGTGAGTATTTTGATTCAAGCAGTGGCTGGAGTAGAGGTGGTACTATTACACAAACAGATAACTATGGTATAAGTCCTGATGGTAAAAGAAATTCTACAAGGTTACAGTTAGGTAACGATGCACTTGTTTATAGAAATCTAGCTACACCTTTTGATGGAGCAAGAAGTTTATATGTAAAATCAACTAGCGGAAGTGGTACAATACAGTTGCTAGCAAATCACACTAATACAGATAATATATTTACTATTGATGAAAATTGGCAAAGAGTAGAATTAAGTGATGTACAGCAAGTAAGTCAGATTTATTATTTAGTAGATACAAGAGGAGGTAGTAACACAACTATTTTTGATATTGAAGTTTGGGGAGCGCAATATGAGTCAGGAAGTTACGCTACAAGTTATATTCCTACTTATGGTACGAGTGTTACTAGGAATGCGGATTTATGTGACAACGCAGGAGATAGTACGATATTTAATGATGAAGAGGGAGTTTTATATTTTGAAGCGGCATCTATTTCAACATCTGATACCAATGATAAATACATTTCAATTACAGATGGAACTACAAATAACGTTGTTAATATTAATTTCGGTTCAGGTAATTTAATAAGGTGTGCAATTAGGTCTAATGGTGTTGGGGGTGATAATTTAGATTACTCCACCACTTCTTTTAATACATCTGATTTTGTTAAAGTAGCTATTTCTTGGACTTCTACAAACGCAAGAGTGTTTATTAATGGGACTAAAATTCATACTGATTCTAATTCTATAAATCCTTTAATTTTAAATGTAATTGATTTTGTTTATCTTTCAAGTCCATTCCACGGAAAAGTCAAATCACTAGCATACTTCAACAGAGCATTAACAGATACAGAATTAGCAGATTTAACATCATAATATGAGAACATTTAGAAAATATCAATTCGGCTCTAAAGGAGCAGCAACAACCAAGATAAATCAACTATCGGTTGATGAAGAAGGTAACGAAGTAGAACACAACCACGCAATAGTCCGACTAGGGTATATTCCTATAGTACAAGGTACTTACGATGAAGAAGGTAATGAACTAACACCTCCTGTATTGTCAGATGACTACCACGTAGATGTCTTATGGAATGGAGAACCAGATGAAGATTGGGTAGACTTTACTATATGGTGTGAGCCTTTAGGGGTACACGTATTCGGTTCTTCTAAAGCGATTGCAGAATGGACAGAAAAGTGTAAGGAGTTACACCCAGAGTATTTCCCAGAACCACAAGAAGAAGAATAATATGAATTTAGACGATAGAATCTGTTTTACTAGCGGATATGTATTAACGGCAATAACAAGTATAAATGTGATAGGCATAGTCCAAGCAGCTATTATTGGTTTAGTAGGGGGATTCTTTGGTCTAGTAGGTAAAGAACTATATTACTACCTTAAAAATAAAATAAATAAATCTTAATTATTATGGCTAAAAAAGTAGCAGAAAAAGTACAAGAGTTTAAATCTTGGTACACTTCAAAGACGATTATCGGTTTAATCATTTCCTCTGTTTCGGGGGTTGTTTATGCACTTACAGATGGCAGTGTAGACATTCAAGGCGCTTCTACGGAAGTTATCGCAGGAGCAGAAGAGTTAGCAACAGGAGTAGACAACATTATTGCTTCGGTTATGTTCTTTGTAGGACAAGCGGTAGCGGTATGGGGTAGACTAAAAGCTAAAGCAGGTATTAAATGAAAACAATAATACACTTGTTGCTTGGTGTTGTATTAACACACGCTGCGGATGAAATACCTAATAACCCAGAGTTGCGATACCAAAGAAAGCAACTAAAGAAAGAGTTAAGAGAAGCCAAAAAACAAATAAGGCTAATCAAAAGAGTAGAACGATTAGAATCTAAAATACAGAAAAAAGACTCTTTAATATAGTACCCTCTTTAACATAGTATGCATTTTAAGCACTTCAAATACGAGGAGTTTGACTCTCCTGACATTCAAGGTAGTGGACAGATGATGTGTGATACTATCATAGAAATGTTAGACCAAGTAAGAGAGGAGTACGGAAAGCCTATTAGAATATCTAGTGGGTATAGAACCGAAGAAGCAAACCTAAAGGCGGGAGGGGTTAAAAATTCTTCTCACCTTAAAGGTTTAGCGGCAGACATAAAAGTAAAAAACAGCAGGGAGCGATACAAACTGCTATTTATTTTAATGAAGTATTTCCATAGAATAGGTGTGGCTAAGTCTTTCATCCATGTTGACATTGATGAAGACAAGCCACAAGGGGTAATTTGGGTATATTAATATATCATATGCGGCCTGTTCTAGCAAACTATTATATCATATGTGTACGGAACTATGAAAAGGAAGAAGAAATTTAGAGACACGAAGGTTGGCGGTTTCCTTTTAAGAAAAGGAGGAATTGCGTCTGCCTTAGCAGACAGCATTCCGGATAAAGGATTATTAGGCCTTGTAAAGAACCTTGTGACTCAAGATGATGGTTTGACACCACAAGACAAAGAAACGGCCTTAAAGCTGCTTGAAATGGATGAGGCGGAGATTGAAGGCGTTACAAGAAGGTGGGAGAGTGATATGGCGAGCGACTCAACGCTCGCAAAAATCACTAGACCTTTAATTATATTGTACCTGACTTTTGCTATGACTATATACATAGTTTTAGAATCAGCAGGAATTTTATCTATAAAAGAATCTTGGGTTTCGCTTTATGAAACAATATTGGTCGCGACTTATGTGAGTTATTTTGGTGGGCGCTCCGTAGAGAAGTATGCTAAAATCAAGAAATAATACACCCTAATTCAGGGTAAGTTTGTCAAGCTTCCCCCTCTTTGAGGAGGGGTCGCTCGACTTTATGATTACATAATTAATAGGCAAAGTTACAGTATATTTTTTACAAAGTCAAGTCAACTTTATTTGCACAGCAGGAAAGATTGCCTTATATTTACATCGCTTAATGAATGACTCATAATTCAATAAGTTTTGGTTAAAAATTGAGAGAGGACGGTTTTGCCGTCTTTTCTTTTTTATATATATTTGAATATTACATTGGACGATGTTTCATTATTTAGATTTAAGTTAGTCAGAGGGAGGAGACAATCCTCCCTTTTGTATTATGACAGACACAGAAGGTTTACGTGTTCTTAAATGGTCTATGTTTGACAGTTCCGACTCAGAAGGTAGCGGATACAAATTCATGGAGAGAGAACCTGTTGTTGCTTTAGATAGGGTTTGTCATAAATACAGAATAACACCAACAATACTATTAGGGTATACTTCCAGACCTGTTGCAGACAAAATGTATCTTCCGACAAACGACTCTCACAGAGTCGGAATGGCGGTAAGACTACAATGCAAGCATTACCGGAAAAGAATCAAAATGATTCGTGGATTAATGGAAGAAGGGGTCACTAGATTCGCGATGAGTCAAGACACTTTATACTTTGACACAGACCCCTTAAAGCCTCCTGCTTTTTACTATTGGTCGTAAATTGTTCATAACATTTGGCTTTTTCAACATTTGTTTGTATCTTTGTTCAAGAATCAAACTTAACAGTTATGAGTACAGACAAAAAACAAGAGCAAAGTCTCAACAAGGTTGATGATTTGCGCAGCAAGAAGGTAGATTATGAAATCCTCACTCCTGAAGATTTCGCTAATCAATTATTACAAGAATATTTTAATATTGACTAAAACTATTACTATGTCAGATTTATCATTTCAGCAAAAGCTAACTCAGGTGCAGTCGCAACTGAAAGCACCCAAGAAGCAGTTTAACAAGTTTGGTAACTTTAATTACCGGCATTGTGAGGATATTTTAGAAGCACTTAAGCCCTTACTTTTAAAGTACGGTCTTGCGCTTAAAATAACAGATAACATTATGGAAGTAGGCGAGCATGTCTTTATGAACAGTAGGGTTACTGTTTGGGATGAAGAAGGAACTACTGCTGAGGTAGAGGCTCAAGCCAAGATAGACTTTAACAAGAAGGGTATGTCTAGCGAGCAAGCTACCGGAACCGCCTCTTCTTATTCACGCAAATACGCCTTAAACGGCTTGTTCCTTATTGACGACACGCAAGATGTTGACTCTATGGACAACTCTGTCAGGCAATCTAATGCCGCTCCAAAGAATACACCGGCAAAGTCCCACACTAAGACTAGGCTTCCCAACAAGGGTGTCGAATTTGATAAGGTGAAGGACTATATTAAAGGTGGCGGCGACATTAAAGCCGTAAGGCACAAGTATGTAGTTTCAAAAGAAGTAGAACAATTATTAAATCAATAACTATGGCGTTAATTACTTTAAGTCTAAATTTAGACACAATCGACAAAAACAAGGTTATACACGGAAAGAAGGGAAAGTATCTTAACGTGACTATAGCCACGTATGACAAGACTGATGACTTTGGAAACAACGTTTCAGTTTATCACTCTCAAACCAAAGAGGAGCGAGAGGGAATGACTGCTAGGCAGTACTTAGGAAACGGTAGAGTTCTTGCCGGAGGAGAGGTAGTCAAGGCAGATGCTCAAGGCTCCAATCAACAAACAACTAAGGTGAAAGTCGCTGATGATGTAGAGTGGGACTTTTTATAGTCAATTTTACGAGAGGGCGAAAGCCCTCTCTTTTTTTAATCTTTAATTTTTAACCAAATGACAGATAAAGAAATGCAGATTGCTCACGAGAATCAACTTCTCGGAGAGTACATATTAGAACGGTCTTACATAGACCCTAACGAAACAATAGAACATCCGCCTGTGGCAATAAGTTGTGGGACATATGATATAGAAACTAAAGACGAGGTAACGACGTATCCGCTACCTTTAGCAACCTATGGAAACTTTAGTTTTATTCAGGCTCCGCCGAAACATAAAAAGACTTTTTTAGTTACCTTATTGTCAACTGCTTACTTAGGGGGCGATACAACCTTCTCTAAACACCTTAAAGGTCATAGAGATGATAAGTGTCTCTTGCACTTTGATACGGAGCAAGGAAGATTTCATGCTCAGAGGGTTTTTAAGAGGCCTTTAGAGATGACAGGTTTGACAAATGAATGTTACCATACTTTTGGGCTTAGGAGTTTTTCTCACGAAGAGCGACTATGCGCAATAGAATATGCTATATATTCATATAAAAATGTAGGTTTGGTGATTATAGATGGTATTGCTGATTTGGTTTCTGATGTCAATAATATAGATGAGTCAAACAGGGTGGTGGGTAAAATAATGAAATGGTCAGAGGAAATGAACTGTCACATCATTACTGTCATTCATACCAATTACAACACAAACAAACCAACAGGGCACTTAGGGAGCGCCCTAGAAAAGAAAACAGAAACGCAGATACAAATATCAGGCGTTGAAAATAGCAACCTAATGGAAGTGAGTTGTCGCTCTAGTAGAGGTCGAGGATTCGCTCCATTTAACTTTTATGTAAACAGATATGGTCTTCCGGTGGTTTCGGATTTCGATATTGACGTTGAACTTTAATTTATGAAGCTCGAACTTTTAATAAAGATTAAACCAATGCCTCATCAATCGGTAAGATTTACCAAAAGAGGAATAAGCTATCAACCCAAAAAGGTTCGAGATTATAAAGAAGCCATCATAACGCAAGTGAAAGAACAGCTTCCGGAGGGATTTCAAATAATCCCGAAGGGAACTGATATTACCATAATTGATTTGATTTATTCTTTCGCTTACCCAAAGTCTATGCCTAAGAAAAAAAGAATCGAAGGCATGTCAAAAACAACGAAGCCTGACTTGCACGACAATCTTAACAAGGCGCTGTTCGATGCTTTAGAAGGTGTTGTGTGGGAGCAAGACCAAAATGTGTCTTGCATTCAATTTATGAGGAAATGTTATACTGAAGAAGACTATATAAAAATGGTGGTGTCATGCTTGAATTATTAGCAAAAAATCATGAATTATGGGTGAAAATGGTCATAGGTATGGGAGCTGACAAAGATACAGCGAACGACATCGTTCAGTCGATGTACCTTAGAATGGATAAATATGTTAAAGACAAGAAGAAGGTTGTATACAAAGACGATGAGGTGAATCGCTTTTTTGTTTATGTTACATTAAAGAATATGTATATCTCTCACAAGAAGTCTAAGCACTTGTTTTTTGAGATTAGGGAAGATGAGTACCAGACAGACGAATTACTTTACACAGAAAGTAATGAAGAGATGGAGTTTGCTTTCATTAAGTTTATGGCTAAGATTCAAGAAGAGATGAAGACTTGGCATAAGTACGATAGGATACTTTCTGAAAAGTATTTGAAGTCTGATTACAGCTTAAGAGATATAGCGACAGGAACAGGGATTAGTTTGACTAGCATATTTCATAGTATGCGAAACAATAAGAAAATATTAAGAGAGCGATTCAAAGAAGATTGGGAAGATTTTAAAAATGGAGATTATAATTTAATATGAAACACAATAGCGATTTTAAGTTTGATTTGTTTTTAGGCAAGGTTACCGAGAAAGAAGTTGCGGACATTTTTAACAACAGCAAGGTTGAGGTTAAAGACGAAACAGCCCACTCTAAAAGAACAGGGAATGTTTTTATAGAGTTTGAGTCAAGAGGCAAGCCCTCCGGAATAGTCACGAGTCAGTCAGATGTTTATTGCTTTAAAATAACTGAAGGGTCTTATGTGTTTGTAGAAACAAGTAAATTAAAAAGGCTATTTAAAGAAAACTATACAAAAAAAGGATTTGTAAAAGGCGGGGATTCAAACACCTCTAAAGGTGTTTTGATTCCTATAATTGATTTAATTTATTAGATATGGAAAAAGATTTAGAGTACTATGAAAAATTGGACAAGCGTACTAAAGAGTACAAAGAGTGGAAAGAAAAAAGGGAGTCTGAAGCCTCACCAAAAGGCTTGGGCGACAGCATTGAAAAAATTACTAAGGCTACAGGAATTGCAGATGTTGTTAAGTTCGTTGCAGGTGAAGATTGTGGATGTGCTGAGCGGAAAGATAAGCTAAACGAGTTATTCCCATACAAGGAGCCTCAATGCCTTAAAGAGAATGAGTATCGTTGGCTTTCTAGCCTTTACGAAAGCAACGCAAAAGCTCTTAGCAGTTCTAATCAAAAAAGACTTTACAAGATATACAATAGAGTGTTTGGAACTAATAAACAGGGCGGAGGTTGCTCTAGTTGTGTCATCAAGGTTTATAATAAGATGAAAGATTATTTCGAGAAATATAATAAATAATTGTTAATAAGTTTGGAGGTTATTAACATTGTTCGTACCTTTGTACAGAATTTAATGTTTAACCAAAAACTATTACTATTATGAAAAGACAATTATTACGTATTTTACAGATTCAATCAGAGAGCTACAACTCCAAAAAGATGAGCGACTACATTGTCGCGAGACTACAGTCCGAAGGCATTAATGTAGAGAAAGATGTTTCCGGTAATATATACGCAACCAAAGGTAATGCAGCCATCTATCCTTGTGTTGTTTCTCACATCGATACAGTTCACAAGATTGTGCCTGAAGAGAACTATCAAGTTGTAGAATCCAATAGCAAGGCGTTTGCTATTGACCCTGTGAGCATGAAGTTTACAGGTATTGGCGGGGACGATAAGTGCGGCATTTACATTTGTATCGAACTTATGAAGAGAGTCAAAAACCTAAAAGCAGTATTCTTTGTTGATGAAGAAGTAGGATGCGTTGGCTCTAGCCAAGCAGACCTTTCATTCTTTGACAATGTAGGTTATCTCATTCAGTCAGATAGAAAAGGATATTCAGATGTTGTTTCTCAGCTTTGCGGTGTCAAGGTGGCTAGTGATGCGTTTATGCAAGTTATCAAGCCAGTAATGGACTCTTACCTCAAGGAGGAGTGTTTGACAGGTGGCTTGACAGACATACACGAACTCAAGACGAGCGGTGTAGATGTTTCAGCTATCAACTTGTCTTGCGCGTATTACAATCCACACAGCGACAATGAGTATATTGACCTCAACCAACTAACCTTTACTCTTGAATTTGCTCATGAGATTATCGAGTTGTTAGGCGAAGTCAGGTATCCTCAACAGGCAAAGTCTGCGGGTAATGCATATGGTTATGGCTACGGATATGGTAGTTGGGATTATGACTATCCTAGGTATAGGTATGATGGTTTTGGTGTAGGAAAGAAGACTCCTTATGTAAGCAAACCCATTAACGAGGTGGATGAAACTCCTGACTGTTGTTCTGAGTGCAGCAGCAAGGATATTTATGTGAATGATGGTGATGATGGATTTGTGTATTGCCACAACTGTTACAATATTGAGTATAACAAAAAATCAGAGAAGTATGCCGCAACTGAAAATAGCCTGTAAGAAGGTAGAGGGAACTAAAGGAGATAAGTATGATATTAAAATATCTACTTACAAATCGACCATCGAGGGGAGATTTGATAAGGAGGACATGAGACATCTTATCGAAGTAATTGACAATGAGATTATATGATACTGAAATGTGAAGGCGTAGGCTGTCCGATAAGGGAAAGGTGTTTCTGCTACTACGTGAAGTACGCTAGCGGAACACTACAGTCTATGCCATACAAGGGAGGTATGTGTGAATATTTTATAACCAAAAAACAATACTATGGAGAATAACGAGAAAAACTTAATCACCGGAGTGGTGGTTAGTGAGATAGAGAATTATTATGAATCAAAGAAAGCGTTGGCCTATGTTTTAGCTGCGGTATCATTAGGCGGTATGTTAGGGTTTTTGATTTCTTATTTAATAGTGCTAGGATTATGTCAGATACTATAACATTACTAGACGGTACAGCCCATAAGAAAGTAGACTTGATGTCTGAAATGTACAGCGATAGTTTTTATTATGGGTATTTAGGAAAGACTGCATTAAGCAGTTCTTCCTGCAAACATCTATTAGAGGGCGCGAGGGCTTACGAGATTTCATTAAATCAAAACACAGACACCGCTCCGCTTCGAGACGGAAGGCTTTCACACATGGCTGTGTTCGAGCCTAACAAGTTTAATGAACTTACCGTTATAGAAGGCACAAGAGCGTCTAAGGCTTATAAGCTTGCTTCTCAAGAGCAAGGCTATTATAATGTATGCACAGCTTCGGAGTATAAAAACGCAGAAGCGATAGCAAACGCATTGTCTAAAAACTTAGAGGCTTCTATGCTTATTCAAGGTTGCAATTACGAGGTTCCGATTATTGGTACAATAAGAGGGTTACCCTTCAGAGGAAAGGCTGATTGCTTAGACTTAAACAATAACGTTATTGTAGATTTAAAAACCACAAGCGAGTCAATTGTAAACTTTCCTTATGCAGCTAAGAGATACCACTATGCCTTGCAGGCGGTGCTTTATAAAATGCTTTTTCAGGCATCTAGCTTTGTCTTTCTTGTTATAAACAAGAAGAACAAAGACATTGGCGTATTTGAATGCAGCGATGATTTTATGACTCAAGGTCATACACTTCTTGATATAGCTGTAGATACTTACACAGAATATTTTAACAAACCTAACACCCGACAACTAATAGACAACTATGTTTACAGAGGAACTTTATAATGGAATGCCTGAGGAGGATGTGGTTAAAGTCGCATACCTCCTCACTCTATCGTATTGGATTATCGTAAGAGAGGAGATTATTTTTGATAATCTACTTAAAGATTACGAGGAGAAGGAGATGTTCGCTGTATGTTCGGGCATACATCGAGCAAATTCTTTTATAGACGACAAGACAAACAATAGGCTAGAGCAGGTTATGGGGAATGACGCAAGTATGTATTCAGACCCTAAAATCCATAAGAGAGTTCAAAGATTAATTATCAAAGATGTAATAGAAGAAATTTATGAAAGAAACATTAGAGGCTTTGAAAGCTACGATTGAGAAGGCGCTCAAAGTTAACATGAACGAGTTGTCTAGGAAAAGAGAGTTTACCTATGCAAGAGCTATTTTTTGCAAGATAGCAAGAGAGGTCCCAATAAACGGAAAGACCGTAACCTATTCTGAAATTGGAATGATTATAAATAAGAATCACGCTACTGTATTGCATTTAGAAAAGAATACCTTTCTCTATGCGGTGCAAGATTCAAACTATCTTTTTATTTATAGAGCTATAAAGGAGGTTTACGGTAATGTTGTTAATGAAGGGGTAGATGATTTGCCTTCCTTAATAGAAAGCTCTATTTCTGAGATTGACATGCTGAGGAGTCAAAACGAAAGGTTAAAAAAACAAGTTATGATTCAAGGAGTCATAGAGGAGCGTGTATCTAATTTACTATCCACTCTTGATGACAGAGATTTAGAGGCGGTGATAAAAAAGATAGAGACAATGGTTAAGGCAACGAAGAAGCTTAGAGAGCGTTTTGCTGATTGCGCTGTCTTCAATTATGGCTAAAAAAACAAAATATCATCATGAAGGAGACCCACCTCACAAGGAAATGTCGTGGTGTATAAAACACGACATCCTTGTTTGGACGGACAGATATGGAGAGAAGGTTGGTAAGTTTTATGAGGAGAGAGATTTATATAGAATTGTGGTTAGGTTTGGAAATAAAGAAAAGAAGGGAGAATATAGATTCACGCGCAAAACAATAATAAATGCTGTTTGGAACGCGTGGGTGCAACTTTACAAAATAAACAATGTCAAAGCACGAGAAGTCCAAGGAGATTAAAAAGACTGATGGTCGTCGATACAACAAGCGGCTTCCGTCAAAGGTAAAACTGAACGGGAATGTAACAAGCGTTCCTGCAAAACTTAATGAGGCTAAAAAGAAAATGTTGCCTAAGATTGCAGAGAAGGTCGTCATCAAACACTTAGGAGGGGTTGAGGGGCTTTTTCAGAAGCTCTTGGAGATTATGGATGATGGAGAGTCAGATTCGGTAAAGCTTAGTGCTATACGCACATATTTAGAACACTTGGAGCGAGGAGAGAAGAACGACAATCCTGACGCAGGAAGAAAGGTTGCTCCGGTGATTAATTTCATTACAGCAGAACCACCTAGAATTGATGATGATATTATAGATGTGGAATTAGAAGATGTAGAAGATGAATAATAAAGCAGCACAAATAAATATTGCACCTAGATACGTTCCCTTATTTAAAGACCCTTCAAGGTATTTTATTGTGGTCGGAGGTAGAGGTTCCGGTAAATCTTTTGCAGTTGCTGTTTTCTTATTGAACTTAACCTTTGAAAAGAACACAAAAGCTTTATTCACTCGCTACACCATGAGTGCAGCAAACACTTCCATCATTCCTGAGTTCATAGAAAAAATTGAGCTTATGGGTTACAATGATTTGTTTCGTATCACTAAAGATGAGATAATAAATCTGCATACAGGTAGTAGTATTTTATTCAAAGGTATCCGAACTTCATCCGGAAACCAAACCGCTGCTCTTAAGTCTTTAAATAATATATCTGTTTTTTGTGTAGACGAGGCGGAGGAACTTACCGACGAGGCTACGTTTGACAAGATTGATTTTTCGGTTAGAACTCAGAACAAACAGAATAGATGTATCTTAATATTGAATCCCACAAGTAAAGAGCATTGGATATACAAAAGGTTTTATGAGGCTAGAGGAGTTCCTGAAAACTATAATGGCATCATCGAGGATACTACGTATGTTCATACGACTTACAAGGACAATGTAGATAATTTATCTGAATCTTTCTTGAAGCAGATTAATGTAATGAAGAGAGAGCGGCCTGACAAGTATATGCATCAAATGTTAGGTTCTTGGTTGTCTAAAGCTGAAGGGGTTATTATTAAGAATTGGAGGGTTGGAGAATATCAACAGACGGAACTTACGGTGTTTGCTCAGGATTTCGGATTCAGTAAAGATTTAACGACGCTTGTGCAGATATCCGTAGATAGCGAAACAAAGCGTTTATGGGTAAGAGAATGTTTTGGTGAGGCACAACTTACCACTTCAGATATTGCATTTAAGAATAGGCAGTTCTGCGGCACAGATTTAATCATCGCAGACTCTAGTGAGAGTCGTTTAATAACTGAGCTTAAGAAGTTAGATATTAATGTAAAGCCTGCTGTTAAGAAGAAGGGTTCTATACTTTCAGGAATTGCTTTAATGCAGGATTATCAAATTATAGTAGATAAGCAATCACATGGTGTCATGAAGGAGTTTAATAATTATGTGAGGAGAAAGAGAGGTGGAGTTGTTCCTGTGGACAACTACAATCACTTTGTGGACGCGATTAGGTATGGCTTGGAATACCTAGTAAGGGGTAAGTCTTTAGGGAAGTATGTAGTAAGATAGTTCTTTGTTGTTAATAAGATTTGGCTTTTTCAACAATTATTATTATATTTGTATAGAAATAATTGTTTAACTAAAAATTTGTTATTATGAACGATTTATTTGAATCAAGCGTGTGGGGAAAGAAGAGTATCCCGCAAATAAAAAAATCCTCTTCAGTAAGTAGCCGATACGGTGAAACAAGAGACTATCATATGTTCAATAAAATGACTCTTAACAGAGACTTGGAGATTGATACTAGAAAGTTTTCTAGTTTAGTTGAGAAGATTGATAGGGCAGGCGGAAACACCGAACCTATCATTGTCGATTTGGATATGCGAGTGTTGGATGGTCAGCACAGGTTAGAAGCTTGCAAAAAAACAAAGCACCCTGTTAGCTTCAGGATTGTTGATGCAAGAGGAGAGGAAGCGGAAATGCTTATGATTGATTTAAACACCTCTTCAAATGATTGGAGTCCTATCCGATACGCAGAGTTCTACGCGAAGAAAGGTGTTTATGATTATTGTTTGCTTTTTGATGCATATGATAAATGGAAAGATTACTTCACCTTTCCTATTGTTGCAGAGGCATACTTTATGAAGTCGCAAGATTACACCAGAGGAATAAAGTCCGGAGACTATAAGTTTTCTTCAATAGGAACTATTATCCTGAATGCGATAGTTAAGGTTGCGGAGTCTATGGATGTTACTCCTAATTCAATCAACAGACCTTTCATAAAGGCGCTGACTACTGTTATGATTAACAACAGCAACTTCAACATTGATGAGTTCATCTATAAGTGTGAGATGAAGCGTATGAAACTTTACAGAAGCAAGCAGGACAATGTGGATATGATTGTGGAGATTTATAACTGGAAGAGAAAGAAAGATAGGATAGAATAGTTTTATTTTCTTTGTTTTGTCTTTAAGGAGCGGCATCAAGCCGCTCTTTTTTTTCTTCAACATAGTGGACATGTGGACATACCCTCCTACAAAGCAAACAACTATGATTTAGGGCGAAAATAGGGCAACGCCCCTATGCGCCCCGAAAAACGCCCCGTGAATTTTGGTGCATAATTAAAACTTAAAGATTATGCACAATTTAGTATTAAGTCCTATTGACCCCGAAAAACTCACTTTAATATAGTATCCTCTTTAATATAGTATGGTTCCTCTTTAACATAGTAGGGTTCCTCTTTAACATAGTACCCCCCATTTTTCAGGTATTTTGCCCCTTTTGGTCATTTCCGACCATTGTCGCATAATGATACAATGGCATGACCTTGTATAGGTATTTCCGCCCATGTAATATGGGTGTAAACCCATCATTGTAGCGCCGTGATACAATAAATTGTTTCTATTGTCGCATGATGATACAATGACGTTTATATTGTGCAAAGATACGGCGCGACAATACCCTTTGTCAATAGCGCAAAATCGAAAGTTTTTTTGTATATTATAGAAAGTTGTCTATATTAGCAGCGTCAACAGACACTATTTTTAACCTTAATTTTTAACTTAATTCTTTAATTATGAGTAACTTAAAACACATTAACGCTACCATCGAAACGGCTAAAAGAGATGGCAAAAATCTAATTTTAT
>Ga0098055_1001123_pt1 | contig 14761 bp, 11 predicted proteins | sample 17_taG_FD_75107 | JGI IMG/M metagenome (GOLD analysis project Ga0098055, IMG submission 75107) | Marine viral communities from the Subarctic Pacific Ocean - 17_ETSP_OMZ_AT15314 metaG | ecosystem: Environmental > Aquatic > Marine > Oceanic | place: Pacific Ocean | collected 2015-01-18 | reverse complement strand
GTCGGAGGACTGCCCAAGTTTATCATTGATAAGTTTGCGCGATGCTTTGACACTGAGTCAGAAGAACTGATCCCAACTAACATTGGGCCTGATCAATCAGGTGTTATGCACAAGATGTTCAGAGTGCCCAGATTCTCCGTTGAGATCGGCAAAAAGTGCGATCCTTCCAAGAGGGTCAGTCAACGTGAACTTCTAGCGAAAGCAGGAATTAAATAATAATGAACTTCAGCGACCTCCTCACAAACGTACGACGCATTATTGAAGACGATGGCCTTCGCTGGTCAGACACGCCAATAGCGGAGTACCTTGTTGAGGGGGTCAATGAAATCTTTAGGAAGACTGGAGGTGTAACTGACACCATCCCGTTTAACTTCGCACAAGGGACATCGGAGTACGAGATCACAACCGATGGTAGGATCACTACTGTTAAGGTTTTGCCTGAGAACTCGGTGACACCAGTAACCCTTAACCAGATTCAAGTAGAAGAAATCCCTGTGGATTTCACAGACCAAGCTGATCCAACTGCTTACGCATTGAGTCAGGTTGACACAGCGGGCACATTGGGTTCTACCCAGATGATCCTGTTTAATAAGGCCCCAGCTCGCACAGCTACAGGGGCTTTCTTCGTTGACGTATCAAGAGAGTGGTCATTCACTTCTGACGCGGTAGCGACAACATCACCGGATGGAGGCCAAGCAGGTACAACCATCCCAGTGCTCCCCAAATTCGACAGACACCTGACGAACTTTGTGGCTGGCTCTCTGCTTACTGAGTTGAATGACAACCAGTTAGCTCAGCGCGGGCTCAACATGGTTGAGATCGCCAAGAAATACATTAGCGACAGGGCATACGTGGACTCGATAAGTCACTTTACCTACACCCCACGTCGTCCTTTTCCTTGATCCTACAGGATTTAGTACACGCAATAAACAATCTCGATAGCAAAGTAAACGCTATCGCAGATTCTATCGTGCCCATGCACGACAAGATGCAGGAAGTCATGGCCCAGCACGCCTTCGACAAAGACCTGATCTCTCATCTATTCACGGTTTGCTCTAAGGATTTAACTAACCTAGAGATGGGGGCCTACTGCAAGTACATCGAAGGCATGACTGCGCTAGGTAAGAACAAGAACATCCAAGAGGTGGACACCTTTATTGAGTCCATGGACAAAATCAAGAAGATTGTTCCGGATGAGTTTGTGAAGGATATGCAAAGCAGGAACGTACAGATCGAGAAATGGCAGAAGATAATGGATGAGAAGGCGACTGAGTCCAGATTGTCCTACTTGAAACTGAGAGATCAAGTGTCGAAATTCCATGAAAATATCGACACGTGCAAGAAAGATATGGATTCCATGAAGGATAAGATGGCCAAGGACACCCTAGAAATAAAGGATGAATTAAAGGGGGAATTAGAAGAAGTCTTGGCTGGAGTACAATCACACGCAGAGGAACACCTTGCCAGTTTGTCAGCTAAATGCTATGAAGAACTGAAAGGCAACAAGCAAGATGTCCTTGATGTACTCAGTGAGAAAAAACAAGAGCTTGTGGACGCCATGAGAGATTTAGAAAACGGAAAGGATGACCTTGCAAAACTTGTCAAGCAGGCAGGAGAAGGTATAATCGAGGCTAGAAGACAGGTAGCATTGCATAGTAACAACAAACCGAGGTCAGGTCGTGGGCGAAACTAACAACAATTTGCGCGTAGAACACCTCGAAGTATGACACGTCGATATAACAAGTTCGAGTTTGGATTCCTGAACAATGCTCAGGATGCTACAGATATTGGTAATCAGGAAAGTCCTAACGCTAATAATCTAGATCCAGATAAACTTGCCCTAGGTTCCCTAGAGCATAGCCAGCCTGCGACACTTGGGTCACTCAAGGACTTAACTCAGACTACCATGGCTGGGCGTAGGTTCTTCTTGGGGGATAACACTGCTCTAGAAGGATATACCACATACGATGGTACTGGCTACTTCAGAACAATTGCTGAATACCCGATCGGGTTTCCCGGTGCAACCCCAGCCGCCGCAGGAGGCCAGACTATTAACTACGAGGGGATGCTGGCGTTTGATATTTACCTGACATCCACTGATGATGGGCTGGTTATGGGAAACAGCAACTCATCTGTGGCCAACAGAGAAGGCGTCCTAGATGTGCAAATGACATCAGGCGCCTTAGAGATCGAGTACGAAACGAACTCCGGTGTCACAACTCAGACTGTCATAGCTTCTGCCACCGTTGACACATGGTACAGAGTAGTCATTTATATGGACTCATACTCTGCTCAAAGCAAGAACATTCAGTGCTACGTCGACAAAGCTCGTACTGTCAACGTGTCTCACACGTATACACCTACTGCCAATTTAACCTCAGCTCGGTTTTACGTTGGAGGCTCAGGGAGTAAAAGCGGAGCAGAGTTTAGGCTAAAGGATCTCATATATGTCAGAGGGGCGATGAAGACTCCTAGTCAATGGGATGGAAAAGATATTAAAACGCTAGGGATCTATAACCGAAACGGATCACCTTACCACTACAACGTAATCCTGTCGTCGGTAGATGGATCAGGAATAGACAACCTTCAATCTGTGCCAATGCTCTCATCAGGCACAACACGCCCTGTTACAACCACTGCATCAGGTACAACTGCTGGACCTTTGATGGTTGAGATTGGAGACTCAGGCAAGAGCGTATCTGGCCCGTCAAGAGCAGGTTTGCAGTGCACTTCAAGAGGGCTAGAGAGCTCTGTGTCTGTGGATGAGAACCTTGACTTTGGTTCTGAGGTCTTTGTAGGTATGAGATTATTCATGCGTAACACGGAGATAACTGCGGCTAGCACAGTAGACTGGGACATCTTCAGGTTCGAGGATGTGGCAGGGACTCCGGGATTCAGGAAGGGCCTTGAGATCAGCTTGGTAGCTAATACTCTCAAGTTTTCATGGGAGGATTCTACAGGCTTTGCAGGCACTCTTACCTCAGTTAATGGTACGACTGTAACAAACGGCAATGCTATTGCTGTTTCCGTAGCATCAGGAGAGCAGTTGTTCATAGCAATCATAATGACTGATGAGAGTACAACTAGCAAACCTTTGTACAGGATGAGAGTGTATGTCAATGGCGTAGAGGAAATAAACGGGACTACATCAAATAAGTTTGACTTGATGGACAACGAGCGTAACGTAGTCATGCCGGGTAATACTGCCAGCACTGGGACATACACTCAGAAGATTGCATTCGATAGATTCTTTACTGGCAACATCCGAAGTGGTGCCAACGTGGACAGCTTGGCAACATGGGAAGGATCTGAGGAAACCATCACTCGAAATGTGGATGTGCTACTCAGCGCCCCTGAAGGTGATTTGGAAAACAACGAGCAGGGATACACAGCCACCAGCCCGACTGGTGCGTTCCCTGATACTCTGCCTGCTTATGACTTTGGGGATGTAGGTCAAGTTATTGATAAGGTCGCTGACGGAGTAGGCCCCACTGTGCCTGATACCCTCAGCTCAGAAGTAAGAGAGTTTACCCAAATAGACGATGACAACCTACAGGCGTTATCGGGGTCGTTCACGTACGCACCTAGGTTGGAGATCCAATCAGGCAAGGCATACAATGGGCCAGAGGTGGCAACGATTGTCATAGGGGAGATCGAGTACACCCCGTCAGCCGTTGCCACAGGAAGTAGGAACGTGCTCAAGTATCGAGTAGATGGGCAATCAGGTTTCCCAATGAAGGCATACTATGACCGGAACAAAGACGCCTTCCCTCTTAAACATTACAACTTGCAAGTTGTCGTAGACTCTGCGGCAACTTTTACCACTACAGCAAACGTGACTTGCCAAGTCAGGACAGCTAGGTTACTGGACGGCAAGTACCAATACCGAGCAGTTGCAGTGAGAACTACTGACGTTGAGCCCAAGGTGGAAATACAGTCACGTCCTTCTGTTACTCTTGAAGTTGACGTAAACAACATTGACGCCGCAGGTGAAAGGACAGCCAACAATGTCCCACTGATCACAGTGCCACCTTGCAACCCCGGATACCCAGACTTCACAGATCGCGTCGACCTGTACCGTAAGGATCCAGACTCAGAGGAGTACGTTAAAATATTTGAGCATAAGCAATTAAATCCATATCAGTTCAAAGATGTCTTGCTTATCACTGACCTGCCTAGAGTAGAGTTCTTGTCCACAGAGGACGATGAGTCCTTCGCCAAGATCAATGAAGCGATCGGTAATGACTCCGGTAATTACTCCATGGTGTTCAACAAGGACAACAGGATATGGACTGTACCCAGTGACCGTAAAGACTTACTTCTGTACTCACGCGACACAGACTGGTGGGGCTGGAGAAGAGAGAACTCGTTCAGCTTTAATGGAGACATAAGAGATGTTGTTGCGATCAGAGACATCAGCGTGGTTAGTGGGGAATCGACTCTTGTCGTATTCACTTCAAAAGGTATCTACCATATCGTGGGGTCTGGAACAGAGTCAAGCCCCTACACCAGAGTGCCCATGTTCGGAGGAGATGACATCAACAACATCGACGCCTACTCTGGATCAGCACTCCCCTTCAACGGATCCATTTTCTTCATGGCCAAGTCCACTGATGGCAAATATGAAACGGGTGCATACGGACAAAAAGTCTACGAGTACAACCTCCAGCAACTGATCGAGTTATCGGGGCGAGTGAAGGAAACTCCTATCTTGGCTCAGAACTCAGACGAGTTGGAGTTCGTCAGCCTCATAGGAGGAGACAAGTACATCCTGAAGAAACTAAACAACAATACTTGTCTGACCTACCACAAGGACGCACGTGCATGGGTCACGTTCACTGATGATGGAACCCCTACAGATGACTGGACGTGGGAGAGTAAACACTTCGACAGGTCGGCCATCCAGCAAGGGACTCTTCTGGATTCGAAGGCGTTCAAGATAGATTATGAAGGTGATGTGACATTGACTTTCTATGTTAAACCGTATGGGAAGACCGCCTTTGTGAGCAAGCCTCCTATTGAGCTTAGCGGTTCAAGGCAGTTCTACGAGAACCTTATGCCTGCTAACATGGGAGTCCAATCTTACTTCACGCTCTCTGGGACCAGCACGGCCAAGGTGTACAACATGTGGTTTGTGAGTTGAAGACATGTCGCATCAACAAAGACTTAGATCTGCCTGTACTCTTGGATTGGTACAGGCACCATGGGTGGGATCAGTTCACGGCGGATATATTTCCAGAGACCGGTTTCATAATCCACGACCATGCGGCGTTGTGGATGTACGTAGACAAGGACAGCGTTATGGGGTGGGTAGCGTGGCAGGTGATAAACCCCCGCAAGAACCCAGCAATGTCTTTTAGAGCTCTGCATTTACTGACAGAGAGAGCTGAGCGTGAGGCAGAGAAGCTAGGACTTCACGTTTTAAAACAGACAGTTAGCCACTCTAGCTTGAAAAAGCTAGCTTTGAGACATAATTACCTCGTGGCAGAGGAAAACATGACCAGTTTTATGAAGGCAATATAATGGGCGTACCACAGGCAATTATCGCATCGGCGTTACTAAGCGCAGGAGGAAGTGCTGTAGCTCAGCGCAGGCAACAGGGTGCGCAGAAGCGCATCGCAAGCCAGCAGTTGCAACAGCGTGAGGAGTTAGCACGTAAGACTAGGGTCGCGTCTACTAAGAAAGTAGAGGCAGGTCGACAGGCTGAGACTACACGTAACCGTCTCATCAGCGCCAAGGGGTTGCAGTTGCAGAACAGGGCTCTGGCGAATCGAGGTATCACTGGCAGGAATACAGGAAGCTTCCAAGGCCTGAGCCAAAATGTACTGGATGAGGGAGCTAATGCCTAAAAGATCACGTCTTGGGCGATTCAACATCTCTCAGCAGAGAGCCAACGAAGTTCTCCAGTCAGACTCATATGTTCCTGCGGACCGAGCGCTTGCTGTAACAGATGAGTACCACCTGCCAAGAAGTAACCGCTTTGGCAGAGGGCAAGATGGCATATCTCAAATCCTACAAGCGGATGGAGGGTACATCCCCGTAGACAGAAGTATGTCTGATTCTGACGACTTCCATATCCCTAGGTCTAACCGCTTTGGGATGATGCAAGATGACCTACATCAGGCGTTAGTTAAATCAGGTGGGTCATACATCCCTTTTGGAGATGGGTTGCCCGGATCGGTATCCTTCGCCTCCGATGCCCTGAGTGCAGGTAAGGATTCATTTATCGTGGATGAGGGCACTGCCAGTCAAGTAGGCAAAGGCTCAGAGTCATTTAAAGACTTCTTTGAGAATATGACTCCTAAGAAATTTGTAGGGCTACAGGCTTTATCGACTGGGTTGCAAACTGCTGGTGCGTTAGAGTCTATTGGTGCGCAAGAGAAAGCTACCCTCAGTCGAATGCAACAAGAATATAACCTAGACTTAGAGGAACTAGAGTTCCAAGACTGGATGGGAGAGAACCTCCGCGAGATCGCGCAAATTGATTCTATGATTGAGGAATTAAAAGCTATGGAATCTCAAGCGGGTGGGCCTGTCCAGAGTCAAACTTTTATTAGAGATCCTAGATCAGGGGTGGCGCTGTAATGTCCGTACAAGGAAACTTCTTATCTAACATTGGCCAAGCCATATCACCTGCCCAACTTGCGCAGGCATACTCAGCCTTTCAGGACATTCAGCTCAAAGCAGAGAAAGCGCAGAGACATAAGAATAGGCTAGTCGAGTATGATGACGGCAAGAAAAGGATGACTAAAGGCGTTGAGGCGTTCTATAAACGTGCGGAGAAAAACAATCTCCACTACCGTGACGACGCTAAGTCTTTCCAAGCTCACCACACGTTAGCTTCATCTGCGGCAGATGGATACTCTAGGCTAGAACAGTACGCACAACAGTTCAAGCTTGGAGAGCGCGAACTTGAGATGTACAAGAACATGGGGCTTGATGACTTGCGTGGAGCGCCTGCTATGTACCGGAAGATCATTACAGATAAGATGAACACTGTTAGAGCTAACGACGCGTCGCGACGTATGGGCAAGGTTGCTAAAGCTATAGTGGAAGGGCAGGCTAGCCTAGGTGATGCCATGGCAAACCCTAACTTCAGTGCGTCTGACCTTGAACTCCTAGTCGGAAACGTCCAGAAACTAAGATCAGAACAAACCGCCACACTTGACAGTGACAGATTTGCGAAGGGACTGGCGGGACTTATTAGAGATAAAGCACCCCCAGAATCTACTAATCAGCAGATTGTTGATCTACTTAGGGGGGAAGGTGTGGACATCTCAATACAAGATATAGGGCGTATTGAGGCAATTCGACCACATCTGGACATTAAACAGGCGGCTGAGTCTGATGTAGCCAGAGGTGAGAGAGTTATAGCAGAGGACGCCATGGAGCCTATGAACCGTGAGATGGGTGAGAGGCTTCTGTACGAAAGTGCTGGTAAGAAAACTTTTGATGTGAACCTTCCCGGTCTTGATAAACCCAGCAAGTGGATGTTTGATACTCTAGGTAGAGACCACTCCGCTATAAGTGAAGGCACAGTGACGCCTACCGCTAAAGGTGGAACAATCCATTCGCTACACGCAAGTGGGTTGCAAGCAGAAGTTGACGCCAGCGGTAAAATATTCCCGTACCTAAACCAGAAGATCACAACGTTCGACAGTCCTTCCGTCACAGAATTCATACGCAAAGACATGCTTAATCAGGGCGGTAGTACGTTTGGGTACATCGCAAGTAAAGAGGATGCGGAGGAGTACAATCAAAACCTTGGCACAGACGCCACTACAGTAAGCACAGGCGTAAAGACTTTGCTCAGAGATGACCAACATATCACTCAAAAACAGCGCAATGTACTAGGTGAAGTAGTTAAAGACATTGACTCATTTATTGCTGACATGAATGGGTTGTCAGATAGGTACATTGCTGGTACAGGTAGACTTAAACCTAAGACTAAGTTCAAACTGACTGGTGAAAACTACCGTAAAGAAACAGCTAAGCGTGTTGCTAAGTTTCTTGAACTTCAAATGAGATACAGAGGAGCATTCGGCGGTGTCCGTACTAGATAATAACACTACAGCTAATCTAGCCAGAAGTGCTGATGGCAGGGTGATGACAGCCACTGTCGGGCATGACATTGAACCGATAGTTGCCACTCCGCCTGACGCTATGGGCGCTGACGTAGCCAGCGTCGAGCGTACGTTTGAACCTATCCAGTTTGGAGCGTACACCCCTGAGAAGTTTGGTAGGCCACAAGGTAACTTTGGCGGAGCCGTGTCTGCTGGATGGAGGGACGGTATACTGGGGTGGATTACCCGTTCGACATTTCAAGATCCCGCTGAGCGAGATCGGATAATCATAGAGGGTGCTAACTATGCAGACGCTCATGGCGTCCGTAACTTCCTAGGAGGAGTTATTGGGGGTGCGGCTTCTGATGCACCTATAGAGATTGGACTCATACTAGCAGGTGGCCCTTTGTTAGGGAGCTTGGCCAAGTCTGCTAGAAATGCTGGGAGAGTTGGTACAGCTAAAAGACTACAAGACGCGGCAGATACTATGCGGTTGGCCGAAGCGGGAGATGTTAGGCTATTGACTAGAGCTAAGTACAACGCCTCCATGGGAGCGTTGGCTGGTATCATCTCTGAGTATTCACAGCAAGGACTTGGTAAAGAAGGAAACTTCGAGGATGTTCTTGAACGAGCGACGCAGGATGCTGTTGGGTCTGTGGTGTTTGGAGAGGTCATCAGAGCAGGCGTCAAGCTGTATAAGATGAGCCGCAAGAAAGCTGAAGCACAGGTCAGGGACGACCTGAAGAGTACGTTCACTGAGGATCAGTCAACAGCACTGGCTCCATACGCCGACGCCAGAGCATTTCCTGCTCCTGAAGAAGGGGTCGTAGATCCTGAACTGCGGGGGCAGGTCACATTTGATCCTAGATTTGATAGTGAACTAGGATCCCCTGATCAGCCTGCTGGACTCATAGGCGAGGGGCAAAGACAACTAGGGGCAGGACCGGCTGGTCTTATCCCAGAGGAGACAGGGGGTACAGTAAACTTCCAGTTTGGAGATGACATCAGCGTTGATCCCAGAGTTACCTACGCAACTCAATCTGCGGTTAAGGCAGAGGGGGTCGCTAGGCTCATGGAACAGCAGAGAATAAACGAAGGTAGGCAACGTGGGCTAGACATAACAGCAGAAGCCAACCGAAAGAAGAATCTGTTTGAGCGTCTGTTCGGCGTTAAAGCTGGGCCTGCATCTGGTATACAGGTTGAGTTAAGAAAAGAATTACTTGGGTACGCAGAAGACGTATATAACGACTCTGGCTTAGAGCTACCTGATATTGTAGAGCTAATAAACCAGAAGGCGGACAACTTACGTAAGTTTGCTACAGGAGAACTTGAACCTTCTCAGTTCCAGCCAACACCTGAGTACCAGCGTATCCCTGAAAGTCAAGTAGAAGCTGACGTGCTAGCCAGAGAACAAGAAGCCCAAGCTGAGCTTGAAGCTAGTAATGAAGCTAGGGATGAATTCGAGTCAGACCCTCAAGCCTTCTACGCAAAGAGAAACGCTGAGTTCGCAGAAACCTTTGAACCTAACCCAGATCTAGATGAAGCGGTGGCTGAGTTTGAGGCGCTCAGCGCAAGGAGTGAGGTCATCATGAACGATCTGATGAACAAGAGTATGACTGATCCCGTTCGAGATAACCTGCTGAAGGAGCTGGATCAAAACCAACGGGAATTATTTAACGCAGACGCTGATGTATCTGCTGAAGTAGTAGCCAGAAGACGGGCTAAGGTAAAGACTGAGCCTACCACTCAAGCAAAACCTGCACCTGAGCCTGAGCCTGAGAGTGGATCTTTACGCGACGTGTTTGCTCAGGATAAGTTTGAGAATCAGGTAAAGCATAAGGAAGGCCCAGCTAAACATGCTGACTCAACTAGACTTAGCGACGACATTGAAGCTAAGATAGCCCAAGGAGAAGGCACGTTGGGCAAGTTGATTAACTTCTTCAAGGACGCTACCGACAGGCTAGCCCCTAACATTGGTAAGTTCATGGACAGGTTGATCGCTCTGAACCCAGAGTTAGCTAACCTGAAAGTGAAGCTTGTAGATGGACTAGATAGTATGGGGTCGTACCTCAACAATGTTGTCACTCTACGTAAAGGAATGGGTGATGCTGACATGTCCGAAACCTTCGGCCATGAAGTTTTACACGGTGCTCTAGATGGGCGCCTTCAGCAAGTGCTTGACTCCACTAAGAAAAAAGACAAGGCCATAGCTGATAGAATCCACAACCTTCGGGATATTGTAATGAAGCATGTGGTGAAGAATCCATCTATGGCGGCCAGTAACATTGGCAAGAATGTGGAAGAGTTCTTAGCTGAAGCAGTATCTAACCCTAGGGTGCAGAAGATTCTAAAAGAAATTAAGATAGACAAGAAGCAGACAGCTTGGACTAAGTTTGTTAGCTGGGTTAAAGACTTACTTGGATGGAGAAAAGATCCTGATAATGAACTCGATCAGCTACTTGAGGACGTGCTAGATATTGCAGGTCGTAAGCAAGGAGTAAAGGGGCCCACTGCAAAGAAGGCAGAGGATCGCCCGCGCATCGCTAGTCCAGAGAAGCGTCAGCGCAGGACTAAGAGTCAGAAAACTAAAGACAGAGAGCAAGCGCAGAAGACACAAGCCAGAGGTAAGAAGCAGGTTAATGATATACAGGACGACCACCACCGTGGTTCATGGATGCCTAAGACTAAGTGGGGGCAGAGATTCTGGAAAGCTATCCGCAAGCTCCCATCTATGTTTGGGTCAGGTAACTTCACCGCAATCGAGATCCTAAAGGGGCTTGGTCCTGAGATGAGGATGGTAGTGGAGAGGATGAAGCGTGATCAGGACTTTTCCAAGGGCACCCAAGTTGACATGACACGCGCTATGCAGGAACTTGATCTTGGCCCAGAGCAACACGCCATGCTTAAGAAAGAATCTACAGTTAAGATTGGAGGCAAGGCGTACAGAATGAATGGGTACGAGCGGATGGCGCTGTACATGTCTCTCACAGATGGAACTGACTTAGATTTCAAATGGAACGGAGCGTTATCTTCAGGGTACGGTCGTATAGTAAAACAATACAAAGATGGGAAACTGACCGATGTTCCCGGAGTAACTATAAAAGAAGGCAGAGATCCAGTGAAGCTCACCCCCGCTGAGGCGTGGGATTTAGCAGTCGGAGGTAGGTTGCTTAGTGCTGAGGAGTTGAAGTGGGCAAATCATATGCAAGGTGTGTACGCTAAGAATGTACCTTGGATGAACCAAGTGTACAAGAAGCTTACAGGGGATCCTCTTATCCCAAGTGAGGGGAAGTACAGGTACTCGCCTCTTCGCTCAGCCATGGGAGAAGGTGAGGATGGGTTTGATGACATCCTATCATTCAGTGATCTGCTTGGCAGAGGAAAGAGCGACCCTCGGCTTAAGGTTGCTGGGTCACTCAAGCAACGAGGGCAGAGGCCGTTAGTTCTATCGGACCCCTTCGAAACTATGACTCGGTACATAGATGCTGTGCCAGAAGCAGTAGCTCACGCTGAGCAGGTTAAGATTGCTATGGACGCGCTTGGTGCGTTTGAAGACTCCCCTACCAAGTTGCGCAATGAGGTCAAAAAGACTATGGGTAACGACATGTACAAGAGTCTTATAACCCAGTTGAAAAACTATGTTGGCGACAGGTCTGGACTTAAAGGCCCCAGCTCTCCTCTCATAGGTAGACTTATAAGCATAGCGAACATGTCTAAACTTGCATTCCCTAATGTGGGTACTCCCCTGAAACAGTGGGGGTCGATCTGGACAGCTCAGGCTTCTAAGATCCTACCCAACCTTAAGAGTTCTAGTGACAGCATGAGAGTGTGGGCAGATGCTACCAAGATGTGGGCCAGTAAGAAGACCCGTGAAAGATTGTTGGATGAAGCGCAGAAAGCAGTGCCTCTGTTTGCGCATAGGCAACTGAGGCGAGTTGCATTCTTGGATGATGAGGCACTCACAGGTGACGACTTCGCTAAGCTAATGCTTACGTCTAAAGGTGAGCCTTCTGTTATGCAACTACTTAAGTTGGCTAAAGATAAGAAGGTCAACCGCACACAGGCGTGGGCAGAACTCGTAAGTCGCGGGTTGTTCATGATCAAGATTATGGATGAGTCAGCAATGGCCGCACTATGGAAGGCCACCAAAGAGTCAGGCTTATCTAAAGATAAATGGAATGACGCATTCCGTGACCTCATCATAGAGACTCAGCCAAGTTATGACAAGCTGAGTAGGAGTATGAATCAGCTCAACCGTGATGAGCTGAGCAGAACGATCCACTCGTTCACCAGTCAAACTAGAATCAATGCGTTCATGACAATTAAATCAATGTTTGATTACTTCAACAAGCCTAAGCGTACAGCAGATGACTTCAATGAGTTACTCGATGTGCTTGGGCCTATGTTTATGCAGACGGTTTATGCAACTGCCGCAGGTACTGGTGCGGCGATGGCCACAGGTACGGTTCTTGGTCTAGTTGAAGACGACGCCAAGCAAGCGCGCAATGAACAACTGCGCAAGCAGAACATCGCAAAGGTAGCACGAAGGTTCGCGCGTGACTTAGTTGGGCAGGTGCAGGGACCAGTTGGCGCCCTAACTAGCTACATTGCGGCTAGGCTTACAGGCTCCCCAGCGTTCGAAATGGGAATCACTCCCTACTCAGATGTTGAGGAATTGCTCTCAACGGTGACTAACAAGGAAGGTGAAATAACTATCCACCCTGAATCATTCATGCGTGCATTCGGTGGGTTGTTTGGAAGTAGATCTCTTGGGCAACTTGGTGCCTCAGCTCTTCCTTCAAACTGATAACTGATCCAATCCGTAGAATAGAATAGCCAAGGCATCGGCTGAGTTATCATCCTTGGGGTCATAGCCCAAGTCGTTCGCCTTGGCAATCATGGCATCCTTATCTGCTGAACCCTTACCGGTCCAGAACTTTTTAATCTCGGTTACTCCGTACGCTGTGTAAGGAATATTATTGCTTTCACAAACAGATTGAAGAGTAGCCATAAGGCCACCATATATGTGAGCCGCATCAGTACCTCGATGACGGCGCACGCCCTCAAAGACAACGACGTCGGGCTTATGCTTCGCAAGTAAATCATGTAAGAGTTTAGTGAACTTGACGAATCGCATCCCTGCTCCGTCCCACTTCTTACATGCGAGGTCTTCGGTTCCGAACTTAGCTCGCTTGCTTTCTTCTTTGAACGCCCAACCACACTTAGTACCTAGGTCAAAGCTCAGTATCGTCATCAAGATCTTCCTTTAATTGCTCTACAAACTCTAGGTACTTAGACTGTAAGACGTCGAAGTCGCCCTCGTCTTCGGGGTGTTCAGTCAGGTAGTCAGCTACCATGGCCGAAGCACTTGCTATAATTTCTGCATGGTCGCACAAGTCGTACGACATATGAACAGCTCCTAAGTTAGGACTGCTCGCGAATATACATTCACCGTCTTCGCTTGGTAGCTGTGCTCCAATCGTGAACACGGTACATCGGGTAGCTACTTCTTGTATTAGCTCCTTGGTTGTGAACTCTATGAGCCCCTCGTTGTAATTGTTTCTTGCTAGTTCCATTGGATCATGTCCTCCCCTAATACGCCAAGACTTCTACGATCTAACTTGAGAGTGCACTTGGCGCATCGTCTGTTAGCGGAGCTCATAGATGGGAAAAGACTACCACAGCTCAGGCACCTACGTGAATCCTTTTGCTTGCCTCCACTGTTGGCAGTCCGTTTCCCATCATTGATCAGGTGAACATGCTCCTTGAATTCAGGGAACAAGACGTCCCCTAGCATTCTATCTTCACCTGACTTTCTTATCATTTCCTGTACCTATCTCCCATGAATCCATCTGCGTCTACTGGTAGCCCATCGGCCCAGCTTGGCAGTTGCAACATCATTGTAGTTATGTCAGGTAGTTTACAAATTGGATCTACTTCTAGTAGAACCTCATCATGTACGTGGCCAATGACGTCGTACTCAGTAGCTAGGTTGAGCATAGCATTGGCCAACAGGTCGCGACTCACGGCCTGCGTTACGTTCTCTGCAAGCTTACCTCCGTAGGTACTAATCCTGCCCCAGCGAATGCCTCGCTGTTGATCTGATCCCATGTAGGTAAGCTGAGATTTAGTCCCCCAATCTGTCTCTTTAGTAGAGACCTCCGGTTGGTAGTACGCCAGACATCTTCCGCTTGGTAACTTACATAGTAAGAATCCATCGCGGACACCGAACTTAATTCTCCCGACTTTCGTAGTCTTACCAAACTTGACCGCCCTGACAGCCGCCCGTTCCAGATCGTACCAGAATCGCACGATAAAGTCATTTCTATTTCTCCAGTCTGACTTAACAGTGTCAGCGAGATCCTGTTCGACAAGGACTCCGAAGTTTGTGGCCATGCTAATAAAGGCGCCAGCTCCTCCCTGATATCCGAGTGCAAGGCTAGCAGTTTTACCAATGAAGCGTTCACTTTTGCTGACATCGTTATACTCCTTTGTATATATTTGTGATGCTGTAAATTTATATAAGTCCTTGCCTGCAATGAATGAGTCAAGAACATCCTGTTGCCCAGCTAGCCATGCTAGCACACGAGCTTCGATCTGACTGAAGTCCAGCACGGCAAGCTGTTTACCCTCACGTGGAATGATAAGTCCACGCAGGCATGACTTGAGTACAGACATAGGACGCAGTTCGCTGAAGT
>Ga0098055_1001120_pt1 | contig 14774 bp, 15 predicted proteins | sample 17_taG_FD_75107 | JGI IMG/M metagenome (GOLD analysis project Ga0098055, IMG submission 75107) | Marine viral communities from the Subarctic Pacific Ocean - 17_ETSP_OMZ_AT15314 metaG | ecosystem: Environmental > Aquatic > Marine > Oceanic | place: Pacific Ocean | collected 2015-01-18 | reverse complement strand
CGGCAACGTCATTGCCTACTCAACCACAATCTCTGATGAACGGCTCAAAGAGGACATCAAGCCAATCGAAGGCGCACTTGATAAAGTCGGTCAGCTATCGGGCTACACGTTTACTTACAAAGCAGATGGCAAGCAGAGTGCAGGGGTTATTGCTCAAGAAGTCGAAGCGGTTCTTCCAAGCGCAGTTACAGAAAGCACACTGCCTTTAAAGACTGACGATGATGTTGAATACAAAACCGTACAGTATGACCAACTTCACGGCTTGCTTATTGAGGCCATCAAGGAACTGAAAGCTGAAATTGAGGAGTTAAAGAATGGCTCTGCAAAGTAGCGGTCAGATTTCATTAAACGACATTCACGTTGAGGCAGGTGGTTCTTCTGGTTCACTTTGTGAAATTAATGACAGTGACATCAGGGGGCTTATTAGTAAGTCCTCTGGCGCACAAATGGCTTTCAACGAATGGTATGGTGCGAGTTCGTCAATCACTGCAACCTTGCGCCAAGGCTCAACAAGTTCAACTTCCTTTACTCTTAGCGGCTTGAGTTCGAGCGCAACCACTCTCATTGCAGGGGTCTATTTTTGGCATGAAGATGTCTACGGACAAGGAAGTGCGCCTGTCCCAACTGTAAACGGTAGCAATATGACTAGAGATATTTACCGTCACGCAACTGTTTCAAATGAAACACAGTACATTTCATTTTATAGATACTACATTGGAACATCAACTTCCGTAACAATGGGTAGAAGTGGTGCGCCGACAGGTGGCTATAATACTCAAGGTATGGGCATTTGGGAAATAACTGGAAATCCCAGTATGCCCCAAAATCAACAAGGGTCAGGTAGCTCCCTAACTCAAAGTGCTGACGCAGGGGATGCTGTGTTTGTAGGAGCTTGTCATAACTGGTCTGCGCCCTCAGACATTTCCAACTTAGACAACCAACAAAGCGCAGGGCAGCACAAGTACGGTGTCGATATGAAGTCATCTAGCGGCAGTGTGACCTATTCAACCTCATCACTTCAAGGCGGCATGGCGGCTGTCAGATATACACCATAGGAGAAAATCATGGCGACATGGAAAATTCACGGCGTGGTTCTTTCCCAAGACCAGAGCCAAATTGTGCAGACAAATTGGGAATGTATTTTATCAAACGGTTCATCAATGGGGTCAGCGGATGTTTCACCGCAAGCAGTTGATGTAAATGAGGCGGATTTAATTACAGCAACCAAGGCAGCGCTAGGCTCAGATCAGGTTGCGGCTATAGAAACAGAGCCAGATACATCCTCTGATAATCTGCATCGCGCCTTTCCAATCCTCACGGCAACACAAGATGCTGCAAGGGTTGCACGAAACAAGCGTAATGCTTTGATTGAGGAAACAGACTTTTACGCTCTGTCGGATGTTACAATGAGTGATGGAATGACTGCTTATAGAACTGCATTAAGAAATGTCCCACAGCAAGAAGGTTTCCCAAGCAGTATCTCTTGGCCTTTAAAACCTTAAATATATGAGTATAAGTCCCTTTAGTAGGGAGCTTAATATTTAAAAGTGAGGACAATAAATGTCTACAGAAAAAGAAAATACTTTAACCATCAACGATAATGAATATAAAATCGATGAGTTAACTGACCAGCAAAAGATTTTATTATCTCAAGTTTTAGATTTAGATAAAAAGATAGCTGCTGCTAAATTTAACCTAGATCAAATATCAGTAGCTAAAGATTCGTTCTACAATCTTCTAACTACATCTTTAGAAAGCAAAGAAGAATAAAAATAATAAAGTAAGGTGGAAACTATGGATCCAAATGATAGTTGGCATTTAAGTAAATCAGTGCCTATTTCTTTTATTTTAGGAATTATAGCTCAGACAGTCGCACTCGTCTGGTACGTGTCAAGTTTAGATAACAATATTGATAATAATAGTAAACAGCTAATACGTCATGAAACACGTATAGAAGCCTTAGAGAAAGTAGTTCAGCAACAAGCCGTCACATTAGGGCGCATGGATGAAAATATAAAAGCTATCCGTCACTCTGTGGAAAAGATGGCGAACACGGATACAGAACAGTAGAAGCCCAATGAGGACAACAAATATGAAGAACGCATACCAAGGCCCTGAACTAACCATCTCTCAAGAAATAGATCAAATGAAGTATAGGCAAGTAGATGAGACCTTCCATGATAAGGTTATACGTATCGCTGGAGCTTTATGTGATGATGATGAGCATAAAGAATACTTAGAAAGTATTTTAGGTGAGATGAGATTCCTACCAGCTGGGCGAGTACAATCGGCTATCGGTTCGCGTCGCATCACAACAGCATACAACTGTTTTGTGAGTGGTACGATTGATGATAGTATGGATACTATTATGCAACGAGCTGGAGAAGCAGCAGAGACTATGCGTCGAGGTGGGGGTATTGGTTATGATTTTTCATTATTGCGCCCAGGAGGGAGTAAGATTAAATCCCTTGATTCCTCAGCGTCTGGGCCCGTATCTTTTATGGGCATATTTGACGCTGTTTGCCAAACCATCTCGAGTTCAGGACATCGACGGGGTGCGCAGATGGGGGTTTTACGTGTGGACCACCCGGATATTAAAGAGTTCGTTACTGCTAAACGTAATTCTGATAAGCTTACTGGGTTTAACGTTAGTGTTGCCGTAACGGATAAGTTTATGGAAGCAGTAGAGAATGGAACTACTTATGATCTAATATTTGAAGGTGAGGTGTGGGGCCAGGAAAGTGCTACTGAAATCTGGGATATGATTATGGAAAGCACTTGGGATTGGGCGGAACCAGGTATCATCTTCATCGATAGAATTAATGAATCAAACAACCTATGGTATTGCGAAAGCATCGCAGCTACTAATCCTTGTGGTGAGCAACCTCTTCCACCTTACGGGGCTTGCTTGCTTGGGAGTTTTAACTTAACCAAATATGTTGATGATGGAGATTTCAATTGGAAACAATTTGAGAATGATATACCTCACGTTGTCCGCGCGATGGATAATGTTATTGATAGAACAATCTACCCACTTAAAGAACAGGAGGATGAAGCTAAGAATAAGAGACGAATGGGACTTGGAATCTCTGGATTAGCTAACGCAGGCGAAATACTAGGGCATAGTTATGGTAGCGAATCATTCCTCGAATGGGCAGAAGAGGTATTCAAAACCCTCCGTAACGCTACATACCGTGCCTCATTAGAACTTGCAAAAGAGAAAGGCGCATTCCCTCTATATAGATCGAGCTGGCTTAAATCAGGCTTTGCAAAAACTCTTCCATACAAACTACGAAAGGGAATTAAAGAGTATGGTATCAGAAATTCACACCTTACCTCAATTGCTCCAACAGGCACCATATCACTGGTGGCAGATAACATCAGCGGAGGAATCGAACCAGTCTTTTCACATTACTATGAGCGTACCATCCAAACTGCTGACGGACCACGCGTTGAGCGCGTTGAGGACTATGCTTACACAAGAGGAGTCAGTGGACGTACATCAAATGAAATTACCGTTAGAGAACATCTCTCCGTATTAGCCTTAGCACAACATTACGTTGATAGCGCTGTGTCTAAAACTTGTAACGTGGGAGATGATGTTACGTATGAACAATTTAAAGATGTCTACTTGGAAGCTTGGAAGAACGGTTGTAAAGGTGTCACAACATTCCGCGCCGCGGGAAAGCGGTACGGTATTCTCAACACCATTGAACAAACCGTGGAAGAGGAAGAGGAGACAGAGGGCACGACTAAAATCACTTCAACGACGGGTGGAGAGGAGGAGAATAAAGCGGAAGCTTGCTTCTTTGATCCCGTCACAGGAATTAAAGAGTGTGCTTGATGACTTATAGGATAATAGGATGTCTAATATTATTGATGACCCTAACCGCGTGCTTAGGGAATCTGTCGAAAGACGGAATATTCTCAACAGCAGCCTCGAGTGCTGCGACTGCTATAGGGACGGCGGCGGGTGGACCAATAGTGGGTGCGACTGTAGGAGTAGCCGCGGGTGTTGCGACAGATGTTGTAACAACCGCACCTAGCTCTCCTAAAGATTTCTCTGGAGCTGATGGCGAATTGAACTTCTGGGAAATGCTAGCATTCATGTGGTCTAACTTCACGCAACATCTAATTGGATTAGGCATTGTGTCTGGAGTTGTATGGATTCTAACTGGATACTTAGGACTACGTGCCCGGCGCCCGGAAGAAAAGAAACTAGAAAAGATCCTCGTAAACAAAATGAAGGAGACTTAATATGGAAACTGAAGCAGCTTTACCAGCTACAACGATTATGCCAAACTCATTACTTGAGTATGTCATTCTCGCCGCAGTAGTGGGATTTATTGTTTGGAAGTTTGTACTTCCTAAGCTTAAGAAAGACGAGTAGAACTATCTCAAAAGGATTATAATATGCCACGGAAAAGTAAAAATACAGCAAGACGGCTAGCGCAAGCTCCTAAAAAGCCACGGTCAGAACCTAGAGTTGCAAAGACTGCTGCTCAACCTAAAGTAAGGACTTCAGTACTTGAACCTAGAGTTGCAAAGACTGCTGCTCAACCTAAAGTAAGAACTTCAGTACTTGAACCTAGAGTTGCAAAGACTGCGTCTCAACCTAAGGTAACAACTACTACTATTAATGATGGTAAAAGTAGGGGTGATGGTACAGTAGAGATGATTAAACGTAGACTAGATCCAAAGTCTCCGCAGAATAGGAAAAAACCTACTAAAAGTAGATCAAAGAAACCTAGGCTAAAATAAACGTAGGAGGCAGAGATGCCAACAGAACCTTTAACTATTTCTAATCTGACAGAGATTGGGTTAGTAGTTGATACTCCTGCAGTATCTCTCCCACCAAATGTCTTTAGCGATGTTCAAAACGTACGGTTCCGTGATGGAGCCGTACAGAAGTTTCCTGGAGAAACAGATCGATTTACTTCTACTGGTATAGACTATGTAGCTTTTTGGCCTGCTCCTTCTGGGGATAAGTACGTTGTTATTCGGGGAACTACTTTACAAATTTTAAATGCTAGCTATAGTAATGTGTCTTACACAAACCCAGAGTCTATATCTATATCTGATAGCTCTAACTGGCAGCATACTTTATTCAATGGAGGGTTCCATATTGTTATTAATAATGGTGCACAAGCTCCAATGTATATACAAGATGACTCTACTCCGGTAATTAAAAAGTTACCAGGATGGGAAAGTTACGCTCCTAATACTATTATTAAGAAGTTTGAATATGATGGGGAAGATGGTACATATAAAACTATCTCAACCACTCTTGTATCAGGGGATAAAATAAAAGTAGAGCATATCCCAAAGAGTGCTTCTACTCCTCGTAAGTCTGAAACTGTAACTGTTAACGGATCAGTTAATGGAGTTACGCCGGACGGAACTTTACTAGATATAGGAACAATTGATAATGTATCCGCTACAGGATTTAGATTTACTCCTAATAATGGACTAGGCGGAAATGAGTTTATTATTTCTTTAGTCTCTCAAAGCAATGTAACTGCAGTAACATGTGGAGTCATACGCTCTTTCGGAAACCTACTCGTCGCAGGAAATCTTGCCGAAACAGGTGGGAATGGAAGGAAACTTACAGGAGTTGTTCGAACATCAGATGTAGCACCTCCTGGTAATATCCCACAAGGATGGAATCCATTTGAGATAGGTGCAAGTACTGCTGATGAGTTTACTCTCTCATCCACAGGGATCATTCAGGACATGGCTGAACTGCAAGGCGTGTTGTACATCTACACAGATTCTTCTATACATGCTCTGATGAGAACAGGTAACTCTCTTATACCATTTCAATTTGCAACAATCACGGATAGTTATGGGGCTAACAACACCGGCGCTGTACTACAAGTAGACGGGAAGCACGTTGTATATGGTTCTGGTGATGTGTATGTGTTCGCAGGACATCCAGGCTCAATCTCATCCATTGCTGATGGAAGAGTGAGGAGTATATTTAGACAAGGGACTAATTTCAAAGCAGTTCGATTTAATCTATACGATGAAGTTTGGTTCCATACAAGTAGCACTACTCAATACGTTTGGAATTACAGGGCTAATACTTGGACTAAGCGTGTAGGTTCTACTCCGGTTGCTTTGGATAGTATAAATAATAACCTTATACTTGCAACTACTACTAAATTAAAAACAGTTAATGAGAATTATCTAAGTGAATCTTATGTGGAACGTAGGAGGATTTCCATAACTCCTGAGTTTGACACAGAATCTCTATCCTCTATAGCTTTCATAGTTGAAGGTAGTGGAACATTAGAAGTAGATGCTGTTGGATCAAATGCTCCTGGAGATAATAAAGATCCTACTACTTCTGCTAGTGGCCAAATGAACACAACTAGCTTTAATATAGCTAATGATTATAAGCAAGACATAAGAGTGCATGGTCGCTTCTTAAACTATAGAGTGACGCACACATCTACATCGAATGGATTTAACCTCACTGGAATGCAGTTTGGTGTTTCTAAAGGAGGCCAAAGATAATGACTACCATAATCCACCCTCCAATCACTGGTGATTCTCAATTAGATAGTTGGACTTACCAATTAACTAATCTAATAAACCAAGGATTAAACTCAGCAGAAATATCTGCAGCTCAGTCGAGTGTGGAAACGGGAAGCACAACATTCTATCTTTATCAAAGATCTTCTTCTAGTTCCTCTGCACCTACTTTACCTACAAATGTAGTGTATAACTTTAACAATACCCCTATAGTATCCTCAGTGAATAACGGTTGGTCTTCATCTATTCCAACTTCTGGAGGAGACCATTTGTGGGTTACTGTTAGGTATGTAGCAGAAAGAAGTGGAACTATTATAGGATCAAACTCTTGGGATACTCCCTCTCTCCTCGGCACTACAGGCCCTGCAGGAGCAGCGGGAGCAGCAGGAACTCCAGCGCCGAAGCAAACGCAAAGAACGATATACACAAATCCAGCGGTGGCTTCAGCTCCCTCAGCGCCTGCTGCTACTATAACTTGGTCAACTGGTGCTTTATCTGGTATATCTAGCGGGTGGTCTGAATCTCCTCCTACGCAAAGTGCGACAAGTAGTGATAGTGTATACTCTTCCGTTGTGGTATTTAATGATACTTCCGGATCCGCTACAACCACTACAGCAACTGGTGCAACTCCTGTAAAAGCTACAGAGTTTTCAGGGCTAGTTACTTTTTCTAGTGGAAACTTTATAACTGATGAAGCAACCATTACCAATATTGACGGTGGTAACATTACAACCGGTTCTGTTAAAGCAGATTCTATTGATTTAGATGGTACAATGACTCTTGATGATCCTGTATCTGCATTTGTTGCAGGGAGAACAAGCACATCAGATTTCGGATCAGATGGATTCTATATAGGTAGAACAAGTACAAACGGTACTGCCGCTAATGGGTTTCAGTTATCTTCTACTTCACTTATAAGTAATAGTTTCTCTGCGTTAGTACATGATAACGTATCTGGGTTAGCCTTATATAATCCTACTATTAAACTCAACTCTTCAAATGCTAGCACGAATAGTACTATAACAACCTCAGGTAATACAGTAACCCTCGCAGGAGGGGAAGTATATAACATCACAATCCTCGGCGGAGGCGGAGGTGGTGGTGGAGGTGGTGGTGTGCCGACAAGTGCAGGTACTGCTCCGTCCGGTACTGCGGGTGCAACTACTACGGTAACTATGTCAACAGTGCCATCAGGATACTCGGGCACTACTAGCTGGACAGCAGCTGGTGGAGCTGGTGGGGCTGGTGGAACTAGTAATCAGAATGATAATTATAGCTCAAGCTATGGACTCGGTACTTCAGGACAATCATCTCAATTTGGTGATGGTGGTACAGGAGGTGGATTCAGTGGGTCATCTGCGCTTGCAGGTGGCGCTCCAGCATCTGGTGTCTACGGTGCTGGCGGTGGGGGAGGTTGGGGCCACAGAGATGGCAGCGGCCCCACCCAAGGCCAGGGTAAAGGAGGAATCGGAGGAAACCGTGGTGGTGTTACCACTGCTACTATCAACTTAACTGGTATCTCTGGAAACGCAGTGCTAACTGTATCTGGAGGCGCTGCAGGAAGTGGTGCGTCTGGTGTGGGTGATGGTGCAAGCGGAGGCAACGGTAGCGCGGGTGTCCTTTCCTCTTCAGATATTCTCACAGGATATGATGAAATAGACCTTTCCGCATTTACTACAGGACTTCCTAAATTTATTTTTCAGGGGTCAAGTTCTTCCTCTAGCTCTAGTACTCAAAATGGCCCATCATCTACAGCAGTACAAGCAGGAGATAGCGTGTTAGTCCATGGAGGTTTCAGGTCTGCTGTGACAATTACTTGGACTGGTGCAGGTTCTTCTAATTCATTTATTGTGGGAGGGTATGACTACACTGGAGTTCACGTAATATACACGGCACCTTCAGGAACTACTGGATTTACTTCAACACACGGGCAGATAGGTGGTCAGAGTCACGGAATGACAGTTACAGTTATAGGTTCAAGATAATGTATTATTTAATAGACTCAGATAATGTAATCTACGGGGCAGGGGATGATGTGACTAACATAAATGAGTTGCAATCCCAAAGTTCTCCAGATCTTTTAAAAGTATTTGTAGAAGGTGGTAAACTTCCTGAAGGATTACAAAAATTAGTTGATGGTAACTTAGTAGACTATACTCCTACCCTAACAACTGAAGATATTCGGAATGAGAGAACATCGATTTTCTCTAGAACAATAGACACAATGAATCCAGTGTGGTACATCTCATTGGATTCAACACAACAGAGTAATCTAGCTACGTGGAGACAACAGTGGTTAGACTATCCTTCTACTGGAACAATTCCAAATGAGGCTTTAGTACAGGATATATTTTAATGGGGACAAGAATGCTAACTGGTGAGGAGCTAGCACTACGCTGGCACATCATCGAACCTTACGTCCACAAATCCCTCGCCTATGGGTTGGGGGATTTAACTACGTATGACATCTTCATCGAATGCCAACAATTCATTTGTCAATGTTGGGTTAGGGAAGAGGAACATGGAGTTATCAATGGCGTCGCCATAACCAGACTACTTACGCATAAGCAATATAAAGAGATGGTAATTGTCTGTACAACTTCAGAGGGTTGGTTTGAACACGGCCCAGAAATATTAGAGATGCTTGAACAATTCGGTAGAGATATGGAATGTAAGTACGCTTCCGTCTATGGGAGGAAGGGTTGGGTCCGAGCATTAAAGGATTATGGGTATGAAGAACCATACACAACACTGATGAAAGAATTATAATGGAGGTGCCACACGATGAGTGGAGGTGGAAGTCAAACAACAGAGTCAGGATTACCTGATTGGGCCCGTCCCGCGGTAGAGAGCTCGTTAAATAAAGCAGTATCTTTACATGGTGATGGCGCATTTTCCCACGTAGAAAATCTAACCCCTGAGCAGCAAGCAGCTATGACTCAGAAAGCAGAGCTCGGTGGACGAGGTGGTGTGATGGATCAAATCGCGCACGATGCCTATGGTGGGACGCAAGCATATAGAGATGCGGCTGCGGGCACAGGACTGTTTGGAGCGGATGCTTTAGGTAAACAAACAGCGGCTATGAAAGATAGTATTGGTCAAGCTGTTAAAGATCAAATGGGTGGACTAGCTGGACAATATTCCCATCAAGGGAATTTAGGTTCTGCTAGAAGTGAAGCTGCTATGAACCAAGCGCTAACTAAAACGGGTGCTGATATAGCGGCTAATGAGTTAGCGAACCGGAGAGGATTTGCTATGCAAGGCGCTGGTGGTACTTTAGGTGCGACTGGTACATTGCAACAAGGATTTCAAACTGGTTCAGATGTGCTGCAAGGTGTTGGAGATGCTTTACAACAACAAGGCCAGAATGAAGGAGACGCTGCTTACCAAGGTATACAACGTCTATTCGGATTGATGGGTTCTCCTGCTATTGGACAGAAGCAGATCTCTACTAAGAGAGGCAAGTGATATGAGCTTTGGTGGTAATCCAACTATGAAGTCAGGACCTCCTATCCAGCCTGGTGCTAATGCGGGTATTTGGTCTCCTCCCCCTACAGGGACGTATACTCCCTCCACAGCTCCAACATCTGTATGGACTCATAATCCAAACGCAAGTGTGCAGACAGGTATACCTCAAGGTGGCCATGCGCAAGGGGCTATCGCACAATACTTACAAGGAACTTCTCCTACAAAACTATCATACGATAGTGCAGCTCATGACGCATGGTTGAACGATGCATTAGAGAAAGCTAGGAAAGCGGGTGAAGTTAGGTATGGAGAACCTAAACAAAAATCCAATACTTCTAGTGGAGCTTCAATTATGTCCCGCAAGCCAAGCGCTATAAGCGGTGGAATGATTGGAAACTCATCTGGTAAGGATGTCGCTAGTGAGATGGTTTCAAAGAGAATACTTAGCGAAGCAGAAGGTAAAACTATAGAACGATTAATAGAATCTGATCGTAATAATGGGCACGAAGTTGATGATATAAATAATTATGTTGAACGCGCTCGCTCTATTGAAAGTGGAAGAGGTGATTCTATTTATCCAGGGTATTCAGGGTATGAATATACCGCTGGGGGAAATGCTAATTTAGGAGTAGGTGAAAACTTTGATTATAGAGCACTAGGAGTAGGAGAAGCAGGAAGAGGAAGTCTAACAGTTCCCGGTTCCATTGCTGATACTGATCCAAACTTACTTACTCGAGTTGGAAATACCGCAGGTAAAGCAGTTAAGACTGTTGTTGATAACTCATTACTTGGTAAAGCGGCTAATGCTATAACTGCTAGCACTTATGAAAGTAAGAAAAGTGAACCGTCTTGGCATGACCAAGTAGTTAAGCAGGCTAGAGATAAGAAAAATAAAGAAGCCGAAAAAGCTTTACGTTTATTTAACCCTAAATCAACCTTTAGAGCTACTACTACTGGGAAAGGATATATCGGTGGTCTTAATAAAGGTGGTCTAGTTAAAGGTGGCCCTATAGGGAGAGGGAATTACTAATGTATTATGATCCAAGAGAACAACAAAAGAATATGCAACAGCAAATTAAGATTGCTCAATCAAATGCTGCAGTAACTCCTATAGCACCTACAAGCCCCCTCTCAGCGCCACACATGCAGAAAGGTATGATGCAAGAAACTACGGAAGACTTTGGTAAAAAAATGTTTACTAAGATTCTTACAACTATGTTTATGAATACAGGTGGACCTATAGGGGCGCAACAACGTCAACGTCCTTACGATCATAATCCTAAAGCTTGGACTTTCGGTGATTATGACCATGAAGCAGGAGAGTATGAGCGCGTTCTGGTTAATCCTCCTTTGGGATTTAAATCTGCTGCTGAACATAAGATGCAGATGAAAGAGTATGAGATTCAAAAAGCGCAAGAGCGCGCTGATAAAGCCGCTGCTGCAAAGGAGCGTCGTGCTGAAGAAGCGCATGCTGCTAAGCTAGCACGTGAGGCTATTAAAGAATCTGGTATGGTACGTAATAAAACAATGCCATTCCAAAAACCTCCAGCTATTATGACTACATATCTCGGAAGTCGAGAAGGGAGATAGATATGAAAGATCTTACTGATCCAACAAATAGGGATAGTGTCCCCGCGATACTCACCCCAGGGGAGTACGTCCTCAATAAGGAAGCTACGGAGATGTACGGTCCTATCATCGAACAAATGAATGAGAATGGTTTGGCTGCACGTACGGAGGGGAATATGGGAGTACTCTCTTTAAATACTGGTGGTTCCATTGTTACTGGAGATCCTACTCAACGTTTATTAGATAAAATAGCAATAGCTGAAGGCACACTAAGAGATGGATATAGTGGTTATAATACGACTTATGGCTACGACGAGTATGTTAAACCTAATAAACCTCTAACTGAAATGACTTTAGGTGAAGTATACGAATACCAAAAGAAACTAATAAAGGCTACTAAAGGAAAAATACCAGGTGAAAAGCACAAAGACGAAGGATCTTCTGCTGTAGGCAAGTACCAATTAGTTAGCAAATATCTGTTTGGTAAAGGTGGTGCTGAAAATCCTGATAAGACATCTTGGGTAGCTAGAGCAGGTTTTGATAAAGATACTAAGTTTACGCCAGAGGTTCAAGATAAATTAGGTTTTGAAGCTTTAAAAGATGCTGGGTATTACAATTTTATCAACGGCGTAAAAAGTGAAGATGCATTCTTAGATAAAATATCTGACATGTGGGCTAGTGTTCTAGATTCTTCTGGTTCATCTATGCATGGTCAAAACGCAAAAGATCATTCCGCAGGCTTAAGGCAGGAGTTTGCTGCGTTACGTGATGCTAGAATATTAAATGAGTCTGGGCAAGTGAGTGACTCTCCAAGACCTCCTATAGGATCTATTAGAGAAGAAGCTTTAAAAAATCTAGATATTATTAATAGTGGAGCAAATGAGACAGGCGCTGTTTCAACTTCGCTAAGACCTAAATCAAGGCCGACCGTTGTAGAAGTACCTCCAGAAGCGCAGTCGTATCCAATGTCCCCACTTCCGCAGCAAGTGCAACCTGATGGGATGCCTCAAGTGCCACAACAAGAACAACCTGTTGTGATGCCACAAGCACCTCAGCAAGTCCAGCCTTCCCCTCCATTAGAAGCATCTGTGCAAGGGCACCCGGATGCTGGTGTGTTTGTTCCTGACTTCGCACCACAACAAGAGCTTATTCCTAATCCTAGCTATAGTCCTCATGGAACTATAAAGCTACATGAGTCTAATCCCCAGTTACGTAATGAAATCTATTTAGGACCTGAGACAAATACTCGGCCTTTAGAAATTAAGAATCCCACAGGGGAGGTATCTGCTGAAGACGCAGATGACGGCTTTTCTTGGAGTGATTATTTTAGGGACGCTGCTACTAGCACGTTTAATTACTTAGTACCTCGTCAATATGAGATGCAAGTAGTTCCCTCCGTAGCTGGAGATGTGCAACAAGATCTTTATCGTAGAGGTCCTAGCCAGTACGTAGGCGGAATGGTGTTTAACCAAGGAGGTCCTGTGCAACACTTAAATCCCGGTGGTAGAGCCGGAGGAAAGAAGAAGGTATGGGATTCTGCTACGCAAAGTTACATATGGGTAGGACCTAGTGATCCTCGTCACCCTGGCAATGCACCTACTATTAATGAGGATAGAGTACCTCGCGTAAATCCTAATCCTGCTCCCTTTACTTTTGACTTAACTCCTAATATACCTGTACGTCCAGGCCAAGACAATGTAGTTCAACCTACATCTAACACAATGGTCCCACCCTCACCGCTTAACATTCCGACTATGCCTAATCCTACGGTAGATGCAGAGCCAATAGTTGTGGATACTCCACCGGCACCAATGAGTGATGAGGCATTACTGAATACTTCATCTCAAGTCGTTGAGCAAAGGGAAGATAGTTATCCTAACAATGCTCAACCTGGTTGGAGGAATTTGAGAGAAGGTGGACAATGGCAGAATCCACAAGCTGTACCTGCTCCATCTCCAGAAAACATTCCAATGTTGGATGAAGATGAAGCTAATAGATTAAAGTATAATGCACAGCTAAGAGAGTATGCTCGTCAGTTTCCTGAAGGAGATCCTAGACGTATTGAAGCGTTCAATAATGTATTACATGAAAGAGGTGCAGCTCATCCTAGTTATGTTAATGATAGGCCTATTGAATCGGGACTTGTAGCGCAAGCCCCTCCAGTTCCACCACAGCCTTCACCTATTAATTACTCTCAACTAAGCGAAGATGCTTTGATTACACTATCAGATGATGGAGATGAAACTGCTTCAGATGAAATTAGGAGACGCAACGATTTAGTAAATGTTGTAGATCCTATCATTGAAGATCAGCGCAACTTAGGTTATACTGATTTAACGGCGCCGGGTATACATGATTCTAGGCCTGATATAGGAAACCTAGGACCTGGTATATACGCAGAAGCAGATCACCTTGGCGCTTTATCGCCTGGAGTTATTGCTGAGTTAGGTCCTGAAAATGTTCCTACGTTAGACGGAACTGTAATCCCATCAACTCATGAGTTAGCTCTTATAGATCCTAGTAGTCCTGGAACATTAGATACATTAGCTCTTGCAGATGTGGCTGATGTGAATGCTACAGTAGACTTTGACGATCCTCGCGGTCCTGACCAACGTCAAACTGTTGAGCAGGCGCAAGACTCTAGTCAACGTGAAGCAACTGTTAGAAGTAAAGTTGCAGAAGTTGATGAGGGTGAAGGTCCAGCTTCTAATATAAGTAATGATGAAGCAGCAAGTAAAGGTGCTACAGTTATTGCTGAAAATCCAGCTGAAGAATCCAAAGCTATGTCTGCTATTAAAGGATTCTTTGGAGACCTCTTCACAGCGGATGAGTTGAAACGTGCAGCTGTTCTATTTGTTGGTGCTATGTTAACTGGTGCAACACCTGGGCAGGCACTTGCGTTTGCTGGTAAAGACTATCTATCTCGTGGAGATGCACATAGTAAGTATGTCAAAGAGTTAATGGAAGAAGGCGACCATACTACTGCATCGATTAAGGCGTATAGTAAAAGTAAAAACTTAGAAGACCTAGTTCCAAAGCAAGCTATGCGCGAAGGCACAGGGGAATATAAAGCAGTGTTTAGCCCTAGTGGTCAACGTATTAGAGCTATGAAAGTAAACGTAGGAACTAATCAAAACATCTGGGTTAATGCTAAAACGGGTGAAAGAATTCCTGGATATTGGAATGATAATCCAGCGCTT
>Ga0098055_1001104_pt1 | contig 14927 bp, 26 predicted proteins | sample 17_taG_FD_75107 | JGI IMG/M metagenome (GOLD analysis project Ga0098055, IMG submission 75107) | Marine viral communities from the Subarctic Pacific Ocean - 17_ETSP_OMZ_AT15314 metaG | ecosystem: Environmental > Aquatic > Marine > Oceanic | place: Pacific Ocean | collected 2015-01-18 | reverse complement strand
AGATGGGTTAGACCCAGCTCCATTTATAAAATATTATCATACAATGTTATTGTCTCCTATTACTGGGGTAAGTAAGAAGAAAATGGATAATAGATTTACTCCGCCAAAAGAAAATAACTTTCCAGAATTAAACTATTCCCAATCCATACATGGCTCTAAACTTATTCCACAGAGGACAAGACAAGAGTTCTATCAAAAATTAGAGAGGTTTGTCAATAAGCTTGAAAAGGATTATGAAGATAGCTCAACCAATGTAAAGCTTGCAGATGCTTTTGATGTTAATAAGATTGGTCTAAAATCTCAAAAGACACAGAAAATAGTTGAGCAATTAGAATTAAAGTTTGAAAAGCCTAGCTATGATAAGCCTAAAGGCAGCATAATAGAAAGGTTAGCTATCAATGATAAAGATCTAAAGGCTGTTAAAAAATTTACAGAGACCTTGGATAGCAACCCTCTCATTAAAGACAATTTTAATGATTGGTTCGGTCAGTTCACAATGAACTATGGGAACATGATTCCTCGTTCATTACAAGAAATGACCATTAGAGATGTGCATGCCGTTAATCAATTCTTTAAAAAGATGGGAGACCCTACAGACCTATCCTTCCATATGAAGCACTTTTTACATGACCCTAGGTATGTAGATCAACTTCTAGTAAGTAAGGGCATAGGTAGAAAAGTATCTGAGATGATGGTCAAGAACCCTAAGACTGGCAAGTTAGTAAAGGTAGCTAATATAGTGTCTCCTGCTGGTTCAATATCTCAGTATAACAAGAATGTGAAAGACAAGGGAATTGATATAGATACTATCAGGTTAAAGAAGATTAATGAAAAGCTTTTTAAGTATTTACAAGAGCTACCTGATAAAGATGCTACTACTAGAGAGTTAATAGACTGGAGAGAGGGTAAGAGCAAAGCTCCACTGACTGCAGAGGCTCAAAAGCTAGATAAACTAGTTACTGATTTTTACAAACACATAGGTGACAACTATGTATATGTAAGAGACAGTAAAGGCAACAGGTACACGGACAATGAGGGTAATTGGGCATTAGATAAGGATTTTAAATCATTCTACAAGGAGACCAAGGGTCATTTAAATGAATACATCCACTTTAAAAAAGATGGTGAATTCAATTTTAAAAGGTTCTTTGAAAAGGTAGTGGACATCAACTTCAATGATTCAAAGTTTAATATTAATGCAATACGTAAAAAGGTAGGAGTTGATGGTCTTAAGCGATATCTCTACGAAATGAGATTGTATAGAAATATGCTTAAAGAGAAAAGAAAGAGTGGTTCAAGAGTCTTTGATAAAGAAAAATGGATCTTGAACTACAGAGAGAACAATCCATTTAAAGAGACTGGTTTCATTGACCCATCAGAATATGTTTCTCATGGTGGATTCGGAAAGACAGAAGCAGATAGAAGAGCTTTTGTTGAATCTGTTCATGAAGGAGCTAAATTAAAATTCCCTAATGACCCAGAAGCACAAAAGGACTACATTAGACACATGGAAGATGTAGCAAACTTCCAAGCTGAGTTTATGACAATGAAGGACATTGCAGAACTTGGTGAGGTTAATGAAGCTGTTCTAGATAAATCATTAGAACGCATGGGATTCAATAGTAGGGTAGGGCCACTAGAAGGAAGAGAGGCCAATCTGCAAGGATATGACAAGACTCATGGTATCTTCAATGATTATGTAGACAAAGTAGTGAATGGATACTACAAAACCATGTCTGCCATACACGGAGACAGAGAAATCAATTTGATGAGAAAGCAGTTCAAGGATCGTAAAGTACCTGAAGCTGAGCAGAAGCACTTTCAAGAGTTATATGAGCGTGGTGATAAGAGAAAATCACGCAGGAAAGATGATACTAAGTTAGATAAAGACATAGAGTTAGGTGGTAGAGCACCACGTTATAATAATTATATAGATGTATGGGCTGATTACCTTAAGCTACATTTACAAACTGTACTAGGGCATCAGACCTATTTCCCTGAACAGATCATGTACGAAGTAAATCGTAACATCGACCCATTAGGTCTAAAGGATAAGCGTAATCTATTTTATTTAACGTCTGACCAGAACATGATGAAGTTATATGAAAAGCTTTGGCAAAAGAAAAAGTTTAAGAAGGCTCCATTCGTAGGTCGTATTCTATCTGATGCTCCAATGGATCCTAAAGCAAGAAAAGAATACTTTAGCCGTAAACTACATGAGTTTGGTAGAATGGAAGCCCAGTATGAGTTAATGACCTTACTTGCCAATACTGGTACATGGGCTACTAATATATTTAGTGGTAGCAGTATGACTGGTGCAAGTGCAGGTGTAAGGAATTTTATTAATACCTTTAATAATAAAAAGGTATATGATAGGTTACTAACAGCCAATGGTAAGCCAGTTCTTAAGACATTGGATGGTAAGTTCGTTAAGAACAGAAAAGACCTGACAAGGTACCTTGAAGAGCGTGGAGTGCTAGATAATTTTATACAGCACGAATTTGAATACAATAAAGATATGACATCTAACTTGAAGAAGGTAGGAGTTAGTTTAAAGAACTTTAGACGTGACCTGACAACAGCCATGAAAGGTGAGAAAGGTAAGAGAGAAGAGAGTATAAGAGAGGTTGTCTCTAGGTATGGTGTTAAAGATACTATGTTGAAGTATGGTTCTTTTTTCATGCGTCAATCTGAGCAATTCAATCGTGTTAATTCCTATATGGCACATGCATTGCAAATTATAGAGAAGTTTGGGCCACAAGCTAGGGAGCTGTCTATAGCAGACCCATTTGTACATGAGTTTGCTATGAAGGGCATAGAGAATACCCAGTTCCTTTACCAGAATAGCTTTAGGCCTATGTTTATGCGTACAGCAACAGGTAAGGTGTTGAGTAGATTCAAGTTATTTGCTTGGAATTCAATACGTACTAGGCGTGAATTTTACAATCAAGCAAAGTTATATGGGTTCAAAGAAGGGACATTAGAATATAATAGAGCAAAAGATCTGTTTTTAACAGATATGTTTATGATGGCGTTAGGTGGGGCATTCATGTTTAGTATTTTTGATACGTCACTTGCTCCTCCTTATGATTGGATTCAAGCTTTAGCTGATTGGATGTATGGAGATAAGAATGAGCGTGATATGGCTTTCTTTGGAAGCAAGCTAGGGCCAGCTAACTTATTAAAGCCCCCAATTGCTAGAGTTCCAGAGGCAATGGGACAAATATTAACAGGTGACTGGGAACAGTTTAGTGGATATACTGCTTACACGCTATTCCCATTTGGTAGATTAGCTAGGCAAGTAAAGCAGTTATCTGATGATGGAGTAGGCAGAGGGCTTGAAAGGACACCAGAGATATTATTAAGGTTCCCTTATAATAAGATACAGTCAAGGATAGAAAGGGCTAAAAGACGTTCTGAGCAGTCAGATCGAATGGAAGAATTGCTAGGTTAAAAAAAATATACCAAGAGGAAAATTCTCTTGGTATATTTTATGTAATTATGCTTCTGTTGGTCTATCCTTAATAATATAATGTATTAACATTCCCATAAGAATAGATACCATCGTTAGGCATGCTCCAAATGCATATATTACGAAGTTTACAGCCCCTTCAGCTAAGTCTAGTATCATAATCATCTCCTTTTATTCATTTCTTCTATGATTTCATTTTTATCATTGTGACTTCTCCATCTACTTAAGTAGTGGTACAAGATCACTAATGCTGTTATGTAAACAAGTGTAAATACATCGAATGCATTCTCTTGTAGTGATTCTAGCCAATAAGACATTATTTCTTCTCCTTGTATTTTTCCTTCATTGCTAACATTAGCAAAAGGTAGTTAATGATGTCGCTTACACGTCCTTCAATACCTTCGGATGAATGTTCCTTACCATCTTTAAAGTAGCTTTGAAGACTGGATAAATGCTTATTCAAATATACAGATAAAACTTGCATAGGTGTTAATCCTAGTTTCCTTGCTATTTTTTCAAAATTCCATAGGACATTTTCATTTTGATTACCTTCGGTGTATTCAATTCGTTTAAGGTCTGATAATTCCAGTGTAAGTTTTAAAATAGATTCTCTAAACTGCTTGTATTCTTTAGCTGTCATATTACCACTCCGTTCTTACTTCTATGTTGTGTTTTAATGCTCCGCTTTCTACAAGCTCTTCAATTACACTCAGTAACTTGTCTATATCATCTTTATGTACATTGATAATCGTGTCTAAACGTTTCATTTAGTTGTCCTTCCCAATGCTATATGAAATAGCTGTGGTGTTAGTGTTTTATAGCTACCTAGGCCATCTTTTGATCTTTTAGCAAGTCTACGTATATGTAGATACAATTCTTCTTGTATAAGATCCATAGTGCCCTTTGCTAATCTTAGATCCTGTTCTTTAAACAGTCTCTTAATGTCTTTTTGTGTCATTGTTTCTCCTTAAACGTCAGCAGGGAAGGTCGGTATTACCCATAATTTTAAAGAGTTTGACTCTTGAGCCTGTACCTATTGTTCCCTGCATCGGTTTTCTTAAGTTTGAGACTTCAGGTGCCAACCTTTAACTTGTCACACCCTTTTTTGCACACTTATTACCTCGCCTTTATGGGTCATTGGTTCTAAGTGCCTTACAGCATTGTTAATATTCTGAAAGATGTTTTTAGTTTGAAGTCTCAATTCTGTTTTTACATAATTTAACAATTTTCTTTATACTTTTTTTTGCGTGTTCTTTTATGGTTCCACTGTCAGCATGCATTTCTGCTATTTCTTTTAGTGTGCCCATTGCAAGCATTGCTACATCTTCTAAAGAAAACTGTTCTTCTTTATTCGCATTCTTCACATTGCTTCCTTTCTCTACCAAGAATAGGAAAATCCTCATAAAATAAAGTAGGTTTTATTCCTTTGTCTCTATAGTAAGATCCATTGGCTTTTGATCCGTCTATTTCCCAGCATTTATTACATGATTCGCAGTATTTTATGTTTTTATCAGCTTTTTTTGCGTCATGTTTGTATGCTTGATAGCCGTCACTCAATGGCTTTCCCTTTTCTTTTCCTTTTAGTATTGCTTTATAATACCACACATTAGCCTACTAACATTTTAAATAGGTCTAACAAGTCCTTATATCGTATTGTTACTAATGCTTCCTTACGATCTTCTTTGAGAATTTGTCCATAGACATAATCACATGGTTTTAGATAGTCGGCTATAGCCTTACGACCTTTTACTTGGAATTTATAAACAGCTTCCTCTTCTTTATCTGTAAAGTGCTTAGCCAGTTTAGTTCCATGCATATTTATAACCATGTCTACTTCTTCATGCCAGCCTAGTGATCTACCATCAGATCCCCATGCTCGCTTTGATTCAAATCCATAACCCTTTGCAAGGTTTACACATTCTCTTTCGATTCTGTTACCTTTTTGTTTTGGTGCTTTACCGCTCATTCTTCTTCTCCATATACCATATCAACATCTTCTTGTTTCATTATAGTAATTTCTTGCCATTCTTGACTTTCTGTATTTGAACAATCAGAAATACGAATTTCTACTGGTTGATGTATTTTCCACCCTAGTTCTTTAATTAACTTGTGTGGTACATTAACAACATCTGCTGATGTTCCTTTTAATAATCCATTTACACATTGATTATCATTTATTGCTTTCATTCTTCCTCCTGAACATTGTATACAATGTTCTTTACATTTAGTACAGATTGGTGTTTCAATTGATATGAATATTGGGGCACTACAACAATCGCTTATCATCTTACCTCCTTAAATCGTCTATTGATTTAGCTAATTTATTAATAGAATCACTTATAGCAAATAATCCTTGTGTAATGGAATTATCATTATCAAAAGTCCAAGCTGACATTTGAATACCTGCTCTTTCAATAGATTCAGACAGTGATATATTTCTAAGCAAAGGTTCATCTCTATTTTGTCCTATAGCATCAGCTAATTCATATATAGAATTGATCAATTCTTTGTTTTGTATTTTATTATTACTCATTCTTCCTCCTCATTCCAATTAATTGGTTTATTAAAATTAGGTAGTTCGCTTTGTAGCTGGTCATGTGTAGGTAAGTTTAGCAGTTGCCAAATCTTATCCATGTATTCCCTACCACTACTAGACATTCTGTCTCTATCGCAAACTTCCAATTCTGCAAGATACTCTATTAGTTTTTTTGTTCTATCACTTGCTACATTTAGTTTTACTTTTTTCATTGTTTCTCCAGTAAGTACGCTATGTATATTAAAATACATATAGTTAAAAATTCAAACATTATAATACCCATTTATTTGCTATGTTAAAGCCTATAAACAGTCTTAAAGGCATAAAGCCTAGATGCACTGCTAAGGCATTCCTCATTGATTTCTCTTGCTGCACAGCTATGCTAAACATGTTCAGTGCTATTATCCTGTAGCCTGTCACTGATGTTGTCGTGTCCTTTCTCTGATTTATTATCTTCATAGTTAATAGGTCTAATATTCTTATCGTTGTCATATTCTTCTTCCTGATGTTTAAAAATCATTGTTGTGGTTTCGTTTATATCATGATCATGAACAAAAACATAGGCTCCATTGCCTTCTATTTTTTGTACTTTATCATCTTTGATGTGTATTTCTACAATTGCCATGGTTACTCCAGTATGTGGTGAGATTACCAAGCCAACCATTTTATATCTTAACTGTATACGCTTAAAGTGAGTCTAGACTAATTCTTATCTTTTTCAAGACTTTAAGTCGCAGGAGATATTAGATTGACTTGGTTTTCTCATTATTTTCTCTGGTTAAACGTAAACGTTTCCCAGTCAAAATTGCAAACCATATGAAACATTGATTCATCACGTGATCCTAGGGTTCTAATTCGCCTAATGCGGTTATTTTCCCGATCACCCTCAAAAGCAATTACCTTGTCTGCTTTTTGCTCTACTACACTATTGCCTTTTATATCATGTATATCCATTTGATTGCCTTCTACTAATCTTCTGGATGCACCTTTTGATATATGAGACACTCCTAAAAGAATTATGTCTGTCTGTATCGCAAGTTTCTTTAATTCCTTTACTACATAATCCATTCTTTCAAACTCATCGTTTTTTGCCCATTTGGCTGGAACCATATCGATAGTATCTATTACTACCATCTTAGGTTTATATTTATCTATGAGTTCTCTATATTGTGTTATGTCTGGAGAATCTGTTATAAGGTTGACGTGGCTTAACTTATCATCTAATACGCCTAATGCATTAACATCTTCTTCCGCAAGAAGATTTAAGACTTCCGTTTTGCCTTTCTGCAACATCTGTTGCATAAAACGCCTTGTCATGGTTTCTGCATCTACTTCTAGAGACATAAACAATGTCTTTATGTATGGTGTATTAGTTACAATGTGCTGATAAAATGCTGTTTTGCCCAATTTAGTATCTCCAGCTAGTATAGCTAGATCCCCAGCCTTAAATAAATGAGAGGCTGGTAAGAAGTTGAATACATTCTTGAGATCAAATGATTTCTCTGCAAAATCAGTTTGAGCGTATTTTATCATGTTTGAGATCATATCTGTAGCATTCATTACATCTGCATCTGTTTCTAGGCTTTTATTCCTATATTCAATGCATTTAGAATCACAATACTTAGATAGTATTTCATCACTGCATGGGTAACGATAGCCACCTACTTTAATGCAATCAGCTACAACTTTGCTAACTTCATCAGCAGGTAATGGATCGTCCGATCTTTCATTGAAAGCCTTAGCTATACCTTGTACAGCTTGAGCATCGTATCCCCATTTTGATATTGCCACACTAGCAACTCTTAACAGATAATGGTGTCTTTTACCTGTTTGATGTCCAGCATTGTAAATATGCTGAGCACAGGTAATGTACCTAGATGTTTCAGCCTTAGTATCTTTAAAGACCTTGCGGACTTCTTTGATATTCTTACGGCTAATATCCATTGGTTTAAGTAACTGATGGTTATCGTAAGTAATCTTAGGATGTTGGTAGTCACCTCTAGGTTCCTTAGATCTGTCTTTTATGTAATCATAATCCCATTTTTGTAATTCATGAATCTTAAAAGGATTCTTGTATCTCATGGTTTTAAGATTTAATGAGTATTCAGTTCTAATAAGCCTAGTAGCATCATATATAATGTCTACATATTGACCAAAATCTCTTTTGATACTTGCTCTAACTATTTTGTCTAGATTTTTAGATGGTTCAAATTGATATACATTTGGTATGTGGATATGAAATCCTTTACCACTAAACCATATATTTATCAATTCATTACCAATCCCAAAGCCATTTAATACATCAACCATTTCTAATACTCTATCTACCAATAGGTCTGCTTGTAGCTCGCCCTGAAGGTCAAGATCGAATATAATAGTATTGATTGTTCTTATGCCTTTAAAATTGCTAATAGTACCATTTTCTTTAACAAAATCTATTACGGATTCATCGTATAGAAACATTGATCTGTAAATTTCTTTACCCAAGTTATTCTTAACAATGTCTTTGAATTCACTTGCTTTGCATATGTTTCCACGATGAGCTACTTTCCCAATAGCGTATTCTAGATACCAGTTATCTAATAAGTGGTTTCTATTATCCATGTTTTTTGTTTACTCTTTAGTTTTATTGGTTTTATGCTTTTAATGTCAATATCATCGAAGTCTCGTTTTTCACGGAGTTTCCTCCAAGCTCTACTATAAGTACTTGGGGTGTGCAATACACCCCAGTACTCTTTAGCATACCAAACTAAATCTGTTTCTACATCGCTACTCTTGACATAGAAATTTTGTTGGTTTATACGATTCTTCAGCCATTTTTTAATAACTGTAGATACTTTCATTATACGTCAATACCAGCCAGATTGATAGTAGGGGCATCATCCTTTGGTGCTTCTTTGGATGATGGTTCCTGTTCTCTTTCTTTATAGTCCTTGACCCATCCTTCAGATACTTGCCTTTCAAAGCGTTCCTTCAGTTTGTCTCTTCCACGAAATACAGCCATTGTTTCTGGAAATATATTCCAGTACGGCTGTCCATTGTCTTTTAGATTCTTTGAAGGGTAGGAAAGAAGTAAAAATTCTTTACCTATGCATCTGTCAAGATAACTATCAGGTATAGACCAATCATCTTTGTATTGAGGTTCTTTAATGCCTACAGCCTCAAGGAACATTTTTACCTTTAATGCTCCGCCCCAAGTATCTTTATCCTTGTTGAAGTTTCCAAAGATGTTCATGGTTTTATCCCAATCTTGTCCATCATTGAATGTTACTTCTAAGAATATATCATTGTTGTGCTTTTGGTAACTTAACTTATGATCATAGTTAAGTTTTACAGATTTAACTGTACCAGTTGTTACGTAACCTGCCATTATTCCTTCTCCTTTTTGGCTTTTTGTTTAATTCCTTCTTGTTTATCCTTTAGTTGTATGTACTGAGCAATTACTGCTTCATCTGATGGTTCTGTTTGTAACCATTCAGTTATTTTAGTTTCTACTTCAGTACCAGCAAACTCTTTAGATAAAGAAAGTCTTTTGAGTTTTAATGCATTAGGAGAAAGTTGTATTACTTTACCTTTTGTATTTTCTCTTAAATGACTAATGTGCTTTGAATTATCCATACTATCAGCATCTGCTGTATCATCTATTGCAAACAAGCCATTACAAGCATATTTACGTGCATATGACGATGTAGCTCCTGTTATTTGACTATCATCCATCCCTTTTTTAGTTACGGATTCTCTAGCCCATCCTTCGCAAGATATTTCATTGCCATCATGGTCTCCAAAAATAGCAGTAGCTTGTATGTAATTACTTCCACCTATTGATACCATTTTATCTGTAACTATCAAGAAGCAACCTGTTTCATTTAAGAAAGGCTTAACGCCTTCAAAAATATCAGCAAGGTTTCTATAGTTATAGTTACCAAAGTTATTCTTATGCCCTTTCTCTACTCTTAAAGAGGTTTGTATAAGATTTAACTTTTGGTGAATTGTCAATTCAGTCTTATTCATATTAACTCCAATTGTTATGTTATTTAATTATCACAACAAAAGAGAGCCAAAGAAATGGAGACAACTTCGACTCTCTATGTTGTATGTATTACTAACTTAAAGGTGTATTTGCGAAATACATAGTTTTATGGATATCGTTTTCTACCATTTTATTAGCAACGTTTAGTGCATTTACACTATATTGATAAGCTTGTCCAAATTGAGTAGCTTTTACCCAATCTTTGTAATGCTTATCATGTGTATAATACTCTGTAATTGCGTTATAAGCGTCCCACAAGGTCTTTCCTTTGTTGCCAGCCCCAAAGTAGAAGTTATCTACTATTTTTTTATACGTAGGCTTAGCCGTATTTCGTACCTTTATACCCAATTCTGGGACACTCTCCTCATTCCTCTTTTTGAGAAATGGGATTACTGTTTCTAGATATAAATCTAGTTCATTTGGATTGATAGCTCTATCTTTCATCCTGTTCATTTGTTCTATCGCTTGAGCGACATTACCTTGACAAGCTTCAATATTGTTAGCTACATCCTTTATGTTGTTCTTTATGTTCTGAGTGTGCCTGAAATTGTATTCAAACTTTGCTTTTCTACTTAGTGCAATGTTTAAAGTGTTCTGACATACTACTCGAACTAACGTATTCCTCATATTGTTCCCTGTAGAACCATCATGAGAAGAAAAAAGTAAAATATATGGATCTATAGCATCATCTCCAACCAGTGCTGAATTTGGTGCTTTTGCTAATATCCATATTTTCTTACCATCTTGGATTGCACCTGCTGTTTCAAAGGTGTATCCATAGTCCACTAATGGTCTAAATGGCAAGAATGCATCATGATTTTGCAATATTTCGTACTGTCCTGATACATTACCTAAGATTTGACCTGTGTCTTCTCTTAAGGTAACATAATGTCCAGTCTCTGATAATTGAAAATTCATGTGCCCTTGTTTGAATTCCTTGATATAGGTTGGTTCTTTACGAACTGTCCAATCAAGTCCTGATGCAGTGATTGCCTCCTCAACGCTAGGTGGGTTGTCTAAGCTGACACCCTCCCTGTGCCAAGGAGTTTCTCCTACGTACATCATTGAGTCTATTACTGCTGGCATAATGCCTCCTTTATTATATTCTTTCTTCAAAATACTTGAGCCTGTTGTAAGCTGGGCCATTAATAAGTATTTTATTATTTTTTAACAGTTCTTTGTAAAACAGATAAAGTCCTCGGATAGTCATATGTCTATCTGTTTGACTTTGTTCTGATTTTTTCATTGAGTGAATATCAATCAATGCTTGTTTCATGTTTCCCATATTATATTCCTTGTTCTGGTTTTTTTCTAGTAAACATATTAAGTGCTAATGAATATTCGTCTTCTAGCTTTATAATTGTTTCTTCTGTTAAATCAACTCTCCATAGTCCAGTTTTACTAACATGATTTTGTCTATATGCCGTTAAGGCATCTATTATTATTTTAACTTCCTCAGCACTATCAAATGCTATCGCTGGTCTACTGTCTGGTGCTATTGCTTGTTTCATATTGTCCCTTACTTTAATGATAACCAGAGCCACTTTGTTTTGTCCTTGTCGCATGCTATCCACGCAGACCCTCGGTTTGCTCCGAGACACTAAGAAGTCTTGACTTCTCGATGTTGACTCTGGTTTCACTGGTTAACTATTTTTAGGATGAATTATCTTAACGATAGATTTCTTTCCATACTTACGCTTATCTAGCCATCTATCCATTAAGGCTACAGCGTCTTGAGGTTGAACATCAAATTCATCCTGAAAGAACTGCATTACATCTTCGAGTTCTTTATTCAATGGTGTTTCTAACATTTCATACAAAGCATCATACATGATTTCATTTTCCGTTATCATCTACTACTCCTTGTGTTTTGATTATGGTTATTGTTTTTACACCAAAGTTATCCATTTGTTCTATTATATCATTGATTTGTGATGCTGTTTGGTTCTTTAATTCTTTAACCACATGCCCACCATCACTTGCTAATTCTAGATCAAATAGACCTTTATTGGAAAAGCCGTTCCCTACATTTCTTGCTACATTACTAGCGAATCTTGCAGTATGGTTTAATCCAAGGAAGACATAACTGACAGCTTTGCCAGCTTGTCCCATCATTCGTAATCTTGACATCATTTCTAGTTCTCCCTAACTCCTGTTTGTTATGTTTTTAAAATATTTGGTTTGACTAGCCCCTAGGAACGCACATGTTCCTTAACCGTGTGTGTTTATAGTCCAGTACGATATTTGCTCGCTTACGGAGTTGAATCGTGTACACTTGACTAGCAGATCGTACCCAGCATTTTTACGGATTATCCGTTCATCGGTGATCAAACCTTAATTTAATATAAACGAAGAGAGCCACCGCTGGTGGCACCTTGAATATAGTTTTGTTTAAAATGGTTTGCAAAAAAAATTTCAGGTGCTTGTTTACATCTTGTTTGTTTTTCAGTTCGGTAGAGTTCGGTAGAGTTCTATAGAACTGATTTAAGTTATGTGTAAGCGACCGCTTACTCCTTTTTCAAGAAAAAAAGCCCCAATTTACTTGGGGCTTTTTCTTTAACATCTAGTTAGATTTTAGGATTCCAAATGATATTTTATTTCCATCTTCTGATGTATATGGAAATTTTGTACCAATGTAGTAATTAGTGCCATAGAAGGCACTTACTACATCAGAAACCATATCTTCCTGTTCTGCCTTAGAACAATCTTCTACATCTATCCACAAATTAAAGAATTCATTATCGCTGAATTCTTCATTAAGTGCATCAATGTCGATACCAAAGCCAACTCTTTCCATCGGGGCTTTTTTATTGTTCTTGGAGCGTTTATTAATCCAGAAACGATTATCATCTGCAATTTCTGCAAATTTATCTGACATCATTCCTGCTATAACATCTCCGAGTTTTTGGGGTTTTCTTGATTTTGCCATAATAGTGATTCCTTTATTTTAGTATGGTTGTTAGTAAATCGTACAAGAAGAGAGCCTTTACAATTAATTGTATTGTGCAAGCTCTGCTTGTTCTTTTTAAAAAATTATGGATAGTGAGCCTATTTTTTCAGCCCCAGCCTTAGTTGTACATATGCACACTTTGCAATCTACTGTTCTCTATTTTAAGACCGAGAAACTATCCAATTATTACCAAGAGGGGCCTGACAGCAATCATTAGACAGGATTCCGAGGCCTCTCGCTACGCCCTCTTGGTTTTTGGTAATTGCTAATTACCTGAAATATATAAGCAACCATCTATAACCTGAATTATTAGCCAATAATGTTCAGATAGATTGGGTAGATTCTTAGTCTCTTGCTAAGGTTAATGAGGGTTTCATTGCAAAATATATCCTCAATATCGCCAGATTAAAGTGGTTGCTTAATAATTTATTAACCTATGTCTGACTCCAACAGACAGTAACGGAGCCACTACTCGATGCGGAGATATAGTTGCGTTAGATAGGTTAATATGGTTAACTATATCTTCTTTGGTTGTTTCTATTAACTTTCTTTAGGTTATAGAAAGAATAGTTCCAAGATATAGTTTTAAAAGTTGCCCCTAAACCCAGTTCTGGGAGATTTTACAAGAGGACTTTAAAACTATACACGAAGAGAGCCGTTAATTAGAAGTAGCGTGTAAGCGACCGCTTACTCCTTGTTTTATATCTTTTAGACGCTGTCTCTCTGCAGGCTCAAACTTAAAAGTATGGCTATATACAGAGAGATTTTGTCTAGTTATTAATATGGCATGTCACAAACAGGACATCCATCATGATGATTATGAAATGGCTCGGTACATTCTCCAAGATAGGTTGGTACTAATTTCCATACTGGAATACCATCTACGATTTTACCAGTATCCTCAAATTCTGGGAATTTCAGCATTTGGTCTACCCAAGATTCGTTCTCAGACCAATCTTTGACGAAGAATTCAAGATCATTTAATTGATCTTCATAGGGTTCATTTCTACAGCTTAGGATAGCCCAAGGCTCTGGATAATGAGTATCCATTATTTCTAGTTTTACATAAAAATGCAATTTACCATTTTTAGTAAAATAAGAATCTAGCATATAATGCAAATTGAATGTTTGATTATAAGCAGTAATTTTACCAAGAGGCTGTGGAGCCTTTGATAAAGTATCGACAATCAGATGTGTATTTGACATAATGTCTCCTATTTAGTTATACAAGAAGAGAGCTTTTGTTTGTTTATGAATGAGAAAAAATGCCCTGTATTCCAAGGGCATTTAATTTAGACATAGGGGGAAAGACGAGGGCTGACTTAGTATAAAGCCTTATCCATATTAATAACATCCGTAGGCCTACGCTTATAGGACGTGTACCAAATGGTGTCCGCTTTAGGCGGATTGTAACTAGTATATCTTTATACATACCAGCCCTTTGATTCATCGACTTGCCGAGTCTAGTCTAATAATCATATTATTAAAGTTCCTTACTTGAATGGTGATTCCAGAAACTTCTTCATTCCTCTAACTACATAATCCATAAATTGAGGCTCAGGTTTCCAAACGTTCCAACGTCCTTCCTCAATTCTCTCTACCATCATAGATGCATGATTCATATAGTTTAAATCATCAAATATTCCAGTGTGATTCATTATTTACTCCTTTATATCCTTTTGTTTGTTTCTAATGTAAAAAAGGACGCTTTTTAACGCCCTTTTCAACTATTTCATTTTCTTAAGCAATTCTACTGTATTTTCACTATCCTTACAGTATTGCACATATCTTTCTTCCATTTCACTCTCAAGATCAAAGTCAAGTTCACGATCAGCACCAGTTTCAGCAAGTTCTATCATAATCTGTTCTTGAAATGTGTTAATAAACTCTTCATATGTCATAACTCTCTCCTTATTTGATTATACAAGAAGAGAGCTTT
>Ga0098055_1001103_pt1 | contig 14964 bp, 21 predicted proteins | sample 17_taG_FD_75107 | JGI IMG/M metagenome (GOLD analysis project Ga0098055, IMG submission 75107) | Marine viral communities from the Subarctic Pacific Ocean - 17_ETSP_OMZ_AT15314 metaG | ecosystem: Environmental > Aquatic > Marine > Oceanic | place: Pacific Ocean | collected 2015-01-18 | reverse complement strand
TGGACATTTACTACCTAAAGATACCTTAATCTCTTTAAGGTCTTCTAGTGGTCTGTCCAAATCATGCATTAGTGACATATTATTTACCTCTCTTTTTTGGATAATTTGCATAACCATAACCTAGATGTTTAATAGCAATCTTCTTAACTATCCACCTGTCTCTAGGAGATAGATCACCTCTTTTCCATCCACAATCTTCATATATCTTTTTGATTCTTTTAAGTCTTACCTTACTAGTAGCACTTGCTTTATCAAATTGTACTTTTTTCTTCACTGACATATTATTTTCCTCTCTGTAAATCTGAATCTAATTCTAGTTGTACATCTACCTCATGTGGTATATTTACCTCATCGGTCATCCATGAATTATCTTCAACATATTCATTTTTCTTAACTACTTCGGCAATCTGACTAAAATAACACCAGTTAGAACCAAAAGTAATTGCACCAGTATAATTTAACTCTGTATCATACTCTTTAGCATTCACTCCTAACTCACCGGCGATATCGTTCTTATCGGTAGCAATACCAATATTAGTTATCTCACCCTCTCTTCCTTTCTCGTCTTTTACTGTATCTCCTAATTTAATAATCATAGTGTTCTCCTTTTAATTATTCTGGCGAAACTGGATCGGTCAGTGTTGCCATTTGTTCTAATCTGTTTTTAGGTTCATCTTCAACCCATGAAACAGCCGATGTTTTATCTTCGCTACTCATCAATAAAACTATATAATGAATAGCCTTTAGTAAATCTTTTCTGTTTTTACCGTCTTTTTTACCATATCTGCAAAGATACTTAATGGCATTAGCTTGGCAAAAATCTTTATCAATATCTAATTGTCTCAACATATCTTGCACCTGGAAACCGTCTTCGGTTGTACTATAGTGTTGTCCGTATGTTGATTTAATATATTCGTCTATCTCTTTTACAATCTTGTCTTCACCGTATTTCATTAGCTTGCTCTCTTGTTAAGGTTTTTGTATGTATATTGTTCCGTTAGTTTTGGATTATAATCTTTTTTAAAGAATTGTCTACCATTCCACAATTGACCATAATCATTGAATAATGAGTTATCAGTTCCAACTGTTTCTTTACCAAACACATCTTCGTAAGTTGAATAATAGTCTTCGCCATGTATAATCTTAACTGTAGTATTTCCACAAAAATTACTAGCAGTTTCAGTAAAATTATCATCACAATATTTTCTAACTTTTTCTTTGAAAGTATTTAAAGTCTTTAGATGTTTCATAGGTACATTTCTGAATACTGTATTATAGATGTAAAAAAATTCATCATATCTTTCATCTGAATCTTGGTATTCTCTACCGTATACTAAACTAACAACTTTGTTTTTACTCACTAAGCAGCCTCCAACATTGACATTGATACTCTATAAATTCTACCATTTAAATCAACTAAACATTTTGTAGACATTATTTTTGTAATAACACCTGGTGTTTTTTTAGTCTTTTGTACTACGTTAACTTTTGTACCAACTTTAAATTCTCTTTTGATTTTATTCTGTACAATAGTGTCAATCAAAACTTTTGTGTCTTGTAATTGAGCTATTGATAAATTATTTAATTCGTTCATTGTAATCATTATTGGATCTCCATTGCTATTACTTCATCAACATTGTTTTCATCAATACCTGTCATTGCGACATTATCAACTTTTAGAATATCTGCACTAGCAGTTTCTTTAGTGATTAAGTTTTGTTTAACTTGCAATATGATTTTATCAACTGCTTTTGTTGCTGTGTCTTCAGCCCATTGTTTTACTTTTGACATATAGTGTTCTCCTTTTTAGTGTTTATATTAATAATCCTATCATAAAAAAGTACATTTGGCAACAAGTCTTTTGTAAGATTTGTTTTTATTAGTATCTTTTTTGTTTTCATATCATTATCCTATCATACCAGGCCTAGAAAGCAAGCGTTATTTTTTGTTGTGGGATAAGGGTTTTAGATATAAAATGTTCTGGTTATGTTCTATTTCCAGTTATTTTGTACCCATTTCTTCGTTGATTCGTGTGGATTTGGTAGGCCATGAAACACACATACTTTAGCATTCGGTTTCTGGTCAAATGTCCACTGCGATTTATCTATTCTGGGGGCCTCTCGGGAGAACCACTTGTATGAAAATGTCCACTCGTCTGGCATTACCTTACAATGTGAAGTTGATTTAATAAAATGACTCATAACTTGTTGATCACCATGGTGCCTCATCATATTAGTTTCATCTTTCTTAAATGATGTCCATATATGTTCAGCTGTAATATTGTTAAATTTCATAATACTTGAATTGTACACACTACTGGCAGGATTAAAATCATTTATAACACCAAAGGTGTCCTCTTTACCAAACAAAGCCATATCATCTATGTTATCTAATATCACTACGTCTAAATCAAAGTATAAACATGTACCTTTTAAGTCTGCCTCTGGACTGAATAGAGTTAGTTTGTTCCACCAGCCTTCGTATTGGTCAAATGGTAAACCTTTTGTGATAATACCATCGGAAAAATTTAGCGAAGGGTGATCGGTGTAAACTATGAATCTAAATGGTATAGAAAGGTTTCTTTTTACCATACTGTATAGTTTATTTACATAATCAATACTATACTTGTTTCCCCAATATACACAAACTACATTAACCAGTTCCATATTGCTCTCACTGCTATAATTAAATACATAAATTCCATTAATGCTCTAGGTATATCTTTATCTTTCCAACCCATGTAAATCCAAATACTACAACTTGATATTGCAATTGACCAACCTAACCACTGTGTATCAGGATTAGCATTGCTAAGTACCCATGCACCAATCATGGCTAATAGAAAACCTATCCATCGCCAACCATCAATCTTTTTGTAGTATCTTATTTTCATGCAATCTTTTTAAAAACTCCTCTGCTAATTTTTCTTGACCTTTTTTGTTAGGGTGTACATCTTTTTCTGAACATTTCTCTTCTAGTGATAAACAATCACTTAATGTCCATGCTGTTTTTCCATAATAATTATCTGTTTTTAGGTCTCCTGGCCAACCTAAAAATTTTTTGTTAATTAACTGTCTATAACCTGTATCATCTAGGACCTTATTTAAACTGTCTTTTGTTTCTCTCCAAAATTTTCTATCTGTATCTTCTTCTTCTATTTTAGCAGGATCATTCCACTTTTGTATTTGAACATGCACCCATGCTCTCCATAATGAAATCATTTGAAACTGGCAGTATGGTAGTTTAAGTTGTTTACATAAGTTTTGAAAGGCATATTGTAATCTTACTGACTTTAAAAAGTGATAATGTAAATCTCCTTTTGTATCAAAGTTTTCATTAGTCCATAAATCTTTCTTTTGATCTCTTTTAACAAATCTATATTCAGACCAATCACGTCTATGACTTTGTGTCCAGGCAGCCACAACTAGACCAATCTCACCTTTTGGAAATTCATAAAGTCTATCCATTAAATGCATTTTTGACACAAACGTAGGTGTTTTATCTTCAGGTGTTGTAACAAAATCAGATATACCACTATAAATTCTTTCGTTACCTGAACCACTTAATCCTAAATTAATACACTCCATATTTAATTCATCAGCGACTATTTGAGGCCATTTAGGCCAATCACAAATCATATCAGGATGTTGAGAGCTATTGTATTGTGGGTCTGTAAAACTACAACCACCAACTAATAATATCTTTTTCATAGTTCGTTTATTAATTGATTAAACATTTCTTCACCTAGTATGTTATATAGCAATACTCCTAAAAATATAAACCATAATAACCAAAACATATAGTAACCTAACTTTGTCCAACCTAATCCTAGTATTTTATATACTTTTTTCATAGGCAAATATTTTTCAAATAATGTAGTAATATCCCATGCAAATTTAAGCATGAAAAACCACATGAACACTCTAAAATATTTGTTCTTTATATCTGATACTTTAAAGTTTGCCTGTGCTTCTTTTACTTTTTTATTATGTGCTTTATATCTTTCCCAAAGTTTTTTCATATTACAAATACTTTCTTTGATTGTTTACTTATAACGTTAAATGCTGTACCATCTTCTATCTCTTTCAATGTAAATTGATTATTTGCTAATAGTTTTAGCCATTCATTTACATTTTCTACAGTAGGTTTCAAAGGGTCATTTATAAACTCCATATATCTTGTTGATACTGGCCATGCAACGTTTCTTGTATCACATATTACAGGTACACCCTCTAGTACTGCGTCAACAGCTGCTAAACTCATATTAGTAACCAAACAGTGAGCACCATCTAGGTCATCTTGTATTGGTTTTCCCCACCACTCATTATGTGGTCTAGGTTTATTTCTAATTCTTATATCTCTATTGGTATATTTTTTTATTTGAGCAACAATACTATCTGTCCAATCTCCTTGTGTCATACCATTATGTTTGTAAGTTACTGTTTCAGATGAAGGACAAACTAATATATGATCTCCTTCTCCTTGATTCCAATTATCAAAAATACTTTTAATTCCTTTTTTATCTAGTTCTTTTATTCTATCGCCACCACCTTTTTTAGAACCTGATAATGTATGTATTCCACCTTTTACAATTCTAAAATAGGTTTTATCGTAATCGTTTATTTTAGGCGAAGGATATCTTGTAATCTGTTCAGTTAAATAACCAACATCTACATAATACCATTCTTGTTTGTTCTTTTCTAATTCTGTTATCTTTGCTACGTTATCTCCACCTAATCCCCAAAAAAAATGAGTATCTAAACTAGGAATAGGCCAACCTTTTTCAAAACTAGGCCAAATTTCATGTGATAGACAATCAACTTTTTGCATTCTATGTGTATAAATCATAATAGTCTTTTATGTACCTCGCCTGTATTTATCTCACTCATTTTCCATTGTGTATATGCCGTATCGTATAACCATTGAGTTCTATCGTGTGTAGGCATTGTTGTTTCTTCTAAAACATTTAGTTTATGAGAAGATACTGGCCAAGCATGTGATGTTTTTGATAATGTAATAGTAGGAACACCCTCACATACTGTTTCTACCAAACTATTACTTGAATATGAAATGGCTACTCTAGCATGATCTAGGTCTTTATATAAGTCTTTACTACTAGATTTATTAAATGTTTGACCAACATTTTTACTAAAAAGAATTGTGTTTCTTACAGGTAGTTTTAGTAATCCTCTTAAATATTTTAAAGGAAATCTAGGGTGTACTCTGACCATAATATCTTCGGCAGTATACTTTGATATTTCCATAATAGTATGTCTTATCCAATTTTCATAATCATTATTATATTTACAAAGGTCGTTTAAACTAGTATCTTTTGGATTTTGTAATAGTAATAAGATATAGTCACCGTTTTTCTTCCAAGGTTTTATTTCTATATTTTGTTCTCTTTGTATTTGTAACCATCTATCTGAAGGACAGTTCTTATTATTAAAATAACCTTTATTGTAAGTATAACATTCTTTACCAACTCTATAGTAATAGTCTGGTTTTTGTATATCTAAATTTTGTCTAAAGGTTGCTTGTTCTACAACTAGTATAGGTTTTGATTGAGCCGATATCCATTTGTATTTGTCGGCATTAACAGTTTTTATATTACCTTTAATGTTTGTTTGAATATATGCGTCTGCTTTGTGATTATCTCTATCTGACCATTCTATTAATTTAAAGTCTTCATGTGTAGGGAAAACATAATGATTGTTTTCGTTAAAAGGTCCTTTGATACCTATGATCATAAGTTTACCTCTGTTGTTTCTTTATACAACTTGTGCCATTCGTCTGCATAATCTTCATCTTTAAACTCTTTGTACCAAGGACCACCAAGTGTCCAATGTACATTTTTGGCATACTTATCATAGTCATATTCACCTACCAACCAGTTCCACTCAAACGGAAGTTCACCTACCATGTGTTCTCTCTCTAACCACTTAAATTGGTGTAGTTCTAAACCACTTGCTGTATTTACGTATTCAGGTGTTAGTTTTGTGCATTGTGAGTTATGAAATAACATTACACTAGACCAGTTCTTTTTAGGAAATGCTTGATTTTTTGCACCTCTAAATTTTATATCTTGTTTTGGTGTATAATTATGTTGGCAACACATAACAGAATATTTGTATGTAGCATAACCATATAACTCTGCAATGTCTGATCTTACCATCATGTCGCAATCCATAAAGATTGACCAGCCCTTATAGTTTGATAGATAAGGTACTAAAAATCTGCTAAATGCAAAGTCTGTTGATTGATTGGATTGTTTTTCTCTTGTAAATTGTGGTAAATTATTTAAACTTAATGGTGTTATACTTACAGGTACACTAGAAAACTTTCTAATACTTTCAGCAAGCACGTGATAGGCTGCTTTTTCTCCCTCATCAAACCCTATAAAGACTTGAATCATAATCTACTTTCTTTACTTTTACCTGTTTTCTTTCTAGCACCTTTTGTATGATCATATACTTTACCTAATATTGATCTTGATTGTACATGACCAACTCTTCCATCTCCTATATCATAGTTTTCTACACCATAATTTTCTTCTAGTCTAGTTCTAACTATATCAAATATAAATGAATCATGTTGTTCATCTTCTTTAAATAATAAGTTATCATCATACATCTTTCTCATATCTATGGCAAATTGTTTTATAAAATCATGTTTCATATTGAAATATAAAAAACCACACTCACTATAAGTTGGTCTTTCTAGATAAGTTATCATACAATCTTCTCTATGTAAATGTTTTTTTACCCATGCCTCATCAATCTTTTTATAAAATACACTATCTGCGTCTATGAATATAATACCATCATAATCTCTTGTTGTTAAGATTGCCTGTGTATATGCATATACTTTATAACTAAATCTTACTGCGTCTTTTTGAAAGTTTAATGGTATGTCTACCTTGTTTCTGTCTACGAATTTTTTAAGAGTTGGTATCTCATTATACATACCCTCATCTTCATTATATATTTCTAATTCAAATGGCCAATTATAAGTAGATTGAAATCTATGAGCATATTCTTTAAATAGTTTATTGTTCCAAGTACTAACTACTTTTATTTTCATGTCCTACCTTTTGTATATAATAACTATCAACAATATCAGATAAAGGATTACCACATTTTTCAGTATCTAATATTTTTTTTAAATTTATTTTAGTTTCTTTTAAAAAGGATTCGTACATCATATCTTTGTCTGCGTTTCCTTTTCCTGTTGCGCCTTTTTTGACAACACTAGGTACAACTGTCTCGTAAGTATAACCTTTGTCTTGTAATCTGTATTTGAGTATGCCACAATTCTCAGCAATTTGAAAAAGACCTTGGCCTTTAGAACCATACGAATAACCTTCAATAAAAATTTGATAGTTAGGTTGGTCAAATAAGGGATTGGTGTATAATATATCCAAAATAAAATCACTTATATTTTTAAACCTTTCAATAGGGTCTGTCCATTCTTTATGTTCATAACCTATTATGTTATCACTTTGTTTACCCAACCACTTCTTTTTGGTAGTTAAGTAATAAAATTTTATTTTGTTTTCATCTATATTGTTTACACAAATAGATGGAGATGTTAAACTATAATCAATGCCAACTATCGTGGTCGGCTTCGTCTGGTATCTCTGTTTCATGTTCATCTTCTACCTCATATCCACAGAAAGGACATGTTAGAGGCTCTAAATCAAATTTATCCTCGTCCCATTCTACAGTATATTTAGTCTTACAATTTGAACAGTGTTTTGAAACTTTATCCATTATAGTTTGAATTTTTTAAATTGATTTTTAGTAACGTCTTGTTTTATACCACCAACTACGTAAGATTCAATTTCTGTTTCTTGTGGTGCATTTTGAGCTGATCTACTATTTAACCAGTGTTCTACCCACGGTAGTGGATTAGTTTTTTGATCGTAAGCAGGTGTTAGACCTATCGCTTTCATACGTCTATTCGCCATATATTCTACAAATTGGTGTAATAATTTTTCTGATAGACCTATCATAGAACCTTTGCTGAACAAATGAGTTGCCCAACGCTTCTCATCGTTTACAGCTTGCTCATACATTTTGATAACTTCTTTTTCGCTTTCTTTAATAATTTTTGTAAAGTCTTTATCATTTTCATATTCTCTCCAGTTATTAATTATTCTTTGTGACATTGCTAAGTGTTGGCTTTCATCCCTTGCTATAAAAGATATAATCTTAGCAGAGCCTTCTAGTTTTTTTAATTCACCAAATGCAAATGAACAAGCAAATGATACATAGAATCTTAAACCCTCTAGTATGTTTACTGATACCATTGCAAGGTACATTTTCTTTTTAAGTTCATATAAATCAACTTTGTCTGGTGATAGTGTCCATTCATATCCTTTTTTAATTAGATCATCATAAGTTTTAGTTACAGAGGCTGCTCGTTCCTCAATTTTTTGATCTGTTAAAATCATGTCAAATACGTCTGACGGATTTGAATATAAATTCTTTATTATGTATGTATAACTTCTACTATGAATTGTTTCCATAAAGTCCCATACTATTATGGCACCCTCTAATTCTGGAAGTGATACAAAAGGTAAAAATGCTAAACATGGACCTCTTCCTTGTACACTGTCTAACATAGTTTGGTATTTTAGATTACTAGTGAAGATAAACTTTTGGCCTTCGGATAAATCCAAATAGTCGTTTCTATCTTTCTGTAAAGATATTTCTTCAGGTCTCCAAAAATAACCAAGTTGTTGTTGAGTAAGTTTATCAAAGATAGGATATTTAAAAGTATCATACCTTTGTACAGATAAATCTTTACCAAAAAACATTAATTGTTTTTGTACATTTATTCCTTTTTCTTTGTTAAAAACTGTTTTACTCATAATTCTTTTTATTTATTAATTTATATTGTGCAACTATCACAATTCTCCTCGTCTTCTTGTGGAGTTTCTGTTGTAATTGGTGTATCGTAATCTATGGAGTGTTTAGGCTCTTCAATATCTTTTTTACTATCATACGTATTTTGATAATAAGATGTTTTCCAACCGTATTTATAAGTTGTTAACAAGTCTTGTGCCATAACAGATACAGGTACCTGATTGTCTTCGTAATTGTCTGGATTATATGACCAGTTACCTGATATAGCTTGATCAAAGTACTTTTGCATTACTGCAACTATATTTATATATCCTTCATTACTAGGCATATCCCATAATAAAGTATAAAAATTCTTTAATTTATTATATTCTGGTACTATCTGTTTCAATGTGCCTTTTTTACTTTTCTTAACTGATAAGTGGTCTCTAGGTGGTTCAATGCCGTTTGTTGCATTTGAAACCACACTAGAAGACTCGGAAGGCATTTGGGCTGATAGAGTACTATGTCTTAGCCCAAATTCTTTAATGTCTGCTCGTAATTTGTCCCATTTCATTGAAAGTTTACGAGATACTAATTCGTCTACTTCTTTTTTGTATGTGTCTATTGGTAATATGCCGTCTGCATATTTTGTTCTATGAAATAAGTCACACTGACCTTTTTCTTGTGCTATCTCATTACTAGATTTTAATAGATAATATTGAAATGCCTCTGATAGTTTATCTACTTCTTTCCAGGCACCTTTTTGTTCGTACTTATAACCTGTTTTTGCCAGATAGTGTGCAAGACCAATATAACCTACACCTAATGATCTTCTTGCTTTTGTAGATATCTCGGCCGCTTTTACTGGATATTTTTGATGGTCTATAATTTCTTCTAATGCTCTTACTGTAAGATCGCATAGTTCTTCCAGTTCATCTAGGTTGTTGATTTTACCTACGTTGATTGCTGATAGAATACACAATGCAATCTCTCCTGGACCGTCTATATGTTGTATAGGAGTGGTAGGGAGAGTGATTTCTTGACAAAGATTACTCATTGTAACAGTATCTTTAAATGAGGAGTGTGTATTACAGTGATCTATATTCATTATGTAAATACGACCTGTTTCTGCTCTTTCTTTTAAAAGGTCAAAGAATAAATCTTGTGCATTTATCTTTTTCTTATTAACACTTAATTTTCTTTCTGCTTTTAAATACAATTCATCAAATTCTGGTGTTCCCCATGCCTCATATAATTCAGGCACCTCGTGAGGAGAGAATAGTGTTATTTGTTCTTCATTAATAAATCTTTCATAGAATAATTTACTAATCTGTATTGAATAGTCTAACTTTCTAACTCTGTTATCTTCGGTACCTTTGTTGTTCTTTAAAACAATAATATCTTCTATCTCTTGGTGCCAAATAGGGAAGTGTACAGTTGCTGAGCCTCCTCTAACACCGTTTTGAGTGCAACACTTGACCGTTGCTTCAAATTTTTTGAGAAAAGGAATAACGCCTGTATGTTGTACTTCACCTCCTCTGATTCTTGCATTGATTCCACGTATTCGTCCTGCGTTGATTCCAATACCGGCTCTTTGTGCAACGTAATTTCCAATAGCCATGTCACTAGAGAAGATACTAGGTAAAGTATCGTCTGTATCAACAAGTACACAACTAGCATACTGCTTAATAGGAGTCCGAACACCAGCCATAACAGGTGTTGGTATATTAATTTTAAAATTGGATATCGAGTCATAATATTTCTTGACATAAGTCATTCTCCTTGCTTTATCGTAGTTTTGAAAAAGTGTGGCAGCTATCATCATATACATAAATTGAGGTGTTTCATAAATCTCACCACTTGATCTATCTTGTACAAGATACTTATCTATTACTTGTCTTAATCCTGCATATGTAAAGTTGTTATCTCTTTCGTGAGTAATCCAGTTTTGCATTCTGCTAAAATCTTTTCTAGCATATTTTTTTAGGATATCTGGATCGTATACTCCTAATTTAACACATTTCTCTACGTGATCGTAAATATTTGGGTGATCCCATAGTCTACCAATAACTTGTTTTCTTAAACTAAACAATAGTAATCTGGCTGCCACGTATTGGTAGTTTGGATTGTCTAGTGAAATTAAATCTGAAGCAGACTTAATTAAAATTTGTTGTATATCGTTTGTAGTAATACCATCGTAGAATTGTAAACCACTGCTCATTTCTACTTGTGAAGCTGATACGCCTTTTATATCTTCACAGGCATACTCAACCATTTCATGTATCTTTTCTATGTTAAGTGGTTCTAAACCTCTACCACCTCTCTTTTCAACTTTAATGTTTATATCGTTTGTCATTTAATTTTTTTCCAGTGGTTAAGTTTGGTAAGAGCACTTAATTGTGAATAAGTGTTCTTGTCTATTATATCTTTAATTTGAAGTTTTGTCAAGCCACTAATTATCATGTCATTAATATCTTTTAGTGTTTGTTCTTCAGGCCATATAACGATGTTGAAATCATGTTCAATCATTTTATACATACGATTTATAATTTCTTTGTTTCTTGGCTCGTTGTCAAATATATAGGTTATTTTATTATTAGGTACTTTGTTTTTTAACTGTAAATCGGCGCCAGCAGCTGCGATACAATTGCTTACGAACAATGAGTCAAATGGACCCTCAACTATATATACATGATTTTGAAAATTTATACGTTCTAAACCAAAAACTTTTTGTTTGTTTTCGTTTAGTTTTATTGTTAAGTATTTAGGATTTTCTTTTCCTAATGCACGTCCTTGAAAGGCAAATAACTCACCAGTTGTATCGTAAAAAGGAATAACAATTCTATGGTGATCATATTGAGTTTTATATGTATTTGGTTTAACTTTGTTTACTAGTTTTTGAAATTCCTCTGCATAATATAACTTGTCATAAAATTCTTCAGGTATCTTTCTCTTATTACAATACTCTTTTGCTATATGATCTTCAGGTAATTCTTTTATTGTTTTTAGTCCTTCTAATATATTAATTTTAAATACAGGTTTTTCAAACTGCCAATCTGGTTTCTTTGTAGATGGTGCTGACCCTTTATATCTTTCTAATAGATACTCTGTATATACTTTAGGGTCTATGAATTTTAAGAAGTTTGCAAAGTTTTGACCTTGACCACAATTATGACATTTAAAAAACATGTCATTTTTTACTCTATAGAAATAGGCTCTTGCTTTACTTTTAGATTTTTGAGAATCACCACAATGAGGACAACGGAAGTTAAACAGATAATCTGTCTTTTGTTTAAACTGTTGTAATCGGCCTGATAGTTGGTTGATGAATTTTAGATCAATATAAGACGACATAGTAAATATTACTATACACCATTTATATCAAATAGTCAAGCTTATTTGAGCGACTTTCCAGCGTAAAAAATAGCACCGAGGTTTCCTGCGCTTATTCACGGACCTACTTATTCTAGTCCTGGAGAAGCGAGTTTACTTGAAAAGAGAGAATAATGGTAACATACCTTTTTTAGATACCATCAAAATCGTAATAAATTCAACGGCTATGAAAGCACCTATGATAATCCACTTGTACTTTTCTAATAGACTAATTCTACCACGGAATTCGCCTTTTAGTTCAACTAACTCTTCCTTTATACGTTTTTCAGATTCCTCTATCTTATCGGAAAGTTCTTTTTCTATACTTACCGTCTCACTAGCTCTTATCTTTAGCTTAGAGAATATCACATCATCTATCTTTTCCTGGTGTTCAATCTTCTCCTCGTGTACGGCCAACATAGATTTAATATGTGTAGAAACATCTGTTAGTTTGTCAATAGCAGTATCAAGTCTATTTTGAATATTATTAACCTGCTTAACGTCTTTGGTTAATTCTGCTAATCGTACTTGAATTTCTGTATTATCACTCATCAACTATATTTATAATAGTTTCTGTTTTATCTGACTTTATATTTTGGGTACATGTCCATAATAAACACCAACATAAAAAAAACTTTATGAAGGTAAACGTTATCTTTTTTATCAGACAGCCTCCTAGATTAAGTTAATTGATACCTTATCCGCCTAATGGATTTTTATTCTGTATTTTTATTTCTTCAATCTCTAATTTAAATAATTGTAAAGTCTTCTCGTTGACACTAGCTTTAGTTTGTACTTCAGCAATTGCTTCTTTGTTTTTAGCAATACCTGATAGGTCAACTTTGCTATCTTCTACTTTTGATACTTTTTCTTTTAGTACTGCAATGTCTTCAGCGTTAACACCAATGCCTGATACATCTACTGTTTTACCTTGTGCAGCTTCTATCTGACTTAATCTTGTACTGATCTCGCCATACTTAACAAACCCACCACCAATCGCAGCCACGGCAGCAATTAGAGCGGCAACGCTAGCTAAGTTACTTTTTAATTTATCTATCATTTTATCCCTCTCTTAAAATTTTTAGTTCTAATAATAATTGTTTCTTTTCAATATCAATTCTATATAATTCACTTTGTTTAATTGATATCGGGTCGTTGTTTGTATATACATCTAAAGACTTATTTTTGTAAATCTGTTGTTGTTCTATATTTAGTTGATTAAAGAAGTCTGGATTACCATCATTTAACTTAACGGTATCTTGCATTTGTACCTTGTAAGATGACAGGTCAGCAGCGCCTGATTGTATACCTTTTAAAGTTACATATTGTACTGCTTTGACCTGGTCATCTACACTTTTTAATGTCTTCTCTAATTTAGCGATTATTCTTTTTACTTTTACATTTACGCTATCAACATTGTCATTCTCTTGTCTATCATCGCCAGTTGTCTCCTCATCCACAGCTTCCTCATTATTCGTCTCCTTCTCCGATCCTTCTGTTTCCGTATTTTCGTCCATAGTAGATTCCTCACTAGAAGTTTCTCCTTCTTCTTCAGTCTCCATTGATTCCTCACTATTATCCTCAGTTTTTGTATTTGTCTCGGTGTTGGCATTTGATGTCTCCGTTTCTTCTTCTTTGACTTCTTCCTGTTTGACGTTTTCTTCCTTATTTTCTTCTAATTCTTCGGTAGCTATTTCTTCTTCATTGGTGATCTCCTCTTCGGTTATTTCCGTTTCTATTATTTCTTCCTCCTTCATTGCTGTAGGTGGTAGTAGTTCTTCAAACTCTTCCTCAATAATATTGGTCATCTCCTCAAAAAATTCTTCCTCTGTTAAACTTTCTTCTATTAAAGCAGTTTCAAATTCTTCTATCAAATTTTCTTCTATTAATATTTCTTTAAAAGTTTCTTCAAATGCGATTGCTAATTCTTCTATTTGTATTTCTTCTATCTCTATTTCTTCTAATATAGGTGTGTTAAATTGTAATTCTTCTAGTTGTTCAAAGTTAACATCTTCCATATTCTCAAACAAATTTTCTAATTCTTCTTGTGCTAATTCTAGTTGTTCGTTTGTATCTTCTAATTGTTCCTCTGTTTCTTCACTAATAGGTGTATATGCTATATCTAATATTGTGGCAGTTAAACTTGCACCTACTAGGTTAGGACCTACTGCACCTGTAGCACTAGGATTGTTACCATCTACACCTTTCCATTCCCAATCCCATTTTCTTGAGCCTGTGATTGTAGAGGTTACTGAATCTGTATATGTGTGGGTGTCTGATCTATAACCAGCGTCATTGTTTCTGGTAAGACTAGTTACAGAAAGAACATTGTTGTTACTATCTAATATTTTAATTGTAGTTGTATATGAATCTCTACCATTAGTTGCTTGACCACATCTATATGAAGATCCTGCCCACTCACAGTTTTGTATTTCGGTAGTTGCATTTAAGGTTACACCACCATCTAAAGATGTTTCTGTTGTTGTAAATGAATTGCCTGATTCTGTTGTAGTTGTAATATCAACAAGTGATCCTGAGGCAGATACAGTACCAGTACCGTTTGCCTCTAGTTCGTTGTAACTAGTTGAGTAATCGGTAATGCCGTCAAGTGTAAAACCAGTAGATGAATCTATACCATCTATTGTACTATTTGGGTTTTGTACATTGGTGTTTACACCATCACCTGCGTTAGGTAATAGGTTACCAGATGTGGCAGTTTCTGCTTGACTATTTACGCTTACTG
>Ga0098055_1001102_pt1 | contig 14966 bp, 8 predicted proteins | sample 17_taG_FD_75107 | JGI IMG/M metagenome (GOLD analysis project Ga0098055, IMG submission 75107) | Marine viral communities from the Subarctic Pacific Ocean - 17_ETSP_OMZ_AT15314 metaG | ecosystem: Environmental > Aquatic > Marine > Oceanic | place: Pacific Ocean | collected 2015-01-18 | reverse complement strand
TGTGCCAATCGCCCTGAAGAGATACTACGTGGTAGAAGACGTAAACAGAGCGGCAGAAGGATTTAGTCAGACTTGGTGGCCACACCTACTGAGATTAAAAATGAAAACCCTAGTAGATTCACAAGAGTTCAGAGATGTAGTTGGCGATGCAACAACAGAAGGATCTGTCGCAAGTTACATGAGCACGTACAACAGGGAAAAAACTATTAACGATCAGATTGTGGCACAAGCAGAATCAGATGCTCCAAAGGCAGGGTTCAATTACAAACAATATTATGTCGCACCAATAGATGAAAGAGGAAACATACGTACAGAGAATGTAAACACAGCGTCTCAAAGGGCAAGTAGCAGTAACACAGTGAATGCAACCATAGACACCCCGGCCAGTTCACACTACGGTTTCTATCTAGACGGCGATGGCGTCGCACCTAACGGAAATCCTGCAGGATTTGGTATTACGTTCCCGACGTCTGGTGTTGACAAAGGAGACTATTTCTTAAGGACTGATTTCTTACCTAACAGGTTGTTTAGATATGACGGGAACAGATGGATAAAAATAGAAGATAGCGTGAGGATAACTACAACGAACAACGATTCTAGAGGAAACTACAAAACAAGTTTTGTAAACAATGCTACAGAATCAACAATAAACGGTTTAACAGTAACACAAAGACAGTCACTGACAAATGCACTAAAACCAAAGGCTGACAATTAATGCTACATTTTTACGAAGGACAGGTAAGAAAATTTCTCACTCAATTCATTAGGATTTTAAGTAATTTTTCTGTGGAAACAGGTAAAGGTAAGGATGACACAGTACAGTTAAGAGCAGTTCCTGTTGTTTACGGAGACCCAACAAGACAGGTTGCAAACATCATCAGGAATAACAGTGAGAATGCACTTAACTATGCACCAAAGATTGCTTGTTATGTGCGAGAACTGAATTATGACAGGGAAAGAATGCAAAATCCTTATCATATCGAAAAGCAACACCTGAGGGAAAGAGGCATAGATGCGGACGGCAACTACACAAACGAGCTTGGGGCAGGATACACAGTTGAGAAAGTTATGCCTTCGCCTTTCAGATTGGAAGTCACCGCAGATATTTTCTCATCCAACACCGATCAAAAATTACAGATACTAGAACAGATACTATACTTGTTCAACCCAGATTTTGAGATACAAAAGACAGACAACTACATAGACTGGACAAGTTTAAGTTATATTGAGTTAGGTAACATTACATTTAGTTCGAGAACTATTCCGGTGGGTGCAGATTCCGAAATTGATGTAGCAACATTACAGTTTAGTATGCCAATATGGTTATCACCGCCTGTAAAAGTTAAAAAACTAGGTGTGGTGCAAAAGATCATAATGAGCATATACAACGACGACGGTGGCATAACAAAAGGGTTGATAGACGGGGAACTAACATCGAGAAGTTACATCACCCCAAACAACTTTGGATTATTAGTTACGGGTAACCAATTAAGATTATTAGGATCAACAGGTACAAATGTTAAATCGGGTGGTGATGGATTTCAGACTGGTGCGAATGAACCAAACAACTATGATCCATTTGAAACATTTGGTCCAGCAGTGAACTGGAAAGTTTTACTAGATCAGTATGGTAAGGTCACAAACGGCACATCACAGATTAGATTGACACAACCAAACGGGAATGAGATCATTGGCACTATAGCAACAACAACACTGGATGACACAATATTACTTTACACGATAGACGGCGACACAATACCAAGCAACTCGCTGACAGCAGTTAAGAAGATAATCAACCCTGCAACATTTGATCCAGGCACACCAGCAAATGGTGACAGATACTTGGTCATAAATGATGTTGGTGATTCAACAGCAAGTTTCCAAAGTGCTACCTGGGGCAGTTTAGTTGCCAGTGTTGGTGACATCATAGAATACAACAGTTCAACATCCAAGTGGAACGTGGCCTTTGACGCATCAAATCCTGACAGCACACAACACTACGTCACAAACCTCAACACCGGTATACAGTACAGGTTCAATGGCACGGAATGGGTCAAATCATATGAAGGTGTATACACCCAAGGTAATTGGAGCATAGTACTTGATGGTGGGGCAGATAATGGATACAACTCAAGCCTTGACGCTACCACCCCATAGTTGTTATAATATATCATGAAAGATAATATAGTCTGTTCGGGTGCTCTGTTCTATTCAACTAGTACCAAACGTTTCCTGTTCCTACAGAGGACTGCTCGTAAGACACAAGGCATGTGGGGATTGGTAGGTGGTAAGAGTAAATTCACAGAGAGTGCTTTTGAAGGCCTAAAACGCGAAGTAGAGGAAGAAACAGGCAGTGTACCTAAATTCAAGAAGGTGATACCATTAGAAATGTTCACATCAAACGACCAAAAGTTCTTCTTCCACACATATCTTATAGCCATTGACGCAGAATTCATACCCAAGTTGAACGAAGAGCATTCAGGATACTGTTGGACTGCGTTCGAGTGTTGGCCCAAGAATCTACACATGGGCCTTAAGAATACTTTGAATAATAAGAGTATTAAAGGTAAGTTACAAACTATTTTAGATCTTATAGTCTAACCAGCACTAATTTTTAAGGTACCACTATCGTTCCACAGTTGTCCTGCAACTCCTGGATCGCTTGTTGGTAGGTTGGTCATTTTCACAACAGCATTCGACAAAGTTTTAGCACCCGATATGGTCTGTGTAGTTGACACAAGTACCTGTTCGCTTGTTGCCGCACCTGCCGATGCTCTCAATAGGTTTACTCTGTATGCATTCACGGTTGTACTTGCACCAGAGGTACTTGCGGACGATACCGTGACTGTTGATCCTGACAACGACGCTGAAAACGACAGTTGATCTGAGCCTTTTGTTGATACAATGGGACCTGATGATACATATGCATCAGAACCGTCTGATACCACAAACACTTCTGCGATACTCGCCGCACTCTCTGAACTGCTGTTTCCTACAACAACATAGTGGACCCCATTGGCACTGTCTGTGGAGAATGTGTCCATTGTGGTAGCACTGCTCGACGTGGTGGTCTGCCCTACTGTTTTTGTGTTCGTACTCGATGCATCTGATTCCGCGTCGCCTAAAAGAACTCTGTACATCTTGACCGCTGTGTTTGGCTCATTGCCGGATGCTCTTAATCTCACACTGGAACCGCTGATGTCTGCTGTCAAACTTATTAATTCGTTGTTTCCTGTGAAGTTACTGTTGTACGTTGTTATGAATGCGTCTGTGCCGTTGTGTACAACCAAACACTCTATGTTGTGTAATTCAGTCTTGCCTGTGTTGTTAGCACTGATGTAGTATTTTGCACCCCTGTATGTTCCGTGTGCCCATGTGTCTAGATTTTCAACAGCACTATCAACATCTGTGTTGATGATGGTCGCAGTGTTTCCTGAACTTGTTGCAGATGTATTGTCTCCTAAACCTATCTTGAAGAATTTAATAGAGTTTACCGCCGCTGTACCTGTACCTTTCAATCTTACAGTGCCAGAATTGATATCGGCAGTGAAAGTCAGTTGATCGTTTGTGCCTTGTTGTACTCCACCTCCTGCTGATACAAAAGCATCACTGTCGTTATGTACTAAACTTAATTGTACAGTCGCAAGTTCGTCATTAATTTCATCTTTCATAACACCAAGATAGAATGCACTGTCAAAAGTACCTGTGGTGAATGTGTCGATGTTGGTTGCAGTGGTCCCTATTGATGTTTGCTCTCCTGTGCTGGTATCACTTGACTCTGATACTGAAGCCTGCGTGGCTATGTCAATGAATGAACTTGTTGAAGAGTCATATCTTTCGTATGTGTCTGTAGTAGTATTGTAACGTAACATACCCGATACACCTGTGGGACGCTGTCCTGTGGTTCCCTTTGGTAGCGTCAGTGCACCGGTCATTCCCGACAGTATTAATTGCGTGTCATTTGATGTAATATTGTTGTGTGTGATGTATAGATTGTCTGAGGTCTGACCACTGGCCCTGTAAATGTTGTCCGCCTCCATGGACAGTCTCGCGAAGTATATCTTAGTGTTTGGATTGCAACTCGCCCTCAATCTTGCTTTTCCACCAGAAACATCTGCACTGAAAGTTGCTAGTGTGTTGTTAGCGGTAATAACAAAACTTTCAGATATTGTTGCATCTGTGCCAGCGTTGTTAACAGTCATTGTGACCTCGGAGTTTTGGTATTCGGAACCTGACTCCATTGCAATAAAATATCTTGCCGTTTTGTATTTGAAAACATCGAATGTGTCTACAGTTTCGACCGCACTATCGATATCACCCTTGACACCGTAGAAGAAATTATCAAACTCTCCCAGTTTAGTTGACGAGCCGAGGTCCTGCCTGTACAGTATCGCAGTACCTGTTGTGTTTCCACTCGATGCCGCAAGCAAGGATAATGTAGAACTTGTGATGGATGCACTTATTGTGTGCAGTGGTGTTCCCCTGCTTGATACCAGAGCATAGTCATCGTGGTAGGCTGTTGTACCATCATGTGTTATACTCACCTCAGATATCTGATAGTCACCCGCAGTGTCATCTTTAATCAATACCACATACTTGGCACCTCTGATGTCTGTTGTGGTGAATTGGTCTAACGTCGTTGCACTGGAACTGATATTGGTTGAACTTTTTATAATTTTCGAATTGGTGTTGGCAACTGTCTCATGGTGGTCACCCAATGCTATCCTGTAAATCCTTAAATTAGTATGTGATGATGTGTTTGTGGCCGCTGACAACTGTACCATGTCACCCGATATTGCAACAGTGAAGTCTGCTATCCTTGTTGAATCTTCATTTACGTTATAGGTTGAAACATAAGGTGTTGAATCATCATGTACAACCGACACTTTAAGATGTCCAACAAATCCATTTTCCTGGTCCTCCATAATCACATCATAGATGGCACCTCTGTATTCCGTGATGTCGAACTCGTCTATGACCGCTGTTGTTGTGTCTAACTTGTAGTAGTTGAACTGTTTTACTGCTGTGTTGTTTCCACCGCCACCCCCTGATGATTCTGAGAATGATAGGTTACCCGATCCGTCAGTTGTGAGTACCTGTCCATTGCTTCCATCTGCTGTTGGATAACTTATTCCGTCTGCGATCAATGAACCGGTTACAGTGGCGTCTCCCGCCACGGTCAAAGACGTGCTGTTCAGAAGTTGAAGAGAGTCTGATCTTAATCTAGCAGTGATAACATTTGACCCTGCTTTCTTGTTTGCGAATTCTATTATCCCATCCTCTGTGCCATCGCTGGCGTCCTGTATCTTACCTGTGATTTTAGCATACACAATCTCTTGGTCTGCGTCATTTTCTCCTTGGAATTTTATCTGTCCCAAGTAGTCCGCGTCGGCTGGACTAGAACTGTTTCTTTTCAGAGCGATTACAGGTCCTGCACTGCTTGAATCTTCTGTGGTTGTGATTAATAATGCATCACTGGTCGAAGTGTTTGTAATTGCAACACCGGTGCTTGTTGTTTCAAAAACGTTTGTGCCATAATGATAAAGTTTTACTGCACCAGTTGAACCATCTGCCAAAAAGTAAGTGGCAGTTCCGCCACTGCCGTCATCTGAAGTTATTTTTACATCCTTGTCATTGGCGTATGTTCTTATGTGTATGTCGCCAGTGGTTTCATTGATGTTGAGATCACTGCCAGTGTGTTTTATGTTTGCATCGGCGTCAGTACCTAATCTTAGTTCAACACTGTCATTGAAAGTAAAATTACCCGTGGTCGTCCCTCCGGCAGTTGTGATACTGCTTGTGGTGACTGTGCCGTTTACTTGTAATGCTGTTGTGGGTTCTGAAGTACCAATACCCACACGACTGTTTGTTACGTCGAGATACAGTAGGTTTGTTTCAAATGCCAGGTCCGTACCGTTCCTAGTCAAGTTTGACTTCAGTACTGACCCAGATATACGACCTATGGCCATACTAGGTACTCCTTATAATAATGTTAGTAGAACATATGTTCTACACAGTCTCTTTATCATTGCCGACTGACAGCAGTATAGGTATTTATGAGCCTAAAAAAAAAGGCGATCCGAAGACCGCCTTTTGATTCTACTAAAAAGTATGAGTATTTACTAGTGGCTAACTCTTACTGCCGCTAATACTGAACCTTGTCCCGCTTCTGTTTTACCAGTTAAAGCTCTACCAATAACGTTGAATGCTGTGCATTCCGCTTTTGTAGCCGCCCTAGCGTAACCTGGAACTGATGCAGATATAAGTCTGTCACCTTTGTCCACTGTACCGATCACTTTAACGTTTACCCTACCCGTCATTGCAATGTATGGGTGAGTGTCGTCGTTACCTGCTCCACCATTCATTTTGAAGGCCGCTTGTTTCAAACTAGAAATAACACCAAACACTTCGTCTGATCCTTCTTCGTTCACTTGCGTGATCTCTGCCGCACCACCTAGTGCAACAACTGTTCCCGCTTCATAGGCTGTGTCAGATGCGAATCTTTCAGCAACGTCAGAATATTCCGCCGCTGTTGCTGTTCCCTCTAGGTTCGCTACTAGCGTTCCTATTGCTACTGTGATACCTGCTGATTTGTCAGCCGCTGTGGCAGTTGTTGTACCCATTGTGAATTTGTCTGCTGACTCATCCCAAATGATTGCCGCGTTGTTACCTGTTGAACCCCTCTCAATGATGATACCTGCGTCATTGCTTGATGCTGATATACCTGAGTTAAGTTCGATTAAGTTATCATCTACTGTCAAGTTAACTGAGTTGTTGGTTGTAGTTGTACCGTTAACTGTCAAGTCACCAGTTACAACTAAAGCACCTGATACAGATGTTTGACCTGTTACAGTCAAGTTCAATGCACCAGTTGATGTCACAGTTAAATCTGTTCCGTCTGATTCAATCTTCTCACCGCCTGTACCTAAGGCAAGTCCTACGTTGTTAGGAAGGTGTACATCTGATGTAGCAGTCAAATTGATCTTACCACCTGATGTCACTGTAAGGTCTGTGCTGTCGCCCTCGATCTTCTCACCTGAACCAAATGTCAAACCTACGTTGGCAGGGATTACTACATCTGATCCTGCTGTAAGGTTGATAGCACCTGTGGCAGTGATTGTTGTAGCCGCTACCGCAAAGTTTGCCACCTCTGTTGCATCTGCTGATACTGTGATAGCACCAGTGCCTGAGTCAGCCACTGTTACGTTACTGTTACCTTGTGTAATTGCTGTTGTTGAAATCGCCGCGATCGAATCGTCAACGTATTTCTTGTTTGACACATCACCGTCTGCACTTGGTGCCGATGTGGTCATACCTGTAATAGTATTAGCACTTGCTGATATTACGATATCACCAACTGATATACCATTATGTACTCTGAAGTTTCTTGTTGTCATAGTTCCATATTTCCCGTATGAGTTAAGTTAATAGTTGTTAAGTCGTAAAAAAACGCCCCAACAGTAGTATTTACCATTGGGGCGTTTAGAATTATCTTTAGGGTTCTAGTTTTGCTTCCTATAACGCCGCTAGTGAGTACTGTACTTTACCTGCTGTTACACCACCTGTGCTAACCGCTTGTATATTCACTGTACCACTGTCGTATACGGCAGTCAATGTTGCCAAGTCACTGTCGCCAGTGTTAGTGATACCGTGTACAGTGATAAACGCTGTTGTACCGTTGTGTACTACAATACCTTTCATGGCCGCGTACTCTGTGTTTGCAGTATCAGTCAACTGTATGAACAATTCAGCACTTCTGTAAGTAGCACCGTTGAAGCTCATGATCGTTGTCGCACTTGAAGTAAAGTTCACTGAACTCGCTTCAGATCTCGCAACACCACCTGTTACTAGTGAAGTACCGTCAGCACCTGTTATCGCAAATATCCTCGCCGCACTGTGTGGGGCAGAAGTAAATGTGATGTTAGTACCTGATACACTGTAGTTCTCAGTTGGTTCTTGGAACACGTTGTCGATGTATACGAAAACGTTGTTCGCTGATTCTGGAGCCGATCCAAAGAAACCTGTGAACGTTGTTGTTGATCCATCACCTGTTGCTGAAACTTTAGAGAAAGTCGGTGCATCACCGGCAATCGCAAAGTCTACATAAGTTGAACCATCTGAACAACCTTCGTACTTTCCAGTCTGTGTGTTGAACCTGATGATACCTGTTGCACCAGTTGGTCTCGCCGCTGTGTTACCTTGCGGTAATTTAACAGCATCTGTTGATCCACTGATGTCTAAGTCATATGCCGGAGTGGCAGTCTTGATACCAACGTGATCCTCAGAACCATCAATGAACAATGCGTGAGCGTGTCCATTTGATTCAAATCTGGCATCTACTGACGCTGAACTCTCGTTGAAGATGAAACCTGCACCGTCAACTTCGAAAGCAGTTGTTACTTTAACTGCACCTGTTGAGTCAGCAACTGTAATAGCCGCTGTTCCGTCATTGGCTTTAACTGTACCTGTTTGCATGTTGGCCGCAATCGCTGTTGTGAAAGTACCTGCCGCCGCTGTGTTGGCCCCAATTATGATTCCGTCGATGTTACCTGATGAATCTAAATTTACTGTGCCAGTTGACGTCAAGTTTGTGAATGTACCAGCACCTGCTGATGCACCACCAATTGTTACACCGTCGACTGTACCACCGTTGATGTCTGCTGTAGTCAATACTGAACTTGGGACAGTGATAACTCCAGTTGAGTTAGCAATAGTCGCCGCCGCTGTACCGTCTGCCGCTGATATTGATCCTGTTTCTAAGTCTGAAACAGTTGTTACACCTGCTTTCATAGCCGCGTAACTGTCGATTGTAACTGCACCTGCTGTAGTTCCGTCCTCACCTGATGTTACAGCAAAAGCAAATTGGTCTGCTGATTCATCCCATAAGAATGATACGTTAGCATCAGATCCTCTGTTGAAGAATAAACCTTGGTCAAACGTGTTGGCCGCTCCACCTGAGTTGTTCTTCGCCAATGTTAAAAGCGGATCTTCAATAGTTAATGTTTCTGAATCAATGGTTGTTGTTGTACCATTTACCGTCAAGTTTCCTGAGATGGTAGCGTTACTTGATACTGCCAGTGTAGTGAATGATCCGGCCGCCGCACTTGAACCACCAATTGTTGTTCCGTCAATAGCACCGCCGTTGATGTCCGCTGTGTCTGTTGTTAATGTTTTACCAGTTGCAACAGTTACGGCAACACCTGCTGTGATCAACTCTGAACTGTTAGTAGTGTCAAACTTCAAGTATGAGTTAGACGCTTCCTTGATGTCCAAAGCCGCCGCTGTGTTGTCAGTCATTGACGCACCTATCGTTGTACCATCAGCACTGATTGTGTCTAGTGCGATGTTACCAACGTTAGTGATGTTTTGATCATTTGCACTTAAACCTGTTGAAGCAACAACAACTCCAGTTCCGTTTGGAGTAAGAGTGATGTCACCGTTAGTAACTTGTCCTGTGATTGTTGATGCTGTGTTTGATAACCTTGTTACACCTAGATCAGTTGTAGCCGATCTGAATATCGCTGTCTGATCTCCACCAGTTGTAACGTGTACTTCATCAACGTCGGACGAATGCTCAACGTCAACTTTAGTGTCTCCATCAGCGTCCTCGATTGATGTACCAGATGCCAAGTTGGCGTATGCACCGTTACTGTAACCTTCAATAGTTGAAGTGGTACTGTTGTACCTAATGTCACCGTTTGCAGGTGAGCCTGGTCTCTGACCTGTTGTACCTGATGGTAATCTTAGTGCATCTGTGGCAGATATGTGTAGTGTGGTTGCCGGCGTAGCCGTTCCAATACCTACTCTGCTGTTTGATACATCTAAGGCTAATAAATTTGTTTCAAATGCTAAATCCGTCCCAGACCTTGCTAGGTTGGCAGATAACATCTGTCCTGTTATTCGTCCTATTGCCATTGTTTTATCCCCTTCGATAATTGATTGTCTTGCAAAACTATTGGTATTTATGTTAATATAGTGATTATGACGGTGTTAAATACCGCTAGACTATGAAAAACACGTATATTACTGTAGTGGGAAACCTGCCCGTAAGGTTCGATGTAGGACAGGCCCGGAAGTTGGGACCAGTGATCGCTTCGGCCAATGCGAACAAGAGCATAGTGTTTGATTACGCCACGGTAAACACAGAAACTAACTTGCAGGACATGTTGAATTCAGCATCATTCAAAGGCACAGAACTATTAGTGCCAGAACAGTTATTCAAGAAATACGTGTTCTTTGATGGCGTCACTTGCATGCCTGACTTCCCAGGACTCAAGAGTTACGACATAGATCCAGAGAAATGTTCACCACAGACCCTGAGCCTGATGCTGTCAGTGTACCTGAGGCAGACCATAGTGTTCCTACTGGGCTATGACATATCAAATCCCACGGAGTTGACCAGATTAAAAAGTATAATGATAGCAAACCCAAACACCAAGTTCATGTACATATGTAATCCGCCGAGAACATACCAGTTGGATGATCTAGACAATGGATTCTGTGACACGTTCGTAAAATTTCAGGAGTTGATAGATCGTGCAGAATAAAGCAGTGGTATACAAGTACAGTGTCAAACTGATGTGGCCTGCCATGTGTCGAAATCGTAGCGTGGAGATACTGAAGGATCGTCCGGACCTCGTGGACCAGATGAACAAGTTCAGACAGAAGATCGAGAATGTGTTAAAGATCGTGTGTCGTAAGCACTTCCAAGTGGATGCCGCTTACATGATGTCGGGTGTGAGATTGTGGTTCGAGTCAGGTCAGGATTGCTACGATTTTATAATTAGACAGCCCGAATTCGATTGGGAGATACAACCTGAGCTTTCCGTGTTAAATCTGATAACCAGTCAACTGCAAACGTTTGACATAGTGTACACACCAACCGGTGTTACGATAGATTAATCAGCGAATCCGTGTAGTACTGAAATCCTTGCACCGGCATGGGCGGCCTCTCCAAAGTCAATGGTGGTCCCCGATATGGTGTAGTTCTGATCAGGTTCCTGCATCACTCCATCTATGTACACAACAATAGTATTCTCGTCAGTTGGTGTTATGCTCATAGTGAAACTTTGTGTTGAACCATCGCCCGCAAAGATGTCTTTCGTTACATCTGCCGCATCGGCATCAGTTCTTAGATTAGTGTATGTTGAGCCATCCTGTGAAACCTCATACTGTCCTGTTTGTGTGTTGAATCTGATCACACCTGTTTCTGCTGTTGGCCTCTGTGCTGTGTTACCCTTTGGCAACGTCATAGACGTAGTGCCTTCGAATATGTAACTGCCTGTGCCTGAATTATCAAACGTCATGTCAGCATTAGACGGAGCACTCATAGTTGATCCCGTGAACGTTATGTCACCTGTAGATGCTGTGCTGAAGTTCTGTAGACCTAAAGTACCTGTGTATCTCGCACCTGACACGTATACTGACTTGCCTGAGAAGTTGATACCGTTGGGTAGATTAGCACCAATGAAGTGTACCACACCTGACTGATAGTCAAAGAACCATTCGTCGTTGTTACCAGAACCTGTTGCGAAAACTTGGTCACCACCAGAAGCGGCATTGCCGGCATCTCCTGATGTGTGTATGTAAATTTTTACTTGGTATGTGGATCCAAACTCTGGTGGTATCCAGTCTGTTAACCCTGTTTTCCATGTCCTGTTCGCGGATGCTGTTCCATCATTTGTAGTCTCGTCTGGCGTTCCTGTTGGATATACTGTTGTAACTCCTGTGGTTGATCCCGGCATTGTCGCAGGTATAAGACTTGCTTGGTTCCATACTTTGTCACCTCTTAGTAATAGCGGTGATGCTATGGCCTCGTTGGGTGCTTTCTTGGCCGCATTGGTGTCTGTCTTCGTGGCACCGTAACCGATCTTCTTCCAAAGATAATCTACTTTTTTTGCGTCAGTTATTGCCATTAGTCTATTGCCAGTGCTGTAACACTGTCTCCCGATTCTAGTTTGATTCTCACTAATATCACATTACCTGTGGCGTTGGTTGCGTTTTCTGTACCCAAGGTAAACGTGAATTCTTGTCCTGAATAAGTTGTTCCGTCAACCACCCTGTCTCCAGAGTTGAACGCACAACCATTCGATCCGTTACCACCCGATCCTGTGTTTGCTCCCGGCACACCTGAACCACCATATGTTGTTGAACAATCCAGCCATCCGTTAAGTGAACTTGCACTGTCTATGGCTGTACCTGGTGCGGCTATGAACATTCCTGACACCTTACCTGACATCGTTAGGTTAAAGTTGGCCATTGTCGTCCTCCTGAAGGCGAATGTGTAGTACTGTGCCTCGCCACCATCTCTGCCTGTGTTCAAGTCTGGTCCTACCGGTAGGTATCCTGAACTTAGATCAGTTGTGAAGTGTTTGATAGTTCCAAATCTTGATATTGCTTCATTGGTCCCTGCCACTGTGACTGCACCCGACCATGCTGAGTCTGTGTAGTAGTTGGCATTTGAAGAATCGAACAAGGACGGTGTGTCACTTGACAGGGATCCAAATCCACTTATCCTTACAGCGTCGTCATCAAAGCCGGCACCGAGAGAATCTGATACTGTTATACCACCTGCCTCATTGTCTAATGTCAATAGAGTGTTTGTGTATAACTGAATTTTTGTTGATGTTTCTGAATAAGAACTAGTACCATTACAGTTCCTCGCTCTCATTTTAATAGTTTGGATTGAACGTCTTTGAGTACTCAATAGTGGCACTGTGAGTACACCTAATGTGTACGCGGAACCTACGCCGATATCAGTTTTTGGAATGCCACTGTCTAACATTGTTGTCGATCCGTCAACGTTGGCATACGTAAAATCTGTATTGCTTATGATGTGTCCAGATGTTGATTCTTGGTTAGTACCTGGGTCTATTTCAACCGGATTGGATGCATCTTGGTAGGCTTGGCCTGTGAAGTTTGCAATGGTTGATCCTGTGACTGTGACTGTTGGAGAACCATCATTGTAATAAGGAACACCAGAAATGTATAGTAAATTTCCTGCTGATCCTTGTGCCACTGTGCCTATTGTTGCTGTTGGTGTCGCGGTGACGTCGTCCTTCAACACATGGACGTATCCTGTGTTACCACCTGCACTGCTTTCGATCCTTTGAGCACTCAATCCAACCGAATAGTCTGATAGTGCCTGAGTGATTTTAGCAGTGGCCACTAGGTATAATCTCTGCGGATATGAACCATCAACCTCGTCGTAGTCTCTGTGATTCGTTGTCACAAGTTTAGTGAATGTGCTGTTGTTGGCACCACCTTCTGATGTTGTGAATGTCCTCGCACCGCTGGCGCTGGCGTTGATTGATGCTGTCACAGTTTGGTTCACTGTTGAGCCTGTGCCATTAGAATTATTTGTTAAGAAATTTGTTACTGTGTTTGTGTCAATGGTTGATGTGCTTGTGTATCGTCTTGCTGTAGTTGATTCCAGAGAAGTTCCTGCTGAAAGTGTTGTGGCAGAACTTGTATTGTCAGTGAAACCAGCCGTTAAGTGTGGATTTGTTCCTTGTGCGGAATCTGACATGGTCAAACTCTTTGAACTTAGGTTTGCTGGTGCACTTGGTGTTGATTTCATTACGAAAGTGATAGATTCTTCATCGTCTTGGAAGAACGTGTCAGGCGTTCCTGATGCTCTGAATCCGAAGTTAATGTTACCTGCTGATGTGCCCGAGTAGTTTTTGTCCAGTGTCGCACCAATGCTTCCTGCATTAGATCCGTTTTCCGCCACGGTGGTTATAGAACTGGAGTCATTGAAGAAATCATACTCGTAGTTGTCTGCATTCTGTGAAGTGTTAGTGAATCTTGCTATTGCCCTGTTTGTTCCATCCAGGTCAGTAACGTCATACAAAGATAGACTGTTGTCTCCTGAACCTGTGTTTGTAGTCACCGCCGCGCCGGCTATGTTTGCCCGTACGTCTGGTTCAACGATTATGTTGATATTAGCAGTTGCTGGTGAACCGGAGTGGCCATTTGCCAGCGACAATGATGTGTTGTAGGTCACTGTCGTACCGTTGCTTTGTTCTGATCCACTCAAATTGAATGTGTTGTTGATTGTGTTTCCTGTGTCGCCTGAACCACCCGAACCAACTGCAACCACTGTATTAGAATCTCCTTCTCCGAAGTTGTAAGTGTACTGTTGTGTTGCAGAAAAACTTGAATTTGCTCCAGGATTTGTTGCTGTGTTGTTGGTGAACGTGACAGGAAATCCAGATGTTGACTCTTCGTTGATCCCTCGTATAGCGGAATCTGCCACAGAGTATGCCGCCGTGTGAGTTGAATATACCTCAAAGTTGTTTGTGGCAGTCTGTGGGAACGTTGAAGAGTCTGCGGTTGGGTGTGTAAGCAATCTCAACTTGATTGCGTACTTGGTATCGCCTGTGCCTGTACCTGCAACTGTTGAACCATCATCGCCAGCGGAGTTTGTGTAAGTGTGTGCCAACCGTGCTCCGCCCTGTCCACCAGCCGCGGTGTTGTTTGCTATAGTATTTTCAGACCCGTCGCCCCAATCAACGTCAAATGTGTTTGTTGCCGCTGTGTTTGTGGTGTTATTCTGTAGGTATACCGTTGCACCTGTGTCAGCGGTAGTGATTGGCGAACCACCTGACGATGCCGCGTACATGGCAAATGATACCACAGGTGCCGCTGTTGCTATGACTATGTAATCTGTTCTTGTAAAACTTGCTTCAGACCCTGATGAACCTGAAACTGCCGCTGTATTGTTATAGGCTCTCACTGTAATTGATTGCAGGCCCGTGTTGGTATATGTATGAGTCGGCGAAGTAGTTGAAACAGTATCGCTGTTGCCGTCTCCCCAAGTGATGTCATATCTGTTTGCGTTACCTACTGCTGTGATTGACAGTGTAATTGTGTCTCCTGATGATATGTTTGTTGAATTTGCAGTGAATGTAACACTTTTTACATATGTGTTGTTACGTATGTTTTCCATAGTTTCATTCAATGCA
>Ga0098055_1001099_pt1 | contig 14992 bp, 11 predicted proteins | sample 17_taG_FD_75107 | JGI IMG/M metagenome (GOLD analysis project Ga0098055, IMG submission 75107) | Marine viral communities from the Subarctic Pacific Ocean - 17_ETSP_OMZ_AT15314 metaG | ecosystem: Environmental > Aquatic > Marine > Oceanic | place: Pacific Ocean | collected 2015-01-18 | reverse complement strand
GTAATTTTTGAATGAGTAATTTTGACTGGAAAGACAAAGAAGAATGGAAAGCACTGATCTTCACTGTTGTGTTTTTTAGTGTTGGTTTTAGTTCACTACTTTGGATAGATTAAAGGAATAATGATAATGATTGAGGAAACAAAAGAAGTCATTGATGTAGCCGCGGCATCCACTGCAATATTAACTATAGGCGCATGGTTACCCCCTGTTGCTTCTTTGTTTACTATTGTTTGGTTAGGTTTACGTATATATGAATCTGATACAGTACAGAAAATTATTTTTGGAAAAACCTTGACACATGACAAAAAATAGTGTATAATAATATGACTATCTTAACTTCATTAATAGGACCAGTTACAGGGCTTTTAGATAAGTTTATAGAAGATAAAGATAAAAAAAATGCAATTGCTTTTGAATTATCTACTTTAGCTGAAAAACATGCTCAAGAATTAGCTAAAGCTCAATTACAAGTTAATAAAACTGAAGCGGCACATAAGTCTTTGTTTGTAAGTGGTTGGAGACCCGCTGTTGGTTGGTCTTGTTGTCTTGCAATGACAGCTCAATTTCTTTTTATACCTATGGCTAATTTTGCACTTGCTTTATCTAGCTCTACAATAATTATTCCTCTTATTGATTTGTCAACTATGATGCCTGTGCTTCTTGGTATGTTAGGATTAGGAACTATGAGAACTGTAGAAAAAACTAAAGGCGTTCAACGAGATAAATAATTATGGCTCTTACTCCTAAGCTTAGTAATAATAAGTCTAAAAAAGATTCTATTGAAGACGCTATTAAAGAACTAAACGAAAACACTAGAGATCCTTGGGATGATTCTGAGGAAACCATTGGTGGATCAAAAGAAACTGAAGACACTAGAGATCCTTGGGATGATTCTGAGGAAACCATTGGTGGATCAAAAGAAACTGAAGACACTATAGAAACTCAAGAAACTGAAAACATTACAGAGCCTTTTGTTCCTACTGAACAAGAAGGTTCAACTAAAGATTTTGATCCTGTTATTCCTGAAGAAAAAGAAGAAGAAGAAATTAGAGATCCTTGGGATGATTCTGGGGAAACTGTTGGTGGAGTAAACGAACCAGAAGATCCTGTTAGCGAAGATACTGACGAACCAGAAGATGAAGAGTCACCAGATGAACAAGCAGGAGAAACAGAAACTTTTGGAGAAGATCAAGGTTCAGATGAAAACGACGGTTCAAGAACAACAGACGGGTTGTTTGGTGATTTTTTAGGCAATGACGATAGTTCTGAAGAAGGAGAAGAAGAAGGAGAAGAAGGAGAAGAAGGAGATTTTGATATTGTTGGATGGTATACTAATCTTCTTGAAGACCCTAACACTGAAGAAGCTATAGCAGAAAGAAAGGCTTACGCTTTTACTGCTTTTGATCCTAATCGTAATGAACTGCAAGGAACTACTTATGAAGGTTGGGCCAAAGATCAAGTAATTGGTTGGCCCTTTATTAGATTAGTTGAAGAAAACAGTTTAGGCTTGGCTGATAGTTTACCTCAAGAACTTGTAGTTGATTATCCTTATGACTACGACGGTTCTCGTCTTTTTATGAAAATTCCAGAAACAGGCGGAAATACAGATTTACATCAAGGTTTTACTGACGAAGAAAGAACAGAACTTCAAGACTTAGAAGATAGAGGTTTTTTCATTGACATAAGCAATGGAGAAGCAGGTGTTGGTGAATATTCTTTAATGTGGTTTGAAGATCCTCCTGAAGAATCTACGTGGGATACTTTTTTAAATAATCCAATTACAAACATTGTTGCTTCTTTAATTCCCGGAGGTCAGCTTGCTCTTACGGCTGTTAAAGCGGCTTCTGGAGAAACTTTACACGCTAGCGATTGGTTTAACTTAGGTGTAGGAACTTTAGAAGCTTTAGGGACAATACAAGCCCCTACAATGGGTGTAGATGCCGCAGGTAATCCTGTTGTTATTGAAGAAGGTTTAGGTTTGTTTGGCTATAGCTATGAGGATACTTTAGATTTTCTTGATTTAGCGTCTAACTCTAATAATCCCGCAGGTGTTTTAATTAAGAAATTTAATTTAACTGCTCCTGCTTTAGAAGCTGTTGGTTTAAGTGAAGATTTTTTTACTGATAATAATATTAGTGTTTCCTATACTGACTTTGTAGACGCAGTAGAATTAGCTTCTTCTGCTTTTGCAGGGGGACAAAGTTTAGAGGATAGTTTAGGAGGCGGTTTACTTAAATATTTAATAGAAACTGGCGATCTTGAGTTAGGGACCCTTGAAGACCTTATTAGAGAAATTGGCGGTTTAATAGATGATAATTTTTTCCAACCTATTTTAGACGCTGTTCCAGACGGTTTTGAAGACACTCTTTTAGACGCTTTAAATCAGTTTGGCAGTGATTTTGATGACAATGTGTTGCAGGAAATTAGAGAACTTATTGAAGGAGGTACAGAAGGTTTAGGTGATCTTTTGTATGGTCTAGGAGAAGGAACAGGAGAAATACTTGATGCTTTAAGTCCTTTAGGTTCTTTATTGGAAGACATAGCACAAGCTACTGGTTCTACAGTAGAAGACATTTTACAAGGAGTAGGAGACGTAGGTCAAGACGTACTAGATGCGTTAGGTCCTTTAGGGGATCAGCTTGCTGACATAGCGGAAGCTACAGGCTCTACAGTTGAAGATATACTTAAAGGTGTTGTAGGTGTAGGCGAAGATATTCTAGGTGGTGTAGAGGATATTGGAGAAGACATGTTAGATGCCTTAGGACCTATTGGTGATCAGCTTAAAGAAATAGCGGAAGCTACAGGATCTACTGTTGAAGATGTAATTAAAGGTATGGTAAACGCCTTAGATCCTTTGTCTCAATCTTTAGCTGACTTTGCTTCAGAAACAGGAGAAACTTTAGCAGAGATTGCAGAAGCTTTAGGTGTTTCCGTAGAAGATATACTTACTGGTGTTGTTGACGTAGGCGAAGACATCTTAGAAGGAGTTGGGGATGTTGGTCAAGATGTAATAGACGCGCTAGGGCCATTAGGTGATCAATTAGAGGCTATTGCAGAAGCTACAGGATCTACTGTTGAAGATGTAATATCAGGAGTAGTAGATCTTCTTGATCCTTTAGGGGACGCAATTGGAGATGTAGGAACATTAGTTGGAGATGTCGGAGAAAACATTCTTGATGCTATTGGCGAAGGCGTAGATTCTGTAGAAGACCTTATTGGACCTTTAGGTGAAGCTATAGAAGCTATAGCAGAAGCTACAGGCTCTACAGTTGCTGACGTACTTGAAGGAATAACTGGATTAGGCGAAGATATTCTAGGTGGTGTAGCAGACGTAGGTGAAGACGTAATAGATGCATTAGGTCCTTTAGGTGATACTTTAGTTGACATAGCGGAAGCTACAGGCTCTACAGTTGAAGATGTAATTAGTGGGGTAGTAGATCTTTTAGATCCTTTAGGTGAAGCAATAGGAGATGTTGGAACATTAGTTGGAGACGTTGGAGAAAATATTCTTGACGCTATTGGTGAAGGTGTAGATTCTGTAGAAGACCTTATTGGACCTTTAGGTGAAGCTATAGAAGCTATAGCAGAAGCTACAGGCTCTACAGTTGCTGATGTTCTTGAAGGCATAACGGGTTTGGGAGAAGACATCTTAGGTGGTGTAGCAGATATAGGCGAAGATGTAATAGACGCATTAGGTCCTTTAGGTGATACTTTAGTTGACATAGCGGAAGCAACAGGCTCTACAGTAGAAGATGTTATTACCGGAGTAGTCGACTTACTTGATCCTTTAGGTGAAGCAATAGGAGATGTTGGAGATTTAGTAGAAGACCTAAGTGGCGACATTCTTGACGCTATTGAAGAAGGCGGTGATGCACTAGGTGACATGTTAGAACCTATAGCTGATGCTATTGCTGACATAGCGGAAGCAACAGGCTCTACAGTAGAAGACGTGCTTGAAGGAATCGGAAACTTAGGTGAAGATGTTCTAGAAGGTGTAGAAGGAATAGGAGAGGATCTTATTGATGCTTTAGAGCCTTTAGGTGAAGCTCTTGGTGATTTTGCTGAAGCCACAGGAGAAAGTATTGAAGACGTACTAGATGTTGTAGGCGACTTAAGTGGAGATATTTTAGAAGGAGTAGGCGAAATAGGTGAAGGGATACTTGATGCTATTGAGTCAGGCAGTGAAGGTTTAATTGAGTTTATTGAGGACACAGGAGCTACATTAGAAGACATTATTGAGGCTACAGGTGAAACTTTAGAAGACATTATTAATGCTTCTGGAAGCACCTTAGAAGACTTATTAAAAGCTACTGGTTCTACGTTAGAAGATGCTTTATCTTTAACAGGTGAAACTTTAGAAAACTTGTTAAAATTAACAGGCTCTAGTATTGAAAGTTTGCTAACAGCAGGTTTCTCAGGCCTTGCTATTCAAGAAGCACAAAATGCTGAAAAAGAAAGAGTTAGAGCTTTAGCTACAAGAACTACAGATAACTTGTTTGAAGACCCATTTGAGTTTACTACTAAAGTTGAGGATACTCAAGAACTTGTTAAATTATTAGAAACAGAAAAAAGGAATGCCTCATGACTTACCTACAATTAGTAAACAGTGTTTTAAGAAGATTGCGTGAAGATGAAGTATCTTCCGTATCTCAAAATGCTTATTCTAAACTTGTCGGGGAGCTTGTAAACGAAGCCAAACAAACAATAGAGCAAACTTGGGATTGGACAGCACTTAGAACAACTAAGTCTATTAATACTGCCCAAGGTACTTATAATTATACAGCTACTGATTCACAGAACCAAATGAAAATACTTGACATTATTAACGACACAAGTAATACATTTATGCAACGCAGGGGTTCTAGTTGGATGCGTAATGTATATTTAAATCAAGACGCTCCTGAAGGTTCTCCTCTTTACTATACGTACAAAAGCGTAGACAGTAACGGGGATAACACGTTTGATATCTATCCTACTCCTGATGGTGTCTACTCTCTTAACTTTAATGTTGTACAACGTACTTCTAATTTGTCAGCAGATACAGACAAACTAACAATACCTAACCATCCTGTTGTTTTACTTGCTACTGCCTTAGGTGCAAGAGAGCGAGGAGAAACAGGAGGCACTAGCGCTGTAGAACAGTTTGGTTTAGCTGACAAAGCTATAGCCGATGCAGTGGCTTTTGATGCCGCACAATTCCCTGATGAAACTATTTGGACGGCTGTTTAATGGCTCAACAACTACAACCGCTAACAATTGCGGCCCCAGGATTTGCGGGGATAAACACACAGGACTCACCTATTGGTCTTGATCCTTCCTTTGCGTCAATTGCAGACAATTGTGTTATTGATCAATTAGGTCGTGTAGGTGCGCGAAAAGGCTATGAAACTGTCACAACAAACGGTTCTAGTGTTTTAGGCACAAGCAAAGGCATTGAAGCTATACACGAATTTATTGAGTATGACGGAACTGTCACTGTGTTTTCAGCAGGGAACAATAAAATATTTACAGGAACAACTACGTTTACGGATGTTACTCCTAGTGGAACAACTATTACAGCAAACAATTGGAAAATAGTATCGTTAGCAAATAATTTATTTTTTTATCAAAGAGGACACAAACCTTTACTTTATGATGGAAGTGCTTTAACGGAAGCGGAAGACGCTTCTAATGCTTCAGGCACTCAACCGCAAGGTAATGAAGTTTTAGCGGCCTTTGGTAGATTGTGGGTTGCTGATTTAACAGGAAACAAGCACACTGTTTATTTTAGTGACCTGTTGCATGGACGTAAATGGTCTGGCGGTTCTTCTGGTAGTCTTGATGTTACAAATGTATGGCCTACAGGATATGACGAAATAACATCAATAGCTTCACATAATGATTTTTTAATTATTTTTGGTAAAAGATCTATTTTAGTGTACAGTGGTGCAAGCACACCTGCTAGCATGGTTTTAGCAGACACAATTGTAGGTGTAGGTTGTATAGCAAGAGACTCTGTTAAAAACACGGGTGTTGATTTAATTTTTTTATCTGAAGACGGTGTGCGTAGTTTTCAACGAGTTGTCCAAGAAAAATCAATGCCTATGCGCGATATTAGTAAAAATGTACGCAGTGATATTACTTATTTAGCTCGCTTACAAACCTTACCAATTAAAGCTCACTATAGCGCAGACGAAGCTTTTTACTTGTTATCTTTTGAAACTTCTGAAATTGTATATTGTTTTGATATGAGATCTGCATTACAAGACGGATCACATAGAGTTACAACGTGGTCTGTAATCAATCCTTTGTGTTTTGCTTTAACAGCAAGCGGTGATACATACATAGGAAAATCTACAGGTATTGTAAAATACGAAGGATATTTAGATAATACAGAAAAATTTCAAATGCGTTATTTTAGCAATCCTATGGATTTTGGAAATACTTCTAATTTAAAATTTTTAAAAAAGTTTAACTTAACTATTATTGGTGGGCAAAATACAGAAACTGCTTTAAATTGGGGTTATGATTATTTATCGGATTACAGTAAACAATCGTTTACTTTTGGTACAAGCAACATAGCAGAATATGGTATATCTGAATATAATGAAGAAGGTGAATATTCTTCATCTATTGTAATACAAACACCAAAAGTAAACGGATCGGGTAGCGGAAGTGTTGTTACCTTTGGCATTGAAGCACAAATTAATGACGCGGCTTTTTCTATTCAAAAAATTGACATACTAGCATTACTTGGGAGATTAATATAATGGCAGACGGTGGTTTTCTTACTGATTTGTTGAACTTAGGGTCTAATTACTATACCCAACAACAAGGAATCAGTGATACATTAGACATAGGTAGAGGCGCGTTAGGTGCGGCTACGGAAATGGGAACTACAGCAGTAGGTACTTCTGCTTTTAAACCTTTTACTGTAACTACAGGCACAGGCAGTACAACGACTGACGCTACAGGTGGTTTTAATTTAGGTTTAACTCCTCAACAATTAGAAAGACAAAAAGCTTTACAAACTCAAGCAAATACTTTGTTTGGAGGTGTAACTGGTGATGTTTCACAAGCTTCTAGCGATCTGTATAATCAAATTAGAGGTTTACAACTGCCTGAAGAACAACGTAGACAGCAGATGTTAAACCAACAACTACAAGCCCAAGGTAGGGGTGGTTTACGTACAGCGCAATACGGAGGGACTCCAGAACAGTTTGCTTTATCTAAAGCTCAAGAAGAAGCTAAAAATGCCGCGGCATATCAAGCTAGAACACAAGCTCTTGGTGAACAACAACAACAGCTTGGTTTAGGGGCAGGTTTATTAGGTCAAAGTTATATTCCACAACAACAACAATTAGCGGCTTTATCAGCAGGAACTAACTTAGCTAACATTGCTAATGTTGGTGGAAGAACAGGAGCGCAATTACAAACTCAAGCAGGTCTTTCTGGTCTAGAAGCTTTACTTCAAGCACAGCAACAAGCAGGAGCTTTAAGACAAGGACGAGATCAAGACTTAGTTAGTCTTTTATTAGGAAGTGGATCAGGTATAAACGCTACTGGTGGTTTATTAACTGGGGGAGGAGACTCGTCTACTAACTCTAATCCTTTTACAAATGACAGTTGGTTAGATCAATTGTATGATACTCCTGATTGGTTAAGCTCTTTAGATGATATATTTAGCTCTAGTGGTGGAGGGTTATTTGGGTTACTGTCAAGTTTGTTTGGAGGAAATGAAGAAGAAGAAGAAGAAGATGATGAAAATGAAGAAGGAGAAACCTAATGGCTGAACAAATAGATTACGCAGGGATGCTAACGGGCATTTCTCAAGACCCTAATCAACAAATAAAAACTTTGTTAAGTAAAGGTCAATCAGGTTTAGGCCCAATTGGACAAGCTGTTCAAGCAGGTAGACCCGCAGGTCTTGAGCGCGCTCGTAAGGGTTTGGGAGGATTAATGGGTAAAGATTTACGTAGTCCTGCTCAAAAAGTACAGGAACAATTACAACAATTAAACCCTAGAGATCCAAAAGATCAACCTAAAATTATTGAACTTTTAAGCACAGTAGATCAACAAAAAGCATTTACTTTAGAAGCTCAATTTGAAGCACAACAAAAAGAAGCGTTAGCAAAAGATCAACGAAGGGCTACTTTAGTTACTACAGCTAACGAATTAGGTTTAACATCTACAGCCGAATTACTACAAAATGGTGGCGATATGGATAAAGCCGCTGAACAAATAAGAAAACAAGAAGAAAAAAACGTTGTTTCTAAACAAGGCCGTAAAGGTAAAATAGCTGTAGCTAAATCAAGAAAAGCAGGTAAAGCTGTTGAAGAAGCTATTCAAAGAGGCGAATATGATGGTTTGTCTGTGTCAGAGTTTATTGACGTAATATCAGGTGAAAAAGCTGATCTTAAAGTTTTTAACGATGCAACAGGTATTTCTAAACCTTTCCGTGTTAATGATGCAGGAAAAGTTTGGAATAACGAAACTAAAAAATGGGTATTTCCTTCTGAATTAGGTTTAACACAAGCTCCTCAAGTTTCTAAAGTATTGTCTCAGCAAAATTCTATTGTTGAAAAATTAACTGAAGGATCGGTTGATAACTTTTTAGAGTTAAATGAAAAAGCAAGAGCGGCAGAAACTGTTCTAATTTTAAACAAACGATCTACAGAATTAATGCAAGAAGGGATTACTTCTGGTTTTGGAGCCCCTTTTCAGTTAAATGTTTTGCGTTTAGGTAAAGAGTTAGGAATTTTACCAACAACAATGACAGACCAAGTAGCCGCCACTGAAACATTTATAGCTACTAGAGCAAGACAAGTGTTAGCTGTTTTAGGATCAGGAGCTGTAGGTACTGGTACTGGTATATCAGACAAAGATATTGAGTTCCTAAAAGAAACAGAAGCCGCCTCTATTGCTCTTGACGCAGAAAGCATACAAAGATTGTTAAGAATTGAAGAACAAGCTAGTCGTTATGCAATTAGTAAAAACAACGAAGCTCTTGAGCGATTAAAAAATGTAGCGGGTAGTGGTTTAGACGCCAATACTGCGGCAAGTTATTATGTTCCTTTACCTGAACAGGGGATGTACCAGACTCCTAAAGCCGCTTTAAAATATTTACAACCATAGGGTTAAGCAATGGCTTATACAAGAGAAGAACTAACTTCCGCGTTAGCACAAGCTGATGCGGCAGGTGATTTAGAAGGTGTTAACGCATTAGTAGGTATGCTTGACGCTTTACCACAGGAAGGTTATGATCCTGCACAATTTGGCTCTACAGCAAAAATGGCTGAAGGTGTGTCTAGGATGGGTGAAAGTATTGCTGATGTTCCTCAATTTATAGGTGAGCTTTACGATAGGCCGCCATCTTATGTGCCAGAGTCTGTAGCGGGTGCGTTTGCTAATCGTGGTGTTTTAGGTACTGGTTTAGACGTTGTTGGGGAAGGTGTTTTAATAGGGGCAAGAGTAGTTAGCAATTTTATCCCAGACAGCGCTGAAAAAGCAGCAGTAGATTATATGGCTCAAGTTGGAAAAGATTTAGCTCAGATTCCTGAGGTTGAGTCTGTATTAAGTTTTATGTCAGGTAGTTGGCAAGACTATCAAAACTGGAAAAACGAAAACCCAAAGTCAGGAGAATTAGCGGAAAGTGTTTTAAACGTAGCGGAAGCTTTTCTTCCTCCTTTGCGAAGATCACCTGTGCCTGATAAAACAGGATTACGAACTGCCGCTGACGTTCAATTTGATAGAGCAAGGTCTTTAGAAACAGGTCAGCGTCGGGACTTTATTAACGACATCATTACTCCTATTTCTACAAAAGCTAATGACGAAGCTCGTGCTACCCGTATGTTTCAAAATGAAAAAGGTAGAAATATTTACAGACCAACTGATGAAGAAATAGAAATGATTAATGTTCTTCAAATGATTCCTGAAATTGACAAAAAGAAAAGCATGGTTCCTACAAGGGAAATTATAGACAGTGAAATAACTAAAACACACAATTCTTTACAAAGATTACTGTCTAAATCAAAAGTTAAATTAAATAAAAAAGAATTGAGTTCTGATTTAGAAGATTATATTTCTATTACAATTAGTGAAAGCCCTGTATTAGTGGGAGATGCTGAAAAAGTAGCAATGAAGCTTTTTAATACAGCTAAAGATTTATTAAACAAAACTGACGGTAGTCCTGTACAGGTCATGGAAGTTAGGCGTGAATTAGACAAGTGGATTAAAAAATCAGGTAAAGAATCTTTTGACGGTAATGAAAATGCATATACAGTAGCTCAAAGAACTGTAAGAGATTTTTTAAACACTGCTGTTAAGGATGCTGTTCCTGAGGCTCCTGTACATGACAAGCTAAGAAGACAGCACTTGTTGCTACGTGCTAAAGATAGAGTTATACCTAAAGCCGCAAAGGAATCTGATACACGTCTTGGCAGACATGTGCAAAATCTTTTAAAAGCTACGGATTCTTCTTTACCTAAAACACCAATGGCGCGGATAATTTCAATTACGTCACTTGGTAGTGCGGCTTTTGTGGGGGCTTTACCTGCTTTGACAGGAGTTGCCATGGCAGGTGGTCTTGGTTATGCTTTATACAGGGGGTCGATAAGTCCTAGCTTGCGTAAGTCTTTGTCCGCTACGTTGCGTTTTACAGACAATGTTCTTTCAAAATCAGGTTTAAACAAAGAAATGAGACATGCTCTTCAAACAGACCGTGTGCTTATTGTTGAGCTTATGAAACTGCCTACTGCTCCTGAGGGAGTAGATGACGATATGGAGACGGAAGAATGAGCGATGCTTTAGAAGACCAAGGAGTTTGGACCTCTTTAAAACAAGGGTTTTTAACGCCTACTGGACCTGCGGCACAAGCGTTGGCGGGAACTACACAGGAAGAAAAAGCAAACATAGGGAAAACATCTGCTAGTTTGTTTGCTGATTTTACACCTATAGTTGGTGAGGTTAAGTCTGCTAAAGAAGGCGTGGAAGATTTTAAACAAGGTAATTATGGGATGGCGGCATTAGGCGGATTAGGCGCTATTCCTTTAGCAGGGCCGATGGTTCGTGGAGCAAAAAGTTTAGCAAAAGGTGTTGATAAAGCGTCAGGCGGCATGTTAACAAGCGGTAAAAATTTAATAAATGACACAGCTTTTAATATGCCTACAAATGTTAGAGGGGGTGTTATTGGAGACGCTCTTGATAAAATGCCCAGAGTTCAAAAATCTATGGGCATTGCCACTGACAAAAAAATACCAACAGCTAGTGGTCAAACAAAAGGCGCGGGTCTTCCTTATTATACTCCATGGTTGACTCCCTTATCTGTAGGAGGAGAGGCGGCTACTTCTATGTTTAACACTATTAAAAGCAAGTTAAACCCTCAAGATGTTGCTTTTGAAAGAGTAACGGGTTTTCCTCGTCAGAAAGCAAAAGAAATTGCTCAAAGTGCTGAAGGAGCCTCTGAAACAGCCGAATTAATGGGTAGACAATTGGGTAAAGATACTTCTTTACTTGCTCCCATGTCTAAAAAAACGTACTTAGCTGAAGGTATAGACGCTTCAAACACAAGCGATATAGCAAGTGCAGTAGGTAATAAGTTTGTTAGAGCTAATACACCCAACCCTGTTCCTGATAAAGTAGCAAAACGCTTTGCTAGACATATACAAGCCCAAGTAAAAAGCAAAGGAACAGTAAGTATTAAAAACCCTGCTAGGGTTGGAAGTCAAGAAGCCGCAGGACAGTCTACAGTAGCCGCTAACGCTATCAAAAGCTTACAAGGTGAAGCTAGAAAAGAATACTTAAGAGCTTTAAAAGTTGATTCTATGAGTCCTAAACAAACAGTAGAGTTTTTACAAGTTTCAGGAGCAATAGACGTTGCAACTTTTAGGAAATACTTTAAAAAAGATTTTCAAGCGCCTACACAAGCTATTGGTGTCTTGCTTCGTGCTAGACACAAGGAAGCTATAGGTAAAACTTTAGGAGCAAGTGAAAAGAAAGCTCTTGCCGCTTTTAATAAAATACCTGTAAATAAATCAACAGGTATGAGAGTAGCTTCAGTAAAAGATGATGCAGGGAACGTCCTTAGCAACGACACTGTTTCTAAAATTAAAAAAGTCCCTGAGGGTAATTTTCTAACAATACAACAAGCGTACAGGTCTTCTCAAAAAGAGCTTGGTGGGGCCAATACGTTTATTTCTGTTGATCCTGTAAAACAAAGAGCTTACGTAGGAATTTCAGACAAGCATGATATAGGCGGCATGAATCCCATAGGCGGTGAAAACATTATTACTGCTCAACCTTTAGTGTCTGTTGATTATGTAAAAGGAACTTATGGTAAAAAAGCAGGACTTGCTGATTCTACAAAATACAAAGGAAACAAAGCTAACATTCAAAAAGCAAACAAAAATGTTGAAGGTATGTTGAGCGTAAACAAAAGACCTTCGGAAACAGGAAGACAGTTTGTTAAAAGAAGTATAAATGAGGCTGACATTAGAGTGACAAAAGAAGATCAAAAAAAAGTAGCCCAAAGAGCGGCTAAACTAGGTGGGGCAGGGTTGCTCACAGGTGGCGCAGGTGCTAAAGTTTTGTCGGAAGATGAGTAACAAAAAAGCCCCTTAGGTTTTCCTAGGGGGCTTTTTGTATACTACAGTATACATTGTAAATTATAAGAAACAATACGCTACACTATCTCACATGATCCACCTACACATGCTAACTCTTGAGAACCTGTAGTATTATCCTCTTGTTCAAAATGTTCAAGGTCATTCCAATCAACACCCACAGGCATCTGCTGTACTAACTCCTGATACTTCTCCTCGCTGATGTCTTCATAAGGAGCTTGCTGATACACATGATCACTTACTGGCAACAAACTGATTCCACTGCACAAGTCAAAGTTATTCCAAATCCACTGCGCTACTTCCAAGAACTCATCGTCTGTATAATAAACAGTGATACTTGGCTTATGTTCACACCAGTGGTTCTGGTAAGCCTTCCATAACTTAAGCTGTTCCATTGCACCCACCTGTTTGACTGTAACACTAGTCTCTGGTGACTTGACAGGGAAGCTATAGACTAAGGACGCAGGGGACATAATGTCTTGCTCTACGGGGAATCCTCCTGCTGACATGAACTGTGCAAGCGGATCTTTCGCGTCTGAACGAACTCTTCTAATGTAATGCTTAGAAAACCTAGGATGAATGCCACTAGCGCTATCGACCAACTGAGACACAGTACCACTAGGCTTAACGCACGTAATAGCCACTGACTGGTTGATTCCCAACTTTTTTGCCCAAGCTTTATTAGTTTTGATTGCCACATCTTTTAAATCCTCCAACCACTTTGCTGACGTTATGTCATTACTTAAGACCTTGTGATCCATAATGCCTGTCAAGCTTAAACCAAGCAATGCCTCTTCCTCTGTATTTCTCTGCCACAACTTACGTAAATACCTAAAGTCAGTCAGAGTAGCCTGTAGAGTCCCTATGATAGCAGCTAGTTCTACTTTTTCCTTAAGGGTAGCTTTGGTATCATTAGCACGTACAACCACCTCAGACAGATTACAGAACTGATTACTGCGTAGGATAATCTCAGAGCAAGGGTTAGTACCAAAGTCCTGCTCAGGATCTCTACGTCCGTTCCTAGCGGCTATCTTCTGTGCCGCAACTCTACTAAAGATACCTCGCTCACCTGCTTTAGACTCGTACATGTTCTGCATCTCAGACAGAAAGGACTCAAAGTCTGGCTTCTCTGTGTACGCTACGCTGTTGTTAGCGAGTCTACGGTGTCCTTCACTGCGCCACCAATCACCCATCTTAGCCTTAGCCATACGTGGGTCGGACAGGTTGGACAGGCTAATCAAAGCAGACCTACGTACACCGCCCACCACTACAATATCAGCTATCTTACAGCAGATGTCGTGACACTCAATGGATGTCAGCTTGCGTCCTGTGGCCTTGGTGAACACCTCTATACAGAAGTTAAACAAATCTACTAGAGGCTCAGGGCCGCTTGCTCTACCACCGAATGTCTTAAGTCTTGCTCCGGCAGGTCTTACTTTGCTCACATCCCACTGCGGTACTTTACCTGCGTACAGCATAGCTATCAACTCACGGAATGCTGAAGCCCAACCTATCTTACTGTCAGAGACAACAATCACACTGTCAGTTTTATGAAAGGACTCAGCAACCATCGGTAGTTTGTTGATGAAGTTACGCTCAACGCTAAACCCTACACCTGTACCACACATAAGCACATACATAAGCTCATCAAAGGAGCGTGGTGAGTCTATGTGTAAGTAGCTACAGTTGAACCCCGCTACATTGTCTTTGTCTAAGGCTTCCCCTGCTGTCATCATACAGCGCATTGACGGCATTACTTTTAAGCTGTGTATTCCGTTGTACAGGCGCTTGGCTGTCTTCTTGTCAAGCTGTCCACGGTTGACCCAGAAGTCCACATAACGCTGTACTGTCTCCTCCCAAGTCTCTCTACGTTTCTCTTCAGGAATCCAACGAGCGTAACGCGACTTGTGTATAAACTGCTGATATTGATCCATTAACTATTCTCCTTGGAAACCATAATGGTTAGTTTGTTTAAGTACCACTTAGCTTTATTTAAGTCCTCTACCTGCTTGCCCTTATAGTCGTACCTCCAAAGGTACTTAATACAGTTGCCCTTGAGATATCCTTTGAATGCTACTGAGGACATAGACTCTTCTATAGCTTCAATACACTCAATGTTGCCTGTATTATAATGCTTAGGCTTATTAACTACATCCTCAAGTTCTTCATCAGCCATGTCCACATAAGCTTTCATAGCCTTGTCTATCTTAGGTACTTTTTCAATAGCAGGTATTTCCTTTCGTAACCTATCCCACTCAGCAGGGGTTGCATCATTAAGTCTCATCTTCAGTATCCTCTGTAAATTTATCTCTATTAATAATTAAACGATCTTCAAAAGCTTCCAAAACATCTTCGGGGGTTATGTCCAACACTTCACACAGTAGAACAACATC
>Ga0098055_1001098_pt1 | contig 15008 bp, 5 predicted proteins | sample 17_taG_FD_75107 | JGI IMG/M metagenome (GOLD analysis project Ga0098055, IMG submission 75107) | Marine viral communities from the Subarctic Pacific Ocean - 17_ETSP_OMZ_AT15314 metaG | ecosystem: Environmental > Aquatic > Marine > Oceanic | place: Pacific Ocean | collected 2015-01-18 | reverse complement strand
GCACAGCCACCAACGTTAGTACCTGCTTTTGTTGAAGTTGATCATGATCATTATCCTTATTGGGTATTACAAGACGCAGCTGGAAACGTTTTAGATGAAGACCCTTTTGCTGAGGTTGCTTTAGGTTATTATGGACCTAATCACATAGCGGGTTCAGTTACCGCAACTAATAACGATGGTGTGACTAGCACATGGCCTGTTCCTCCTGGTGGTGTTGTAAGTAACGGTACTACTTTTTATGATGATAGTACTGGTGGCAGCGGTATGTATACAACTGGTACAAAAACAACAAATGATAAATTTGCATGGAATGGTGGTAGCGTAGACAATTACTTAATACAAAGTAACACGACAACAACTGGCAACTGGTATGCAATAGCTTTGATGAGAGTGGGAGTACCAACTGGTGATGTTCCAGTTTTAGAAGGCTACAATGTTAACTTTGAGCTCACACAAATCCCTTACGAGTTTGTAGAAACCAACCCTTTACACCCTGCTTACTTTTGTATATTTGAAGGTGACGACACTATACCTGAAATAAAAATAAAACTACCTGCTAACGCTGATTTTACAATGTCTACTATCAATATGATAGATATAAGTGAAACATGGTCACCAGCAATCAGCAATCAAATGACTCATTGGACTACAAACATAGGACAAGCTGGAAACCCATATCCACAAAATTTTTATGACAAACCAAGACTTTATGGTGCAACAAGTGGTATAGTATTTGACTCACCCGCACCTGGCAACTACATTAGTGTTCGTCAAAACCATGGTGGTAACTTTACTGACACCACTGATGGTTGGTTATTACAATTTACTGTGTCTAACCACACTAGTGGTACATTAAGTTTTCATATAACAGATGCTAATGGTGATGGTATTTCTGGGATTGACGTAATTGATAGAAATGGTTTTTATAGAATTTATTTTGAAGACTTTACTGGTGCATATGCCGTTCTTATAGATGAAGGACTTCCTGCACCAAATAATGGCTATCAGTCTTCAGGTAACGCAACCACCCCTATTTCTGGATCTTCATACACAGACTTGATTTGGTTTTCTGATAATGGAGGTGTTGAATGTACTGTTAAGTCTATTACGCTGACAGATCAAACTCAAGTTTTTTCTGGTGGATCAGCTGATAACTTTACTTTTGGTGGTTTTGATCCTTTAGTTCATGACTACATTGTTTTTAACGCAGCAGACCAAAACATTGAGTTTATTGACGCGCCTATTACAGGCTTATCTCAAGTTCAGGTACAACAAGCTATCACACAAAATACATACGCTGGACAGTTTTTTAGAGTTCTATTTGAGCATAGTATAACACAAGGAACTATAAACGGTTATTACTTCAACGATGATGGGTTAGGGTTTAGGTTTGGAGCTATAAGCGCGCCAACACTTCAGCAAACTTACAACACTTTGCATACCATAGGAGAAGCAACGTGGGCAGCTGGAGAATTAAAAAATACTTTTGTAATCTTTGTAGATCAAGAGCAAACTAGCGGGACTATTGATAATATAATATTTAGACAAGAGTTTAGCTTTCTTGATGAGAATGGTAATGATTTGTCAAGTACAATATCTTTTAGCGAAAGCGTTAGAGGTTGGGTTAGTAGAAAATCATTTGTGCCTGAGCAAGGTGTTAGTTTATCTAGTGATTACTTTACTTTTAAAAACGGTGGTATTTTTAAACACAACGAAGAGATAATAGATATTAATAGTGGTGATGACACTAATAGAAATACTTTTTACGGAGTGTCTACTAACTCTACTATAACTACAGTTTTAAATACCGAACCTTCTGTTATAAAGTCTTTTAATACTATTAAATACGAAGGATCACAATCTAAAATAGAAGCTGGTAATCCTGCTGTTTTAATAACAAATCCAGATTCAACCGTTAGCTCTTACAGTACGTTAGAAACTTACAACCAGTACGATAAAGCTGGGTGGAGTGTAGATTATATAAAAACAGACAAACAAGAAGGTAGTGTTAATGAATTTATAGAAAAAGAAGGTAAATGGTTTAATTACATTAGAGGTAATGAAGAAATAAAAACAAGCGATTTAAGTTTTCAAGGACTAGGAATTGTAAAAGAAATACAATAACATGGAAAAGAAATTAATTAAAAAAGTATCTATAAATAGAGCTAACATGCTAGATTCCGGAGAAAGTAGAGAGCTAGTTGTTTTTGGAGAAGTTGGTGCTGAGTTCAATGTTAATATTATCAAAATAAATGGCAACTTAAAAGAAAGTTATTATAATTTTGTAACAAACACGTTTACAGAGGTTTTTGTTGCTGCTAATAACCTACACATCAAGCTGTCCGGTGATAGGTTTTCTAGGGTAATTATTTTTCCAGCTGACACAAGTGGAGATGTGTATAGCATAAAAACTATAGCAAAAGAACCAACTACAAAGCTTAGAAACAATAGTTTTGTTGATACAAAAACAATAACCCAAGTTGGTCAAACTATAATTTCATTTCAAGCTCCTGATGACTTTAACTCAGATAGTAAACTTACAGCGCTTCCAAGCGCCGTTCAAAGTACTGGCTCTACAGCCTTGTCGTCAACAGTTACAGTTCCTATAGAGTGGACATTTACAAACACAAGCAGTGACACAAAAGGGTTTGGGCTACGACTACCAGGTTTACCGGTTTCAAACGAATTTATTATACCTGATAATTACTGGTATTCTCAACAGGTAGTTGTAGTAGATGGCAACCATGTTAGTGTTACCGAGATCACGGTAGATTCTATTGGCAACGCTGTTGCTGGTATGGAGTTAGATGGTGTTTTAGCCGCAGGAGGAGGTAAAATATTTGTAACATCTATTTCTGGTACTACTATAACATTTAGCTCTGTAGTATCAGCTAACAATAGTGATCAGTTAAAACTTAAGGCTTACGGGCCAAATCTTATAAAAAGTATTTTTGGCCAAGATGTTGAGTTTAGTAATTTTATAGCTAAAGGTGTGCTTTTAGAAAAACAAGTTAGAACAGAAACAACGTTTCCGTTATCTACAGGTGATGTTACATTAAATCTTAATGGAACATATGGTGTTGGTGGAGGTGGTCATGTTAGATTAGAAGGCTTTAACATAAACAATAGTGCAAACAACAATTTAATAACAACTGTTACAGCTAGCTCAACAGCCGGTAGTGTTGTTATAAACTACGCTGGTGCTAGCGATGACATTACTAAAGTAAATGTTATACCTGTTGGAACAAAGTTAAACGTAATAGGTTCTCACCAAGTAATAACTGTTACTGGTAACGTTAAGATAAAAAAATATCCTGATGTTAACGCTAAAGTAATTTTAGACATGACACAAATTATAACCGCTGGTACAGCTGATGAATAATAAAATATGAAAATAATATTAAAAAGTAATTTACAAAACTCTTCCCTACAAGTTCATGATAAAGCATGGAAAAGTGTTCCTGATGCAAATGGTTTTGGTAGTGAAAAAGTACTTATTGGAGAGATAACAGAAGTAGGGATTAATTATATCAAAATTGATAGCCCTCTTACGTCTGTAGACCCAGACGATTTTATAATGTTTAACAAAGATAACAAGGTGAATAAAAACAGCCTTGTTGGTTACTACGCTGAGGTTAAGTTTGAGAATAATTCTAATAGCAAAGCTGAATTGTTTTCAATAGGTTCTGAGATAACTGAAAGTAGTAAATAACACTTAAAAAATGTAACTATAATAGATATGAATAATAAGATAAATAAAAAAAGCCCTTTAAAAGGATCGTGGTGGGCCAAGTTGCTGCCAGCTGCAAAAGCCTTTGCAACTGCAAATCCTCTTTTAACAGCTGGGCTTGTTGTTGGTGGCGCGTATTTAGCAAACAAGGCTAGAAAAAATGCTAAAAAATCAAAAATGCAGCTTAGTAACGCTCAAGCTGATTTTGATGCAAGACTTAAGCAGTACGAAGAAATGAAATTTCAACCAATCGACCCTAGCATAGCAGATCAAGAAAATATATTTGAAGACATGGAAATTGATACTACTTCTTATGAGTTGCAGCGTAAAGCTTTTTTACAACAACAAGCAAACATACTACAAAGTTTACAAGCAATTGGTGGTTCTTCTGGCGCTGCTAGTTTAGCAACAGCATTAAGCAGAAGCGCTGAACAACAATCGGAACAAGCAGTGATGACTACTGCTCAAATGATAAATAGACAAAAAGAATTAAAATTACAAGAACAAGGTAGAATAAATCAAGCAATGACTAATATAGAGCTTGCAAATGCCGAAGGTGCTAGACAGTTTGAACTAGATAAACTAACAACATTGTTAGGCGTTGAAGGTCAAAAAATAGCAGGTATAAGAGGTGATATAGCTGGTAGAAGACAAATGTATGGACAAATCGCTGGAGCAGCTGGTTCTATAGTAGGTGGTTTAGCAGGTAACCCTAACTTTGGTAAATAAAAATAAATAACATGGCGGCAAATCAAACAATAATAAACGCAGCAGGCGCTGCATACTCCCCTGCAAAAGGCCAGTATAACATATCTGGCTTTGTAAACGGTATAGCTAGTGTAGCCCAAGGGCTTGTTACAAGAAAAAAGCTAATAGGACAAAGACAATCTTCTGCTGCAAAAATATATGTAAAAACTGACAATGCAACTTTACAAGCTAGAGTAGATGGTGTTACAAATCAGTATAAAAACTTTAACATTAATGAAAAACAAATGGAAGGTGAGATACTTAAAATAAAAGAAGACAACGCTACTATAGGTAGAATAAACAAATTGTTAGTTAATATAAACAAAGAGGGCCTAGCACTTAATGGTGGGCCAATTGAAGAAGCTTGGTATTTAGGTGTAAAAGACGGTTCTCTTACAGATGGTGCACAAGTTAGGATTAATACAAAATCTGGCTCATTTAACAAAAGTACATTTTATGAATATGATGAAAATGGTGTTTTATTAATGTTAGCTCCTAGCGGAGAAATGCTACCCGCAACCGAAGTAGAGGCTATGGTAGAACAAATGCCAACAAGAAAACTTAAAGAGAAATTTAACTTAAAAATGAGAGATTGGCAAAACGATACTTATGGTGTTGGTAAAGAATCTCAATGGGGAGCTAAAAAAGTTTCATTTGTTGGAGCAGTAATACAAGATATTTTTAAAGATGGTCGAGACAAATCAACGATGTACACTTCTCTTATTGACAACATGGCAGGTTTTGATGTTACAAACGGTAACAATGTAACTAAGAACTTTAATTGGCACGATTGGTATTTAGATCCAAAAAACAACGCTTTAACTGCAGATCAAAAAGCTGAGTATGATAGAATTTTAGATGGCTATGACGAAGATGTTCGCGATAGAGCTAAAGGTATAGTTTTAAAAGAAATAATGGACGGAGATAAAAGCCTAATGACTGACGTTAAGAATTTTATAACGCAAATCGCTGATTACAAAAAACCTGAAGAGGGTGTTAGTCCTATACCTATTATATCAGAAAAAACTGCAAGAACAGGCTTTCAGGTAAAAGGTAAGTTAAACAAATCAGATGCTCAAGATCTCGCAATTATTGGCTCTTTAGAACAATCTATCGTTGATGTTAAAGAAATGCAAACTAGTGTTGATATAGGTAAAGTTGCTTCTACAGCTAAGGGTGGTAAAATAGAACTCGTTAGAGGTGCTGATGACGAAGGTAAAGAAACGTACTATTTTAGACACGACGCTGCGGGTAAAAAAGATAAAGAGGGAAATATTATAGAAAGAAGATTGTCTGGTAATTTTGTTTTACGCGAAATCAGTGAAGAAGGTTACCAAGAACTTATGCTAAAAGTTATACAAGAAGCTGGTGTTGCTTTTGGTGGTGATGGCTCAATATACAGACAATATGAAACACATATAACAAAGGAATAAATGAATAAAACTTACTATTTAAAAGGAGAAGCATATAGTTTCAAAACAGAGGCGGAATTAGGCGCATGGTTAGCCAATAACCCTGATGCTAGTGAAACTAACAACGAGGTAAGCGTTGATAGTGCCGAAAAGACTGATGCTGTAGACGTTGTAGAAGAAGTTGTTTCACCTAGCTTAAGCTCAAGTGAGTTTTACTACAAAGCCTACAATATGGAGAAACCTGTAGAGGTTGTAGAAGAAACTGTGGGGCCTTTTAATTTTAGTAAAAAAAATGACTATAGTAAATCAAACTACGATTTTAGTCCAGACGCAAAAATAACAGAGGAAAATCGTATAACTCAACCGGGTTACATGCGAGACAAAGAAGTTTTACAAGACTGGTTAAACAACGAGTATTTTGCTAAAGGCATGGCTAAAGATATTACAAGAGGTAATATTGTTGCTTACCAAGCTGGCGAGGCTGATTTAGGTGAGCTAAAGAGGCATTTTAGAAACGATCTTGGTGAGCTTAACGTAAGTAGAAACGCATATCCTAATTTAACAGACTCTGATTTAGATAAAATATTTAGCGAAATAGCTGACCAACAAATTAGACTAAGAAAGAAAAACGAAAGTGTAAAAGATGAATACGCTAAAATAAATTATATTCTTTCTAAAAAAAATAGCGAACAGTCTGATGCAGAAGCTATATCAAATGCCGTAGATAGATTAGACAACGCCACTATAAACTCTCACCCAGACTTACTTGAAGCTGAGTTTGCACAACTCATGAAAAGATACAGGGCAGGTGACATGTCTGTTAAAGAACAATTAGACCCAAGTATTCGTGGTTCTGTAGCAGATCTTTTATTTAATAAAGACGAGATGGAAATGGAATGGGGGATAGGTGAAGGAGCAACCAAAAGAAAAATGGGCTTACACCCAACAGGCAGGCGTGTTCCAAAAGACAAAGAATACAAAATGTTTCACGACCCAATATCAGGAAGAAACATTAAGGTTGATAAGGATAGAGAGGCGCCAAAAGGTGGAACTCTTATTAATATAACTGATTCTTATGAATTATATCTACAAGGTTTTAAAAATACATCTCAAGCTGATTTAAAAAAATACAACCAAAGGTTGCTTTTAGAAGAAGCTGGTTTTGAAATGGAAAACCAACAAAAAGGTGATTACTATGTAGGTGACAAAACTATATCTAGTTTATTAATAGAGCAGGGTTATGAAAGGGATAGACCGGGAGGTATATTTAAAGATGTACCGTTAGGCGTACTAACAAAATTATCACATGTTCCAGGTATGTCTGATTTTTGGTCACCTGACATATTTATGTCTAAAGGAGAAATAATACCTCAAAGCTTTGAAAATACACCTTATACAAACGAACAAGAGTTTGTAGACTTTTTAGTAGAAAGAAGAAAACAAAACAACGATATAACTTCTAAAAAAGCTGCCTTGTGGCAAACTTGGTATTTAAATAGAGATCCAGAAACTATAAGCAAAAACAGATTAGGACAATTTGGTGGTGCTTTTATGCAGTCAATGTTTGGTGAAGACATAATGATAGAACAATCATCAAAAGACTTTGCTTTTCCTATACCTCTTACTAATCAAAAGAAAATTGATATAATAGCTAGTCAAATTGTACCAGATTCAGGTGTTGATGTTTCTAAACAACAGGAAGCTTACTTTGAAAGAAGATTTAGTGATGAAATTTGGGAAGCCGGTGGTGGTCTTTCCGCTATGCTTTTAACATTGTCGCCGGTTAATAAAGCGTCAAAAGTTTTAGGTATAAACAAGCTTTTAGGAAGTTTTAATCTTCCAAAATATATTAAAAATGGTAAAACAATTACACAAAGTCAAGCGATAAGACTGGCTGCTAAAAAAGGTAAAAATATAGACGATTGGGCATTGAAAAATGGTTGGAAAACAAAACCAGCTACTAGCTTAGACAAAGGAAAAGGTATAATTCTTGGTGGTATATGGGAAGATATTAAAATGCGTGAAATTTTAGGTGCTGTAAATGAAAACATGCAGTTTGATAGAGCTGTTGGTTTTGGTTTTTTTGTAGCTCCTAAGTTTATACCAGTTGGTTTTGGTAAGTTTGGTAAAGGCAAACCTTTTGGCTATAGTTTTAAGCGTAACGAAATAAATACGTTTATGCAATCAACTTTTGTTAACGCACCTGCGTTTGCTTTAGCTGTTGAAGGTGGTGATGCGCTAGGAGCTATCGCAAAAGATCTGCAAGGCAAACAAGAAATTAGCACCTGGGTAGATAAACACTGGAGTGATTATGATGTTAATTTAAGGCGTATAGGGTTAAACCTTATAACTGGTAAAGGATTAGGTTTAATGCACCTTAATCATCTTGACGTTAAAACAACTGCTGGTATAGGTAGATTTCAAAGAAGATCTACTGAGCTTATTGGTGAACAAATAAGTGTTATCCAAAAGAAAGCGGATGCAGCCGAATTTTATAACGACAAAGGTAAAAAAATAAAAATTAAAGACCCACAAAAAAGATATGAAACTTGGGTAGGGCAAAACACTAATAGCAAAGAAGTTTTAAAACTTGAAAAACACTTAGAAGATTTTAGCATGTCTTCACAAGCTTTAAACACTATCAACGAGACTGCAGAGTGGGTAGATCCTGTTAAAGCTAAAGAAAATTATGACAAACATTACGAGCCGTTAACCAAAATGTTTGAATCTAAAGGTAAAGAGCTTAAGGTAATTCTTACTGACAAACCTATTTACCAAGAAGTTATACAAGAAGATGGTAGCATAGTAAAACAAGAGGTAAATGCTTTGTATACTAGAATGTACAAAGGTAAAATTGGTACAATACAGATTAATACTAAAAAATCAAAAGGTAAAGACATTATAAATCACGAAGGCTTACATGCTTACCTAGATATTATGTTTGATGGTAATCCTAGCTTTAAGCTTAAGTTTGAAACATCTTTTAAAGCTGCTATGAAAAGTATTAAAACACCAAACAGTAACTTGTACGAAGATATAATGAAAACTAAAGATATACAAAAAGATCTTAAGTTAGAAGAAATGATGGCTTATTCTGCGGAGTATTTAAGTAAAGCTGAATATTACACGGCTATGGTTAATAGTGGTGCTTTTATTAAAATTAAAAAGTTTTGGAATAACTTTGCTAAAAGTACTTTTAATAAAAATGCTGATTTAACTACAAAACAAGATATAATAAATATTTTAGGTACTTATGGTAAGACTGGTGATTTTAAAAAGCTAGAAGCATTAAATGAAATAATAGAGTTTGATCCTACTGGTACAGCTGGAGAAGCACAGCTTGCTTCAAAAGAAAACATAAATAAAACTATTGAGAAAATAAAAACTCAAAAAATAGAAGTACAACAGGAAATAAAAGAATTAAGAACAGCTCAAGGTAACACAAGTAAATTTCAAAAGCAAATAGATAAAAAATATGAGGTTTTTAGTGAGCTAAACGCTAATCAGAAAAAACTAGAAAACAAAGCTGAATTAAAAGAAGTTCAAGAAACTGGTTGGGAAAAACAAATTGATAAAGACTACACTGGTAAATACAAAACCAAAGAAGAGTTTCAAGTTAGTGCTGAAAACAGTAGGACACAAAAAAATATAATGGAAAGCTCTGGTCTAAAAAACATGATCAGACAAGGACAAAGATCTTTAGACATAACAGACAAGGTAGAAGGTGAGTTTATGGAAAATGTTTTATTTGAAATAATAAAAAGATTTAATAAAAATTACGATCCAGGTAAAATAAACAAAGAATTTGGAAGAGCACTTACTCCGTTTGAATACTTAACTACAGGACAACAGTCACAATCGTCTATTATATATAGAGCTATTGGTGATGTTGCTATAAAAATGGGTAAACAAGTAAAAACTGTTGCCGCTGACGCTTATGAGGGTGGTTACGGTGCGTTTGAAAATATGGTTTCTGAAAGCGGTTATTCTAAGCTTGATAGCCATACAGGTTCTCCAATTGAAGCTAAAGGTATTGTAGTTGCTACTGCACTAAATATAAACCCTATAACTGTAAAAAGAGCTGCAGGTGACGCTAAGAACTTAAACTTTGAAACAGATGCTGGAGCAAAAGAAAAAGCTAGCTATAAAAACATAGGTAAAAATTACAAAGAAACAATAGAAAAAGATATTGTTGTAGATTATTATGGCGTTAGCGAAGTTGTGTATAGCAAGATGAAGAAAAACGCTTCAGAGCAATTGAACAAAGCTGACTTTGAAGCTATTCAAGCAAAGATAAAACCTACAATAGAAACACATATAAAGCTAATACCTAAGTGGGGTCAAGTTTCTGTTGACCCAATAACTGGCGAAAGTATATCTATGAAAACTGTTTCTGGTGTTAAATCTGAAACTAAAGCTACAGGTATTACAACTGTACTACTTAAAAACAAATTGTTATTTAATGAAATACAACAAACAGGCACTAAAGGTTCTAAGTACGAGTGGACAGCAGAACTAAAAGAATATCACAAATCAATAGACCCTGTTTTCAAAAAACAATTTGAGCAAAAAGTTTTAGATTCTTGGGGTATGGGTGAAACCGTGTTTAACAGAGCAAAGCTTAGTGGTATATACAAAGCTATAATGACACAGACAGGTAAAGCTGTTTATTTACAAAGTGTAAAACAAGCAATACCAAACACACCTTCTTTAAAAATAAAACATATTGTAGCTAATATGATAAACCAGGTATCTGCTGGTCAGTCTCCTAGTTTAGCCTCAACAAATATTAACGAATTAATAAAATTAGTACAAAAAACAAAAGTAACTTTAGAAGATATTTCTAATCTTTCAAAAGACATACCAGCTGTTAAAGTGTTAGAGGAAATTATAATGGAAAGAGATGCTTTAACAAAAGATACTAAAATTGTTGAATTAAATGAAAAGCTACAAGCAGAACTAGAAACTAAAACAAAAGCTGAACTAGAGGTTGCTTACTTAGAGTCGGTTAGTAACTCTAAAAAAGTAGCTATAAAATACAAACTAAATACAAAGTTTGCTGATCCAAATTATATTGCTAAAAATTCATCTGAAATTGTTGGTACTAAAATAGTTAATGGTGAAAAAGTAGATATTACTTTAGGTGAGTGGAGAAAAGATATTGATAGACAAGTTATTGAAGAGTTAGGTATTAATCTTAATGACTTCGCATCTTTAACAACAAGAAGCAATCAAAAAAACCACCACGCTTTAGAATCTTTGTTAGTTGAATTAGGCTTTGGTAGCAAAAGTAGAAAGCAGGTACTACCTAACGGTGAGGTTGTTTATTTAAACAAAGAAGGTAAAACTAGTGCTGAAGCTATTGAAGCTTTCTTAGGTAAAAAGTTTACAGCTGCAGAAGGTAAATCTGCTAGTAAATATAAAAATGTATATAGACCAGACTGGAGCAATTTAAAGAAAAAACTAGATGCTCTTGAGAAAAAGATGCTTAGTGAAAATAAAACTGTAGAGCAAATAAAAGATGCTAAAATAGAGCTTTATAGACAAGAAGCTTCTTATAGCGGTAAGTCAAAAGACTTTGAAGCTACAGAACAAGCTAATAGAGAGTTTTTTGAAGATTACTTTACTGCTATGGCTAAAGTAGCTTATAAAAATAAAAACAATAACGGTATTGAATACTTTTTACAGTCTAGAGCTATGCAAACTAATCATGCTAAAGGTATAAGCAAGTCTTTAGGATATAAAATGGCATCATTAAATGCTATAGGTAGTAAACCTGGTGAAATACAAACAACTAGTGCAAAAGGAGAAACAAAAACTAAAGACAACAAAGGTGTAAGTAATCACTGGGAACATGGCTTACAACTTTTAAATCAAACAAATAGATTTGTTGATCTTATACGTAAGCATAAGGGTGTTACACCTGCATTTAAAAAAGGACTTAAGGAAATTTTAGACATATCAGAGCAACATTTAATTCCTAAAAATGGTCAGTTATTTAACGATGCTAAAGGCCCTACAACATTTACAAAGTCTTATATTGAAGCTATGAAAAAAGGCTCTGATAATCCACTTTTAAATGTTTTTGCAAACAAATACGCAAGATTAGATAACAACTTTGTAGTTAGTGGACCTAACAAAGGTAAAAGCCTTTTAGAAGTGCAAGTAGAAAGTATTGATCTTAATCTTGCTAAAAAAATAGTAACAAAAATTCCTAAAAATAAATGGAGTATTCTTGAGTACATGCTAGACTCAAAAGCTAAAAACTCTAAGGCGGTTGAAAAACAAGGTATTAATTTAATAGAACAAAGTTTAGGTAAAAAAATTGCTAGACAAGTAGCTTCAAAAAATATTAATAAAACAATAAAAAATATTGATACTGCTTTAGAAAACGGTAGAAAAATAAATAAAAAATCAAGAGGTATGAGTGCTTTTGATTTTGACAAAACAGCTGGTGATAGTGACAATTTTATATTTGCTAAAAAAGGAAAGCTAAAAAAGAAAATATCTGCAGACAACTGGCCTTTTGTTGGTGAAAAACTAGCAAAAGAAGGTTGGGAATTTGACTTTACTGATTTTAACAAAGTAACAAACGGTAGACCTGGTCCTTTAATGCAAAAGATGAAAAACCAAATAAAAAAGTTTGGTAACGAAAACGTGTTTATATTAACAGCTAGAGCTCCTGAAAGTGCTCAAGCAATTTTTGATTTCTTAAAAAGTGAAGGTGCGGAAATACCGTTAAAAAACATTACTGGCTTAGGCAATAGCACTGGTGAAGCTAAAGCACTTTGGATGTTAGAAAAGTTTGCTGAAGGATATAATGACATGTATTTTGTTGATGATGCTTTGCCAAACGTTAAGGCTGTTAAAGATGTGTTAAGCCAGTTAGATATTAAATCTAAAGTTCAACAGGCATTAGCTAGTAAAAACTTAAACGAAACTACAAACAAAATATTACAACACTCTTTAGGTGTAGATGCTAATAAAAACTTTTCAAAAGCAGAGGCAAAAGTTAGAGGTAAAGATATTAAGCGAAGAAGAATATTTATGCGAGATAGCGCTGCTGACTTAGAATTACTTATAGAACCTTTATATGGCAAAGGTAAACAAGGTAACGAAAATAAAAAATGGTTTAAAAAGGAGTTTATAATGCCATTTGAAAGAGGCACAAGAGATTATAACACAGCTAGACAGTCATCTAAAAACGACTACATGGCTCTTCGTAAACAAAATAAAGATGTTGTTAAAGTAATTTCAGACCAAGTAGAAGGCACTAGCTTTACAAATGACATGGCGATGAGAGTTTATTTATGGAACAAAGCTGGTTATAAAATTCCAGACTTAGCCGCAGGAACAGAAGCAAAGCTTGTTGAGCATATATTAAAATATCCACGGTTACAAGCTTACGCAGAGCAATTTGGGAAAATTACAAAACAGGAAAAAGGTTTAAAAGAACCAAGCGAAAACTGGTGGGGAGAAACAATGGCTGGTGAGATTACTAACTTAGATAGAGGTGTTAGTAGAAAACAATACTTACAAGAATTTATAGACATTAAAAATGAAATATTTTCTGAAGTCAACTTAAACAAAATGGAATCTCAGCTTGGTACTAGGTGGAGAGAAAACATAGAAGATATGTTTGACCGTATGGAAACTGGTAGAACTAGATCTTTAAAACTAGATAGAGGTAGTAGTGCTATGATGAACTATTTAAATGGTGGTATTGGTACTATCATGAACTTTAACACTAGGTCTGCTGCTCTACAAACCATATCTACTCTTAACTTTATTAACATGAGAGAAAACAACCCATTTTCTGCTGCTAAAGCAATGGCTGATGTACCTCAGTTTTCTAAAGATTTTATGACTATCATGAACTCAGATATGCTTAAGCAAAGACGAGATGGTTTAGCTATAAACGTTACTGAAGCTGAAATTGCTTCTGCAGCAGCATCTTCGCCAAACATGATACAAAGTGTAATATCTAAGGTATTAAAAGTTGGTTACACACCTACAAAACTTGCAGATAGCTTTGCAATATCATTTGGTGGTGCTACTTACTATAGAAATAGAATTAAAATGTATGAAAAGCAAGGTGTAGAAACTAAAGAAGCTGAAAAAAAGGCTTTTTTAGATTTTCAAGTTTTAGCAGAAAGAACACAACAGTCGTCAAGAGCTGATCTATTATCTAAACAACAAACATCATTAATAGGTAGAATTGTATTGCCTTTTGCTAACACTCCTATGCAGATGAATAGAGCTGGTATGAAAGATATACTTGATATAGCTAAAGGTAGAACAAAAGGCTTAAGAAACACTTCTGAAGCTATAGGTAGAATAACTTACTACATGGGAGCTCAAGTTTCTTTGTTTGCTGGTTTACAATCAGCACTATTTGGCATGTTATTAAATGATGAAGATGTTACTGATGAGAAAATAGCTAGCACAAAAGCCTACACGTTACAATCAACTGGTGACTCTATGTTAAGAGGTTTTGGTGTACAAGGAGCTCTTATATCTTCATTTAAAAATGCTACACTTGAGTTTTTTAAACAAAACAAAAAATCTGCATTTGCAGCTGATTACAGTGAGGTAGCCGAAGATTTTCTAAATATATCACCTCCAATTGGTTCTAAATTTGGTATGTTAGATTCTGCTGGTGATAATTTAAAGTGGAGCAAAGGCACTCCGTTTAAGTTTAAACTAGGTAATCCAAAATTAGAAGCTGGATTAAAAACTATACAAGCACTTACTAATGCGCCTGTTTACTCGCCGTACCAAAATATTACTAATATACAGCACGCGTTAAGTGATAAATACGAAACGTGGCAAAGAATGCTTATGCTTGGTGGTTGGACGCCTTATAATGTTGGTATAGAAAGAGAAAAGAAAAAAAGCAAAAAAACTAAAAAATACGAAGGAGTACCTGTCATAAAATAAATAAATAATGAAAAAAATAATTATAATACTATGTATAGCATTGTCTGCTTGCGCCGTGCCAAAAGATTGTTGCTCACAAAACCTTAAAAAGTATTTTAAGTTTGCTACATTTTATGCTGCAGCTAACGGTGGTAACTCCGTTTCAGATGTAGATGTGTTTTCTGTAACTAATGGTTTAG
>Ga0098055_1001097_pt1 | contig 15011 bp, 24 predicted proteins | sample 17_taG_FD_75107 | JGI IMG/M metagenome (GOLD analysis project Ga0098055, IMG submission 75107) | Marine viral communities from the Subarctic Pacific Ocean - 17_ETSP_OMZ_AT15314 metaG | ecosystem: Environmental > Aquatic > Marine > Oceanic | place: Pacific Ocean | collected 2015-01-18 | reverse complement strand
TCAACCGGGGCAGAAAACACACTCGCTAACACTGTTGACGTAGATAGCCGAACTTTGGTCTACGGGGCAATCGGGACGCAAATCAGAGGCGGAACTCCCTCCGCTTATTGCGAAGGCTCCATCTTCCGCATCCGCCTCTACAACACCGCACTCGGCGGCGACCTGACCGGCGACCTGACGGGGACGCAACTCGGCCTGCTCAAGGACGAGATGCTTGAGTTCAACCCGCTGGACGACCCGACCTTTGAGCTGCGGTCGGACCAAGAGGTCGTGCTATCGGGCAGCGACGTGACAAGCTGGGGCAATGCCTCTGGCGGGACCAGCCCGACGTTCTCGGCTGACCCGGCGGACAAGATTCTTGGCTTCCCGGCGATTCAGTTTGATGCGTCGAGTTCGCAATATCTGGAGTGGGACGAGATCGCCTCGATGTTTAGTGGGGATTACCCCGACTACACAGCAGCGATGCTCATCAGGCCCGAATCAGAAGCGGGGGCAAAGACGGTTCTTGCTACATTCCCGGCAACTGGGGGCATGGAGATTCTTCGCGTCTCTGGCACGCCTCAGTTCCTTACGAATCGCAACAACGGCGTAGGGGGCTTAGATTCAATGGGGGTAGGTAATCCGACCTACGGGAACGACTACCTCGTGCTTGTGAAGTCAGAGTCGGGGGTAGCTAGTATTGCTGCTTACAACGTCTCTGACGGGTCGCTGCACTCCAGTAATTCCCTTTCATGGACGGCGAGCGGCGACTTGACGATGGTTGATGGTCGTATTGGTGGGAATAGAACGGCAGGCAGTTATGAAGGCTCCATCCACCGCATCCGCCTCTACGACTACGCCTTAGCAGGTGACCTCACAGGTGACCTCACCGGGACGCAGTTGGGGGCGTTGAAGGATGAGATGTTGAGGCCTGCGGGGGGCGGCAATATCATCTCGCGGTTTAATTTGGCGTGGCTGCGAGGTAGGCGGAACCCCGCACTGCTCAGGTGATGCGACGAACATTGAGCGCATAAAAAAGCCCCACCCCGTAAGGGGCAGGGCTTCGTTCTATCTCATCATCCCACTAGCTTGACAGCTTCTCGCTAACATGGACCAAGTCTTCCTCAGCCTCCTCTCGCGTTGGGGCTGCGGTCATGATGACGCTCATGGCGTCCACCGTATCGGTTAGCTCTGGCTCTTCGTCGTCACCGATGACAACGAACCACCAGCCCTTCAGGTTGCCGCTCTCATGCTGATCTTCGGCATCCCGAGAGATGCGTGCTGCCAGTTGGCATAGAGAGATCATGAGCATCGACCCGATCGCCCGCTCGGGCCCGCTGGACTGCTGCATGCTCTGTGCGATGCCGTGCACCATGCTGGCGAACTCAACGAACACCGTTGGCGGCATGCTGTTGAGCATCTCGTTGAGGCTGGCCTCAGACTGATCGAGCGATGCGACCAGTTTGGTGATGTTGTGTGGCTTCTCATCATTCTTATCTGAGATGATGGTGGCCAGTTCGGGATGGACAAATGGTTTAGACATGGGAATGTCTCCTTGCTCGCGGAATTGCGAAAGCGAGCCCGCCTGTTTCCAAGCGGGCCAGCGTGTTACGGTTTCAGGAGGGACTCGGCCTGCTCCTGCGTGTCAAACTTACGCACGACGATCCTGCCATCGTTTTCAGGATCAGGGCTTCTATCTGTCAGGTGTAGGTCAAAGTGATCGGCCACGATGTACAGCAGGGGGCCCACCGCCTTTAATTGGCTGGCCATGCTCTCACACTCGTTGACGCAGAAGTCCACGTCGCGGAAGGTGGCCCCGGGACTCGCGAGGTGTGAAGCACGTAGGGAAAGGTCGCAGTAGTGGTTGCAGTCAAAGCCAAACCACATGCCGCCCTTAGCCTTGGATAGTTCGCCACTGCACTCCTTTGGGGTTGCAGAGAATGTCAGCCCGCCATGGGCACCGACACCACAGTTGGATGCAGTGCCATAGTCAGCGCCTGCGAGGGGGTGGCCATCTGGCACGTGCACGTACCCGCAGTGGTGCGAGCCTCCGACGAAGATGACAACAGCCTCAAGTCCAGCCTTTGTCTTCCATCGGCGTTTCAATTTAGACGAATCATTCATCGCTATTTCCTTTCGCGTGAAGGGTGGGTGTTCCGAGGCCGGGCTTAACGTGCCCGGCCCTGTTGAGCCTCTTGACGTGGGACGCCCACGCCTGCTCGATCTCGTCGTCGTACGGTGGGTCCGAACGCTGCTTGCTGTAGCACTGGTGGTTGATCCAGAAGCTCCGCCGCAACTGCTCGCGGGTGGTGAAGATATGCACTACTTCTCCTCCCGTGGGTAGCGGTATTCCCAAGCCGCCTTGGGGCTCAGGTGGGATGAGAGCACCCTGTCAGTGGGGTGCGGGCGGCCGCACACCATTTCAGTGTAGCCGTCGCGCTCCACCCAGTATGAGGTGGGCTGGTCCTGCTCGCTGGGCGCGGCGGGCATCGGCATCCAGTGTGTCACGTCGGCCATGTCGCCGATGTTATCATCGGACGACATCCAGTATGGGTACTTGGCCCATCCACCTTCCCGTGGCAGCCGGTACGACCCCACCTCAACGTGCGGGACGCGGCCGCCGTAACGGCTAACCAGCACCCACTGGCCGGGTTCGGGTAGCCTGTCGCTCACTTTGATCCAGTCCATAGTGTACTCCTTTCGATTTGCTGGGCCGTACGCTGGCCCTGCTGGGTTCTAAAGCTCTAGGCGACCGCTAGGCCGCCCAGAGCGTGGGGCTGTTAGGGGGGCTCTACGAGGACATAATGACACCGTCGAGAACATCGACATTGCTGTCCCTGACCGTGATGGTGCCGATATCTGACCAATCCTCGCCTCGCCACTGGACTCGGCCATTGAGCACTACACCCCAAGGGGTTAGGAAGTGGTCGATGATATACTTCAGCCACGGTATGTAGCTGCGGAACTTCTCACACTCATCCCATTGAATGCCCTTCCCATCATCGGTGGGCACCCACTGGCACCACAGCCCGGGCTGGTCGGCTGGTGGGGTGTTGTTGTTGACTACCGAGGCGTCACAGTCTTGGCCCCTGAACCCGCCCCCGCCTGTGAAGTGGCAGGCATCCTTCCCGAGCGGTACGCCTGCATCGATTCTAACATCGTCAGCGAGGACGCTGGCCTTGTCGAAGTCGCGCGTCACACGCCGGGTGCCTGCGAATGCCTTGAGGTAGGCAACTTGCTTGGGGTTGAGGGCTGGCTCACAAGTAAATTGTCCACGAAAGTCGGTCGTGTATCCCATGGTGGTGCTCCTTTCAGAAGCGGGGTGAATTGGGGAAAGCCCCCAGCCCGTCGTTAAACGGGTGGGGACTAGGGGTGGGGCGATCAGGCCGCTACGGTTTCAAGGGCTCGCTTGAAGGCCGAAGAGGTGAACCGGGCACTGGCACCAAACAGGGTGCCTTCGGTGCGGTCGGCCGATCGGGTGCGTCGGTCGTGCTGCACCCAGCCGCTGTATGCGTTAAACGCATTCCAAGCTGAGGCACCGGCAACGTCTCGCTCACGGTCGAAGCGATCTGCCATCTTGTTGACCGCCTCGTGGGCGCGGTCGCGCTGGGCCTGCTCCTTGTCATCCTTCGGCTGGACGGGGATGCCGCCGAAGTCGCGCTGGTAGGATTCCAGCCAGAACTCCTGCACCTGCTCGCGGGTGACATTGCGAGAGGCCAGCGTTGTCACCTGCTCACGCAGGACCGTCTGTGCCTTTTCGTAGGCGGCGATGGTCTGGCGTGCAGCAGCGACACGATCCAAGGCCGAGGCCGTGTGGCGGATCGTGAACTGAGCCTTACCCGACATCATCGAGTGCAACTGGTTCTGGCACACGAGGCGTCGGGTGGTTGGCACCGCACGGAAGCTCATCGAGCCGTCGTGGGCATTGGCCAGCAGGAAGAAGCAATCGTTGATGTCGTTGTTGCCAACGCTGAACGATTCGCCCTTCAACATCATGAACACCTTGCGGCCGCCCTTGATGCAGCCAGCCGATTCAAGCTCGACGTTTGTGCCGTGCTCGATGATGGTGGATGCGAAGTCAGCCATGTCGCTGTTCTGGATGGCTTGGAAGCCACCGGAGACAACGCCAAGCTGGCTCAGGTCGTCGCTGCGGTAGTTGCAGACGTGACTGGTCACCGGACGACGATCAGCCGTCCCGGGGTCGTCGCCAAACAGGCCAACGAGCGGGGCGGCTTCAGTTCGCCAGTCTAGGCCGGACAACGCCAGAGCGTCGTGGGGCGTAGCAGCAGTGCGAACGTCGGTGCCGAGGGTGCCGGAGGTACGGGGGGAAACAATCTTGGACATGGTGTGCTCCTTTCAGAAGCGGGGGGGGTGAGGACGTATCTTATCCTCGGTTGGTGCCGCCGTCAAATAACTGTTATCTGGGACGGGCTTGACCACAACAATGTGGAAAACTCCCCAGCCTACTTTCACGGGCTGGGGGATTGGTTAGGCAAGGCCAAGGTCTTTGGCTAGTCGCTCGGGCATGACGCCGAGGCTTTCAGCAATCTCGACGCCGATGACATCCCAGCGAGGTGCCCCGGTGTTAATGTCACAAGGCACCAACTCATCATCGCCAACTTGCTTGCCCTTTAACCAGAGCTTGTTGGCACCGACCTCCCAGCCTCGTAGCGTGTCGGGGTCAATCAGGACAACGCCACGCAGGCCGAAGCTGTTTGCGTTGTCGCTGATCGCCACGATACGCATGAACACCGGCTTGAAGGTGTTGGTATCGTCCAGCGTGATGGTTTCGATCTTAGGCATGTTGTGCTCCTTTCGTGAGCGGGGTGAAAACGCCCCACACCCTGTCGGGCATGGAGACGTTGAAAGGAGGGCTATTCGTCGATCCGCGAAGCGATACGCTCGGCGAGGTGCTTGATGCGGCGTGGCATCGACTGGCGTGCCTCCATGTCATCGAGGCCCCAGCGCAACTCATTGAGCAGGGCTTGGACATCATCCCAGACCCGGCTGTCTCGCTCTGCGGTGAGCGTGCGGGATTCGATGTCCTGCATTGTCCCCGTCTTCGGCTCCTTGCGGGCACGCTCGCAGTCGTAAGCGTGCCCCCGGATGGTCATCTCCGCAACCTTGAGCTGCATCTCAATCAGCTCAGGGACACGGAACGGTGATGGGTGGACCTTGTCGGCCATGTTGTAACTCCTTTCAAGAGTTGGGTTTATGAAAACCAGCCCCCCTTGTTACGGGGTGGGCCAGTGGTTTGGCGTGGGCCTAGTTCATCAGGACGTACAGCCGACCGTCGAGGCTGATGCCCACTGCACAGGTGTGACCGGCGACCTCGTATAGGTGCTTCATGACGACACCCGTGACTATGTCGTCTGCTGCGAACAGTCGCAGCAGGTCGCCAGCGTGGGCTGGCTCGACGGTGAAGTGCCTATCGAAGTTGGTCCAGTCCAACGCCTTGCGTGCGCGGTCGAGGATGTCTTGCTGGGCGGCGGTTAAGGTGGCAGTTGCCATAGTGTTGCTCCTTTCGTGAGCGGGGTTAATGCAGCAGGCTCAGGCTTCCCTGAGGTGCTGCGGGTGGTCACTCGGCATTGTGGGTGAACCCCTCCAACTCAGCGTCCGTGACATGGCCTCGAATCTGGTCCAAGACCGCAGGGGCATTGTTCCGCAGGGCCTCAACGAACCTCTCAGACTCGAAGAGCAGGAAGGACTTGTCAGTGTTGCGGGTGATGGTCTCAACAGGAACGCTGAGGGTGAGGGTGATGTCTACGTGGGTCAGTTTCATGGCGTGTGCTCCTTTCAATGAGCGAGGTGAAAAGCCGCCCCGACCATTACAGCCGGGGTGGCGGGGGTTAGCACCAGTGATACGTGACACGTTCTATGCTGAAGGGGAGTCGTGTGAGGGCACGTATTGCCTCGATCAGGTGGGGCAGGTGGTCGATGTCGTCGATGTACATCGCCCAGTCATAGAGGCCGTTGAGGATGGCCCCGCCCCTTTGGGCGTCGGTGGCTCTGGTGTAGCCACGCCTGAACAGGTCCACCTCGCCAGCACACTCGCCCAGATCATCTTGATCGATCAGGCCATAGCTGGATGCGAGGTCCATGATCCCGCCGTGCAGCGCCCGGCACCGGCCGTCGTAGATGGGGTAGGTGATGGTCATGCCATCGCCAACCATGCCCGGCCCGCCGGTCAGGCCGATCAGGGTGTTGGGTAGGCTCTTGGCCTCTGGGGTGGTGGTGGCGATTCGGATAGTGACATCGATTCGGCTGTCGATTCCCATGGTGTGCTCCTTTCGTGAGCGGTGATTGAAAACCCACACGACCACTTTCATGGCCGTGCGGTGTGTTTACCCTGCGGTGACAGCAACCTTGTGAGAGGTCTTGCCAGCCCGCTCCTTGGGCGGCATCTCGCCAAGGGTCTGGGTGACCCGGTTTTGGGTCTGGGTGATGTCCTTGATGGACAGGGCCAACACGTCGTCGGCCTTGACATCAGCCGTGATGGCGTACGCCATAGCTTTGGCGATGATGTCCAGCGCCTGCTCACGGTTGTCCCCGAGGAAGGGGATGAGCAGGGCCAGCACCGACTTGAGCGGCACCGACGTGGTCGGCGTGTACTGCTCGGCCCCGGCCCGGCTCACGACCCCATCAAGCACGAGGCTGATGGTGGCCTGCACGCTGTGCGTGCCGGGTTCGAGGGGGTGCCGCTTGGCCTCGGCCGCAAAGAATTGGGCGAGGGTAGCAGCGACGGCGGGGGAGAATTGGGACATGGGTTGCTCCTTTCAATGAGCGGGGTGAAAAGCCAGCCAGCCCCGTTATGGGGCCAGCCGCTTGGCCTAGTCAAGGTAGCCATCGGGCAGGTCGATGACGGCGGACTCATTCTCATCGACGGTCCACGTCAACTCTTCCCGTAGGAGGCCATCACAAACCCGGACGGGTAGGGTGGGCCATCCACTGGACAGGATGTGCATGGCCTTGTCGAAGTCGTACTTGGCCATGGAAACCATCCACCGAAGCATGCCGGGGGTGCAGACCATTGCGTTGGACAGCAGGACGATAGGGTTGGGTTGAGGCATGTTGCTCCTTTCATGAGCAGGGGGTGTATTGCCAGTGCCTTGTCTGGACGGCCCGTTCCGGTGTACACCGGCTCAGGTAGGGCTGTTCGGTCTCCCGCTCTGGGTGGGGGGCTATCCCCACTGATGCGGGCCCGTTTCAGTAACAGAGCCATCCCCCCGCCCGGGGCCTAAGTGGGCGAGGGGTGGAACCGCCCAGACAGGGCAGTGGCGTGAATCCCTGCGTGCCGCCGTTAGGCAGCAGCAGGTTGATTGTTTTGCCGTTGGTAGCAGCCTTATCATAATGCTGCCTCTGCCTACCCTTCCGTCTCGCAATCCGTTGCCGTGGTGCACGTCGCCATGCGTGTGTCCGTTGCCTAAGCCCGGTGTCACGGTCGTTTGCGAGCCCGGTTTCGGGCCACAGGTCTGTCGTATTCACTTGTCAATAGAGGCATGGTAACCTCATGGTTTACGGCTGTCAAATAACTGTTATCTGGAGCCGATTTGTAACCCAAATTGTGGATAACTTGGGGAAAAGCCCGTCACCCGCTCTCGCAGGCTGGGGGCTGGTGGTCAGTTGACCCAAGAGGTGCCGTCCTTGAGGTCGTCACGGCTTTTGGTCGGGTGGGCGTCGAGCACTGCCTGCAACAGGCTGTCGAAGGCGCGCTCGTGGGCATCACCACCGTCTGACGGGTTTTCCTTGATGGTCCAGTAGAGGCCATCGATCATCCAAGCGGTCTGGTCCGCACGTTTGAGGGTGTCCTTGCCCCGGCGATCCAAGGGGTCAGGCCCCTCGGCCTCGGCGTCTTGCAGGTCTTCCTCGATGGATCGGAAGTTGCGATTGGCCAAGGCGAGCTTGTTAAGGGTCCGAGAGATGGTTGACTCGAAGATGCTCCAGTGGTCTCGTAGCATGGGGTGCTCCTTTCATGAGCGGGGGTTGAAAAGGGGGGCGGGGTTTTTACTCCCCGCCGCCCGGGGTTTGTTGGGCTCAGACCGAGCCGGGCTTGTCTGGCGACCACCGCGTTGGGTAGTAGCGCTCTTGCAGCCAGTCGCGGATGTCGAGCAGGGTTGCCGTGTGGATCGGCATCACCTCGTGGCGGCTCTGGCCTTCCAGCAGGCCCCACTCACAGGCAGCCTCAAACGAGGCGCTGTAGCTGCCTCGGCTGATGGAGGCTCCGTAGATGTCGGGCCCGTCCTTTTCGATCTGGACGTGGTAGCCGTTGATGGTGGTGGTTGCTGCGATCATGGTTGGCTCCTTTCAAGAGCGGGGTGAGAACACAGAGTAACCACGTGGTTTATCTGTGTCAACCTTGTCATGGCCGTTGTGGATAACTCGGCGCTGTGCTCGGCTGGGCCATGTACTCCCTGACCACGTCAGACCCGTGCTGTAGGTCTTGCCCAAGGCCCTTGACTGTGCCACAGCCCGCACAGAGCATGCAGATGGCCAGCAGCAGGCAGCAGAGGAAAAGCCATGTACCGGCAACTGTGGCGAGGCTGGGCGACTGAGGCGTGTGTGAGTCTTTCATGTTGGTCTCCTTTGACCGTGTGGTGAATTGTGGAGCACGCTGCCCCACACACCCATCATCGGCACAATCCACCCCCAACTCAAGCCCACCTATACCCCGCTCCGTAATTCTCACCCCTTCCCCCTTTTCTCGGACCCGGCAATCATCTAAACTAATACCAGCACACGTCTTACGTGCCCCCGTAACCACTAGGCACCCATTAGCCCCCCCTTTTGGTTTCAGCGCACCACATGCCGTGGGCAACGTCGGCGGGCCATACGGCCCGGGAATAGCAATTTACTTACAGGACAAGGACAAACGCATGACAGCACGCACCCTCAAAGAGTTTAACAGAGGCTTAGACCCGGCAGAGATTGAAGGAGAGAAGAAGCGCACAGCAGGACGCAAGCAGCAGTACGATCCAGCACTGGCAGATATCATCATTGAGCACGTGGCAGCAGGTGGAGCAGTACGACGCATCTGCGATGAACGGGATGATTTGCCGTCAGCAAGTACGTTTCATCGGTGGGTGGTGGAGAGACGAGGAGACATTGCAGAGAGATATCATATCGCGCGTGAGATTCAGGCACGTGCGTTAGCTGACGACCTGATCGCGATTGCTGACGACCGATCGCGTGATTCAGGTGAGGAAGGACGTGTAGCGGTGCAGCGCGACAAGCTCAAGCTGCATGCCAGACAGTGGATTCTAGGCCGGGTGTTAGCCAGTCAGTACGGTGACAAGGGCCAGATCGAGCACACTCACGTGGTGGACAACCGACCGGCGATTGATTACGACAAGCTATCGATCGAGGAACTTGAGTCGCTGCAAGCACTTATGGCCAAGGCTCAGGGTGAATCACCGGCGGTGAAGGTGATTGAGAGCACAAGCGCTGACGCGGCATCCAGCGATGGGTGAGGTGCTTGTAAGTAATGGATCAACAACCGTTTAACGCATTTGTTAGACCAGAGGTCGATACGCGAGACATTAACCGAGAATTGGCCGATTGCAAGCACTTTTCTGCAACTTTGTTGAAAGTTCTCATATTTCCTTGCATAGCAAGGGAAAACAGCACCCCCTATTCTCAAAAAAAAGCTTGACAAGAATGTTCTATTTCGGCCAAACGGGGTTTATGCCAAATCACCCCAAAACAGCACCTAACCCCTTGTAAAACAACGACTTACGACAAATGTCCTAAATAGGACACACCCCCAAAACAGGCCCTTTTGATACAATTTTGTGTACAGGTTTCAGCACCAAAACCCCCGCTCACAGGACGTGAGTGAGGTCGGTGACCGAAATAGGACATTTTTACCACGCGGTTTTTCGTAGGATTGGAGCAAAACATGACGATTGACACCCAACACAACCCGATCATTGACCACGCAATCGAGTACGTTCGGGGCGTAGCAGACAGGGCAGGACGACCACTGCGCCCCGGATGGGAGGCTGTGATCGAGGACCGTATCTCCTGTGCCCTTGGGTACTTAGGTACATTCCAGTCACCATCGCACGGCAGGCTGTGGCTATCCACGCAGGCTGCTGACCTGTTCGATGTGGTAGAGGACGAGGATGGGTAGAACACGCCACCCAAACCGGCACAGGTCCATGTCGGCACGCAGAACTCGTTTCTGGTGCGAGGTTTGTGATTGTTCGCACGTTGCCCCGGGCAGGCGATGCGGGGCATGCGGACGCAAAGACAAGCAGAAGAAGAAGAAGCGGATACCACGTCCCGATTATTCATAACCCACTTTATCGGACGTAGGTATGTAAGTGCATGTCATTACTAGGCTTATGGTACAGCATGGTGGATGATAGCACGCCTACTGCACACGCACGCACGCACAGCAGCACGCAGTGGAACGCACGCAGCAGCACAGCACGCAGCACAGCGAGACGTATAAGTGTAGTGGTAGCAAGGGGTTAGGGGGGGGGTCGATCAGGGTTGCGGGTTCCCATCGGGACTCCGCGCAATGGAAAAGACCCTACCATATGCCCCCCCAAAACCCCCCCACTCCCCTCATTCCCACCTCCCCCATTTTCCGTATCCGGAAAACACCCCATCCCAGAAAAAATTTTTGCGCAGCCACACGATTTGTAGCAATGCCACACGGTTTGTGTCCCCCTCGGGGGGGGGTGTCTTTCACGGGGTGTCCTGATCGTCAATACGACAACCACCTCACCCCCCAAAAAAAATTTTCAAAAAATCCACAATTCCAAGCCCCTTTGTAGTTAGGTTGCACACACCTCTCCATGTGTTATACTACGGGCTTCTCTAATCAAGGAGCCTTATGGCAACTACCCCCACCGTTTTCTCTCCTCTCCATGACATCGTGCTCGTTCGCGAGATTGACCGTGAGCAGTTCCACGGGAAGATTTATGTGCCGCCCTCGTCTGTTGGTCAGGCGTCCCCTGTTGTTGGCGAGGTGGTTGCTGCTGGCCCTGACGCTGAGGGCATTGAGCCCGGCGACAAGGTGGTGTACGGCAAGGACGCTTCACAGCCGATTGACTTGGACGGCGAGAAGGGCACGTTCCTGATTGGCTACAGCAACCTCGCTGGCAAGATTGAGTAATCCCTTGGGGTGAATAGGTTTTGACGGCGTGAACACCGCATGCGGACCACGTCGGACGAGGGTTCGACTCCCTCTCACTCCATTACACTAATGAAAGGATGTTATGTCTTCAGAAGAACTGGAAGAGTTCGTCGAGCTGATTTACGACGAGTTTGACTATATGAAGTACCTCGCGCATTCGGACGGCTTCGCGTCCCCTTGTACCGCATTGCATGGCCAAGTCAACATGGCTGGCGTCCGTGCTATGATGGTGGGTAATGGTCTGGACTTCCCGACCGAGCGTGTCGAGTGGGTGCGTTTTATGGACGTGCACTTCGACGTGGTTGACGGCCCCGATGGTACAGAGCCATATTTCAAGCTTGCCCGGAGGTTGGTATGAACGGCGATATTGCTGGACTCTCGGTTATGGTTGCCTGCATCATCGCCATTTGGTGGCTGGTGAAGTAGGTCTTGACTATTGCGTTGCAGTGGTGTATGCTACTGGCGTGAACCCTGAACAGAAAGTCTCGGCGAACCAAAAACAGCACGCGCACCTAGGGTTCACACCTCGCGCGTGCTGTTTATTTATGGGTATGTCCGAGTCTGGGTTAATTTACGGTAAGCTCCCCAGACAAGTAAAAGCACCAGTAGAAAACGGAAGCGGCAAAAACCGGGCTAGTCAGCCTGAGGGATTCTGCATCGCAAAGCGGGCCGCGACCGGGAGTTTCCAGTCCTCGAAATTACAAAGACCACGCTCTGTCCAACCTGACATCGTGGGACCGAAGGGCCTTTTTTAGGTTTATCGAGGTAATATTGCTCCCGAGCCTTTATCCCTGAAGTAATACACCTTCGGGATTAAATGGGCGGGGTGCGCCCACACAGAATGGTGAACGCTATGGCAAGATATAATTTGGGTGAACACAACCGATCCTCCCTATGCGGCAACTGCTTTTATAAGCCAGACGGCCTTCATAGGGTTTGTCTAGATTGTGAGAGGAGGCTCAGGGCTAAGGGGGCTCGCCCATCAGAACCTACAGGGAACAAGTCTAAAAAACGCCCCTGCTGCCGCACTACCAAAAAGAAACAGCCCTGCCCACATCACGCCGATCGCCTTCGCGGAGAGAAGTGGTATTGCCACGTCCACGACCCACAAGGGGTTTACCAGCAGCAAAAAATGGAAAGACGTAGACTAAAGAAGATTGCTAACCACAAGGCCAACCACAAGGAATCCAATGGCACGACAGCGCTATGAAACATCCTCTGACCTAAGCAACGAACAGGACGCGATTGATCGATTCGCTTCCTACTCCAACGTGGACTACAAAAAAATGTCCCCGGGCTCCCACTTCGACTACGCCATCCTTGAGCGTGGCGGTAAAAGGATCAAGGGCTTTGCCGAGATCAAGTGTCGGAATATTCGGTACGGTCAGTACCCTGATATCATGCTATCATGGCATAAGTTGGTTGCCGCCGACTCGATTGGCGTGCCGGTCGTGCTTCTGGTACGATGGTCGGACAGGATTGGCTGGGCTTATCTCGACAGTAGTCTGTGGGCTACATTGGAGTGGGGTGGCCGAACCAAGGATACGCGGGATGAGTGGGACGTTGAGCCCATCATCAAAATCAAGAACGAACTCTTTACTCTTATTGAAAGGTAGACATGCAACACGAAAACCCCTTTATCCAAATGGAGCCAGCCGCCGGGGCTTCGCCCAACTTCCCCAAAACCACCGACGACATCACGTTCGGCGACCCACACGCCTACCTAGACGAGCAGGACTGCATTATCTGGCTTTCCTGCTCCGGCGAGGTTCAGTACATGAACTCAGAAGGCGATGTTGGCGTTGTGTGTGAAGCCTACGATATCAAGCGCTGCCTTGGCATCTTCAGGGGCATTAGCATTCAACGGACTGGAGGCTAACATGGCTGACGCGATTACAATGGTTCGTCCTATTCTTACGGAGCTTCTGGATGAAGCGGTCAGGGACACCCCCCGCCTGAAGCGAGAGGAGCTGGACACGTTCCTCCGCGAGGACGACGGACTGGTTCGCGCCAAGGTTATGTTCGGCGACAGGTCGCTGACGGCCCACCTTTCTTCAGAATGTATCCACAAGAGCGAGGACTTAAAGGGGTACATTGCCGACAGATTGCAGCTCGACGTTTTGGTTGGTATGCTGACGATCGGCATGTGACACGTTCGTCACCTTATTGCGTTGTGTTGATGCAGTGTGCCAGTTCTGACAACTTAGAAAGGAGACCATGGATAAGATTCCACCGTCATCTGTAGAGGCAGAGTGCGCCGTTCTTGGCGCTATCATTCTTGACGCCAATGTCATCAACGAGGTTGCGTCAATTTTGCGTGGCCCGTCCGACTTCTACAAGCCTAAGCACGTCTCGATCTACTCGGCCCAACTTGCGGTGTATGAGGAGACCCAGTCTGTTGACATGGTGACCCTCACACAGAAGCTGGTTGACCGTGGCGAGATCGAGCAGGTTGGCGGTGTTGAGTACCTGATCGATCTGGTTGACTCTGTCCCCGGCTCTTCTGGTGCCTCTCACTATGCACGCATTGTCCGCGAGAAGGCGATGGTCCGCGACATCCTGAACGACAGCTCGGAGCTGGCGAAGCGGTGTTATGCTGGCGAGCCGGTTCAGGACTTATTGGTTGAGGCTGGTAAGAACCTCTATAGGCTCCAGTCGGACAAGGGCATCACCACGTCTCACAGCTTGACCAAGCTGATGGACAACCTGATGGAGCACTTGGAGGAGAATGATGGGAAAGACTCCACGGGCTTGTCCACGGGTTTCAAGGATATTGACGACAAGACTGGTGGCCTTCATCCCGGCGAGGTTACGATCTTGGCGGCAAGGCCATCCATGGGCAAGACCGCCCTGATGCTCAATATCGCAGAGCACATTGCCATTGACCTGAAGAAGCCGGTTGCGGTGTTCAGTATGGAGATGAGCAAGGAGCAGCTTACCCAGCGGATGATGTCCTCTCGGTCTGGGGTTGACAGCCAGCGCATGCGTCACAACCGCCTTCAGCGTTCAGACTTCTCTGCCCTCCAAAGCACGTTCGGTGCCTTGAAGGACGCCCCAATGTTTATCGACGACACGCCGGGCCTTGATCCTGTCACGATGCGTGCCAAGGCACAGCGTCTCGCCATTGAGCATGGCATCGAGGCCATCTTTGTTGACTACCTCCAGCTCATGAACGACCGTGGTTACAACGCCCGCCACGAAGAGGTAAGCGCCATCTCCCGACACGTGAAGGCGATGGCAAGGGATATTGGCGTGCCGGTAGTCTGCCTTAGCCAGTTGAACCGCCAAGCCGAGAACCGCGACGGCCACAAGCCACGCATGAGTGACCTACGCGAGTCTGGCGCGATCGAACAGGACGCTGACGTTGTCGCGATGCTCCACCGTGAGGACTACTTCCACCGCGACGATCCGATGTACGAGCCGAGCAATACTGCCGAGTTGATCCTTGCCAAGCAGCGTAATGGGCCAGTTGGCACAATTCGTCTCCAATTCCACGGACCAACCACACGTTTCCACACACTCTCCCCGGGATTTTGACGGCTGGGTCTTGACTGTGTACGATGAACTTGCAGCCCAGCGGCCCCGTGCCGCGTGTAGCTAACCGCTACCGTCTCCCGTCAGTCGTAACGGCTGGCGGGGGATTAACCCCCAACGAAAGGAACGATATGAAACCAGAAGACTACATCGGCAAGAAACTGAGCGAGTGTCCTGATGGGACGAAGGCTGTTGTGATAAATGGCTCTGGGTGGGAGCTTGTCCGAGACTTCATTGACGGCAAAGCACTCAATGCCGGTGATGGTTTCGGCGACGGCTCCGCCTACACCGTCACCCACATCCTCACCCTCGGCAAGCCACGCCCGAAGACGCTGGATGATGAGGAGCCGGGGGT
>Ga0098055_1001096_pt1 | contig 15026 bp, 9 predicted proteins | sample 17_taG_FD_75107 | JGI IMG/M metagenome (GOLD analysis project Ga0098055, IMG submission 75107) | Marine viral communities from the Subarctic Pacific Ocean - 17_ETSP_OMZ_AT15314 metaG | ecosystem: Environmental > Aquatic > Marine > Oceanic | place: Pacific Ocean | collected 2015-01-18 | reverse complement strand
AGTATAGCTTGTAGGAGCATTAGTAGATGTAATGCCAAGAGTATAACCAGAATCATTTACAAATGTATTTAATTCATCACAGTCTGTAGGGTCATCTCCAGCACAATTTTGAATACACTCTGCTTCTGTTGCATAGCCTTCAACTGCATCTGCTTCATACTGACAATTTCCTGGAGTCTTACATATCCATTTACCTAACTCTGGATAAATACAAAGAGAATTATCAGCTATGGTTGCTGCCGCATTATAGTTAATGGCAGTTATATCCATACATCCTACAATATCTTCTTCTTCTTCGTCATATGTACAAAGATTATTATCTGATATAACATTTTCTGTACCAACTGGGCAACAGTAGTTATTTGCTAGAATATCTGTACACTCTCTACTACTTGGAGTATCAAAAACACAATCATTTATTAAATCAATTTCCTCTTGACTTAAAACATATGGCTCAGATTGGTAGGTATATTCCCACACATTAAAAGTACCAAAATTATAAGAATATGATGTAGAAACTAAACCACCATGTTGCGATAGAAGATTAGCACTAAGACTAACACCTGCATTAGAATTAGGATTAAGAAAATTACTTAAAGACGACGGACTTGTAATTTCAAACCCATCTGCAAATACAAAAGTAGTATTTACTATAATAAATTGTGTCTCTATGGTGTTTACATTATCACCATTAGAATTTATATTTACGTTTCCTTGGTAATACGTAGGATCAGTGTTATTTCCTTCTACAGAATACGGTAGATACCCGACATTGTTAGTATTATCATGACAAAATATTTCTGAAAATATATAAAATTCAAGAGTATTAGAACTACGAGCTTCATTAAAAGCTGTAGGACCTACGAACGTTCCTGCGCTTTCTCCCTGCGTAAAAGTAAATCCATTTTGAACAGCATTCATTAATGCTGGATTTGTATCTAAGGCATTTTGATAACTAAAAATTATAGAAGGGCCATTTACTAATGAATCTGCACATTCAAACGTAGGATTTAAAATAATCTCACCAGTACAGTCTTCAGTGTCAGTATTATCATAGTTACAACTACCATCGCTAAAAGTAGCGCTTTCGTTATAGTTATTTGCTTCTGGATCTGTACATCCTCCCTGTGTTACAACAGCGGGTCTTGTTATAACATAACACTGTTCAACTTCATCATCTCCGTCTAAAGTACCATCATTGTTATATTGTATAACAGTAACATATGTTCCAGGACCTAACCCTGTTACCTCTACAGAACCTCCATTACTATTAGTAGAAGTATCTACTAAGGTAGCGTTAGAAGTTAAAAAATTTAAAGTACTTGCACCGGTATTCACTGCATCAGTATAACCAGCTCCATAATCTTGAGCAGATATATTTAATCTGTATGTTTTATACGTGTAAGGATTAGCTTGATTACTCGTATCAAAATACTCTGATGTGCTAAATACATATTCTTCTTGATAGGCTGCATAGTATATAGCGTATGTTGGAAAAATTAAAGTTGGAATAGTTAAAGTACCATTATCAATATCTCCTCCAACTGGAGTTGAGCTTGCAGCAGTTGCTGTGCTTGGGGAATTAACCAACACCCAATCATTTGTAAAAGTATTTCTACCTGACGATTCTAATAAACCAGTTGTAGCATTACAAAATATACAAAGCTCGTCTAAGTCATTAGTAGCTCCGCTATCAGTATTTATAGCAGAAGCAGTTTTACACCCGTAGGTATTATCTGGATTAGTACCTCCACCTTTTAAAGGTACTGTAAAAAGTATAGAAGATTTACATCCGTTAGAATCTGTTACTTCTATTTCATAAGTACCTGCGTATAATGATGAAATAGTAAATGAATCTTCAGTTTGTGTTGTATTAGAAGTACTAAAAGCTGTTCCTGCGGCATTAGCATCATTTAATTCATAATCATCTACAACTACTGTATAATTAGCAACTCCGTTAGCTACAGTAAAACCTGCTGTACCGTTAGCTATATTTGCACTTGCATCTCCAATACTCCCTGTAGTTACACTAAAGCCTTCACAGCCTACAGTACAACATAGTGCACCTTGAAGCACACTGTTATTAATTATAGTAGAAGTAAGTGTAGTACCATCGCAAGCCTGTGCGTGCGCACTCCCATCATCTGTACAAGGAAAAGAATTATCTTCACACCCTATAAGCATGTAATTTGCAGCTGCAGGATCTTTACAAATAAAAATTTCTGGCAGTCCACCAGTGTCAAGAATATCTATAACATTTATCTCTCCAAAGATTAAAGGCCCTTTAATATCTCCTGCAGATGCAGCTACAACTGGAGAAGCCAATATAAATAAAGATTGTGGAGTAGATGTTCCTTTAAATTTACCTAGCGTATCAGAAGATTCGTCTTTAAGTTCATACCTAATATTATTTAAAAAACTATTTTGTAGTGAGGTTGATGCAATGTATGCAAAAGCTCCTGATGATAAATAATAAAAATCAGATCTATCACTAGTATCTAAATATTCCTGTCTTGATGACGGATAAATTACAGTTTGTCTTTGTTGACTCTCTCTTGGGTATTCTAAAAGGTCTACAAAATCATATGTATTAAGTTTTGTATTTGGAGTAACAGAAAAAGCTCTAGTTAAAGTTTCAAATGGTACAGCTAAAATATTATTAGAGGTAGGAACTCCTATACGTCCTGTAATAGTATCTCTACTTTCAAATAGTAAATTATAATAAATTTCTGATGATGATACAGTATTTGTAATACGTATAACTATCTCACTGTTACCTTCAGATAAAATACTTCGAGTTTCAGTAAATTCAATTTTTTGATCTCCAAAATCAACTTTCGCAATAGGATTCTGGTATCCTGATATAAGAACCAAAAATACTGATCCAGTTGAGTCTCTAAGACATTTACTAGTATGAAAAGTGTTTAATGTAGCCATTAGCAATTACATCCGCAGTGACCGCCACACATTTCGACAGCCTTGTTATATTTCTTTTCTGCATTAGCTATTACAGCTTTTACTGATACTAAAGATCCAGCTCCTGAACTAGTAGCTAACTCTGCCTCTGCAGTTTTTAATAATAAATAAATTTTTTGAGCTGAAACTAAGTCCTCTGAGCATTTACTACACTCACAGTTACAGTCAAGCAAGTCTTCCATTTTTTTGGCTAAACAACATAATACATCACAAGAAAGCATTACAGCTCCTATCTGAGAAACCTCAGAGTTTGCTAAATGCTCTACAGTAAAAATACCACTGCCTCCATTTGCTGAAGAAATACCTAAACTTGAAATAGATACTACACGAGTATTAGAAGCTCCTCCCGGAAATGAATATGTATACTCATTACCATTATCACTAATTTTTATTTGATTAGTGGCTCCTACATCTGAGTTGGTAACTGTTACTACAATCTTTTTACAATCAGAAGTTGTTGATATGTTTAATGCCATGTTGTTTTAAATTTTTATAAAAAAAGACCTACAGGGGAAACAAGTCCCCTGTGAGTCTAATTAAATTAAATACCTACTTACGCAGATATGTTTGAGATATAGTACTCAACAAATACTTCAACTACACCAGCAGTTAAAGCCGCTGTTGCAATTACAAACTGAATACCTGTTGAAGATGTAGTCTTGTCCACAACAGTATGTTCTGTTACGTCTTCATCATCAAAAGCTCCATTATCAAATGCTGTTGCAGCTTTTAAAGTAACTCCTCCCGTAGTAAGAGCTAAAGTTGCTGAACCATCACTTGTCATTGCTGTAGTAACTACAGAATAACATCTAACGATAACTGCATTATCAGGGATAATTGCAGAGTTAGCTGGTACAATAGTAGTTGCAGCGCCACCATCGACTGCGAAGTCGTATTTAGCGTGTGCTGTCATTAATTTTGGATGTGCCATTTTATTTTATTTTTAAATATTAATATTATAAGATAACAGGTGCAAAATTAGCAGAAGCTAAATACCCGTTAAGTTGATTTTCAAAAGCTACACCATCGTTTTCGTCAATTGCAATATAGATTTCTATTAAGTTATCTACACCGTTAATTCCTGAAGTTGTACTTCCGTCCTTACTAGCTACAATATGGTACATGTCATAAACATTACTTGTAACACTGTGAAGCGTTGGTTGAACTGGTAACTCAACTCTGTTGTAGTATCCAAATCCAGAACCTTGTAATTCTTCTTCAAATTCTCTGATGTAAAATCCATCTCCAAATCCTCTAGAACCTGCAGTTTGATAAGTTATAGTATCAGCTGTTCCGTTACCATTACCATCAATAGCTTCAAATGCAAAGTCTATGTGAACTAGCTCAGATTGAACTGATCCATCAGCTAAACTTTCACCTTTCTTAAAGCAAGTAAAATCAATACTTGTACCGTTGTTAGTAATACTATTTACCCAGTAAGGTAAGTCAGCATTAATAGCTGTAGTAAAAGCTGTACACTGTGTAGTTGGAGTTGCACCCGCAGCTACAGTAATTGTGTAAGATTTAAAGTTAAATGGTTCTGCACCATTAGTTAAGTTAATTACTTTAAGAGTATGCTGTCCTGCCGCAACTGCGTTAGTTGCTAATGCAATTCTAGCTACTTCTGCAGTTTGAGCTGCACCTGCTTTACCGCCGTATGCTACAACGTTTTTTCCTTTAATCCAAGGGCTTGCAATTTGCTTATCCCCTGTTCCTTGTACAAATCTGATGCTATCAGAATCTGAAATTGTATCACCTGGTACAAGACTTGTATTCCCGTCAGCTGATAATTTTTGTATGTCAATAGATCCAGCAGCTAATAAGTTATTTGAATAACTTGCAGCTGTACCATCTCCGATTAATAATTGTCTCATTTTTTTATATTTTAGTGAGATTAATAATTCTATTCATTCTTTGTTACTTCCATAATCGCAGATTTATATCTAGGATCACTTATAGCTTCTAAAATGCTACTTACCGTCATAGCTACAATTTCTTGATGCGTATGCTCTGGTAATTCGCAATTTACCCCCAAAGATAAGGATATTTCGTTAGGCTTTCTGATGTACGTTATTTTTAGAGTATCTATTATAAATATATCACTAGTGTATATGTCTATAGAACTTCCTCTCATAGTTGTTAGTGGAGAGGTATGTTTTGTCGTATTAAACGGATCACTTAAAAGCTTAAATATGTCGTCTTGCTGAGAAAATCTATTTCCCTCAGTTATTCTTTCTGAGAACGCTAATGGCTCTCTTCTTTCTGAATACGTAGTATCCATTATTTGTAAACCTTGCGGTGATGGAGCAGTTTGTCCTGTAGCAGGAACTCCAGTAGCAAATGTTGCATTACCTACTGATGAATCCCAATTTATCCAATCATAACTGTCAACGTCTACAGTTACTATAAACTGTCCTGGGTAATTAAGTGTTTCATATTCTTCCCAGTATATGTTAAACCCTGCACCTGCATTGTTTAGTATGTCTTGTTTAGTAGCTTCTATATTAGCAGGGTAAGACTCAGGAGTCCATCCAGATGCTATAAAAGCTGCAGAAGGAGACCATATGTTAGCAGATGTAGCATCAGTTCCTGTAATATCTGCAACCATATTAATCCCATTTATAAATGCAGTAGAACTTCCGTCTGCATTATCTAACACAAAATTATTCAAATCTAGTGTAAAGAAATATATAGCTGGTGGATTAACTAAAGAGTAGTCTATAAACTGACAATTGTTAATCCATAATCTTGATTGTTGATTTACCAAATACATATAATCTGTAGGTAATTGGAATGTGTCAACAAATATTTTTGTTTTTAATTGCTCCTTAAAAGATACAGGAGCTTCGTACTCGCGTACAAGCGTACGTAAGTCGTCTATTCTTTTTTGTGATTCTTCAAAACCTTTTCTGTACATGTTATTTCTACCGTACTTAGTATTGATGAATCTGAACATGTTTTTGTTCAATTCAATATCTATCTCTTCAGATAATAAGCTATCAGCTTGGAGTGAATTAATCTTATCCACTCCCTGCTGTATAGCTATATGCATTTCAGTTACATTCATTAAGATGCTAGTTGTTTAAGTTTTGCTCTTAAAATTGTTAATTTGCCTGAGTTCTTTTTGTCATTCAGGTGTATTACTGTATCATCCATAGTTTCTCCTAATACCTCGTCAATAAAAATAACTTGGTTTCCAATCTTTCTTAGTACTCCTGCAGTAACCATTGTCTCAATTTCTGCTTTCATTTCTAAGTGCTTGTCGGCACAAACTTTAATAAACTTCTTAGGTTGCTTTTCCTTAATGTCATAAAGCATGTTTTCAACTTGCTCTCTTGTTAACGTTTCAGGATTAATATTACCTAATAGTCTAAAGACTCTACGCATCTGCTTTTCGTCAGAAGATACTTTGATAAATGCTTTATCTGCATCTTTCTTAACTTGAATATCATTGTTACGTCTTAAATCCTTTTTAGCAAGATCTTGTATAAAGAAACGTTTCTGCGAATCTGCATTCATTTCTTCTTCTGATAATGCTACATGTGGATGTTTCAAAGCAAAATGATATTTTAAAAAGTCAGTAATGTCAATAGGTGCATCATCATCTGTTGTACCTACTTCTAATTCTACACCCTCAAAGCCTACTGAAACTGTAAATTCAGCCCAGAATTTTTTGGTGTGTTTTGGCCACTCCATGTGAGCGGGATCTACATCTAACATTCCCATTAAATATTTTTTCTCTTCTACAGAGTCAAAAGGTTTTAGTGGTTGTCTGTTGACATATACACTACTTAGTTTCCTAATAGCGCTTGCGTTAATTTCCTTTGGCAAATGATTGTTAATCGCTTTTGCTCGTAAATAAACTTTTTTACTCATAATTTGGTACTTTTAAAGTGTTGATTAGTGGATGTAAAGTATAACTCTCCAGTATCGTAAAGTAGAAATTGAGGGGAGCACGAAGCCCCCCACAACCTCAACCAAAAAACCAATATATAGACTTGCGAATGCTCGCCTCTTTTAACCTCCTAAATTAGGAAGCTACACATTGAATATCCAGAGAAGTATCAAATCTACGTAAGCAGATACCCGCTGTCTTCAACATGTGTACACTTGCACCATCAACATCAGATGCTCTTGCGTCTGATCCAGAGAATCCTCTAGGTACAACAGAACCAGCAACACACCATCTCATCATCTCGCGACCTTTCTTTGAGATCATTGTTAAGTTAGCTTGTCCGTCATAGTTAGACTGGTCAACAAATACCATACGGTAAGACTCCATAGAGTAACCAGTTACTGGGTGCTTCTCACGAGCTTGTGCAACAGGACCATGATCAAATAGTGGAATTTTTACCACATTGATTACGTGTCCGTCTACGTGCTCATAAGTTGTGAAATATCCAGTCAAACCTAAGTTACGACCAGAACCTGTGATAAATCTGTTCTCACCACCTACTTTGAAAGTGTTACCTGCAAAGTGAGATTTAAGAGCCTCATCAAATTCACGCGCTCCACCAGTACCAGTATACAAAGTAATCTGCTTCTGATTAGCGTCAGTCATTTGATAGAATAAATCACCAATAATATTTTTCAACTTAGACTCAGTCATAGTTGAGTAAGTGTCAGTATTTACGATTTGCTCGAATAAACCTGGTCCAACAATTACTGGTTGGCCATTCTCATCTTTCATGAAAGTTGATCCGTTAGAGTCGTAAGTTTTCTGTCCGTACCAGTAGTACATCTCACACTCTTCTTTAAAGTCAAGCATGTGTTGGTACTCTTCGTAATCCATCCATAACTTAGTAGAAGATCCACCTTTAGTTGGTAAAGTAAACTCCGCTACGAAGTCTTTAGCATTACCTGACATGTGGTAAGATTTTCTTACAGTTGTGATTTTGTTACGAACTTTACCTGGTGCTTGCCAGTTAGAAGCGTTACCTCTTGAGAAGTCAACACCTACTGGTGCATATAATTGCGCCCAAAGATCTCCTGCATTGAATCCTCCTGAAAGAACCGCTGTAGCAGCTGGGTTTACTAATTGTAAAGTATATTCCCAACCAGAACCACCTGCGTAAGGCTTAGGCTCTGCCATAATACGCGCTAGCTCACCTTTTGAGTTTACTAATACGTAAGGGAAAATAAATCGTTTATCAGGGAATACCAACGTAAATGTTGATCCTCCTTGACCTAAAGATGCTCCTGCATTTGCCACAGCAACTGGACGTGTTCTCAATTTGTGAGTAGCCACACGATATTCATACTCTAATCTGTCGATTGATTGAACGTTACCAGCTCCTTCTGTTAAGAAAGATAATGGAAAACGCTTATCATCCTTACCAGACAAGTGTGTGATAATCGGAGAAAGTTCAGTTGGTTTTGACAAAAGAGCATTTGCCAGACTATTCATGTCTGTCATTTGTGAATCGTTATAAAACGTTTTTTGAACGCTTATATTTGTTCCGTTTAAGCTCATAATTATCTAATTTTATTTATTTAAGTTAAGTTGCATTTTAAAATTGCCATTTTTTATTAAAAGTTAAGATCTAAATCATCTAAGTCTACTTGCTTACTCTTGCGTCTTGTTGCTTTTCGTGCGCTTTTAACTCTTTCTTCATTTCTAGAAATTCTATCTTTTAGCGATTTAGCACTTTGTGTTTTTGCTTTTTTATCTACAAACTTAGATAAGTCAAAGCCTTTATACATTAAGTAGTCAATTGCTAACTTAGTTTCTATTTCTGATTCAGAATGATCTAAATCTCGCTGTGTTCTACCATCTTTGGTCACAGGTTTAGAGACATAATCAAAAAACTTTGATTTTTCTCTTTTTGGAATTGATATACCTGAAAAGTCATCAGTTTCATTAATGGTTTCATATACACCATTCCAAAAATTTTGTTGCTGTTCCTGCGCTTGTTGCCTTTCTTCTTGTTTTCTAGCAACTAACTGAGATCTAGATTGCTCTTGCATCTTACCCATTGCCTTTCTAGCAGCTTCAGCTTTCTGGTATAATTTACCAGTGTCTTCATAGTCAGTCAATAATTCATCAATAAAATCTTTATCGTGACCTTTTGTTACGAAGTAATCAGATAGTATTCCTTTCTGACTTCTAGAATCTTCTTCGTCTAACTCTATCCTACTATAATCTAGGTTAGGATCGTATGCTTGCATAAAATCTTGAGAGTCTCCTCCGTTAAGAACGTATTCTAAATGATCTTTAACTAAAGGAAAGTTTTCAAACAGGCCATCTAATTGATCTTCTGCCATTTGTTTTCCTACGTCTTGAGTCATAGCTAATAGTCCTTCTGTTGTATCATCGTACTCTTCTTCAGTCTCATATCCTAGTTTTTCTAGAATCTCTGATACTACAGTAGAACCTTCTCTTTCTACTTCCTCATCATCATCATCTTCTTCTTCTTCCTCTAACTCTTCTTCAGTATCATCATCTTCAACTTCTTCTTCGTTAGATTCTTCTTCTTGTAATTCTTCTGCATCCGCATCAAGCTCATCAGCTTCTGCTTCTGGAGTATCTATTGCCAAATCACTTGGCGTTTCTGTAGATCCTCCGTCTAATACATCGTCAAACGAAATGTCGTCTAATCCAATGTTTTCTTCATCTGGTGTCATATCTATATAAATTTAGTTTTTACAAAAATAATTAAAATTGCAAGTTGTTACACATGCAATATGGTTTTTAGTTATGCCTTTATTATATATCACTTGCCTTCAAAATTTAATAAGTCTTGAGAAGGCCGGCCTCCATAAACTTTAGGAACAAATGCATCTATAGTACTTTTTGTAATATCTGATTTAATATCATCAGGCAGTAATTTTCTAAGATACTTTTTATAATATTTACTATTTCCTCCTCCAACAAGCTCTGTCATTCGTATCGCAGCATCTTCAGGATTACCTTTATAAAGATCATACCCTGCTTTTGCTACTGTTTTAATTTTATTATAATTTTGTGCAACAGGTTGTATATATTTATTAGCGGTATTAAACCCTTTAACAGCAGGAATATAGTTTAAAGCATTTACTCCTATCTTTAAACCGGCCTCTTGTCCTGATTTTTCTCCGGCTGAATATCCTACTCCTGCTTCAGCAGTACTACTCAAAACTTTAGGCAGTCCACTTATATAACCATAATTATATAAAGTATTTAAACCTGTTCCAAGTTTACCTTTAACCCCAGGAGTAGTTAGTAACGTATTAATACCTTTAGCGGTTTTATCTGTTGGATAAGCAAGAGCTCTTTTTGCAAAATTAGTAGAAGCAGGATTTCTTGCAAGTGAAGCACTTGATCCAACACCCATAGTAGATAAAGCAACTTGTTGCATAGTTTTTTGCCCTGTACCACTAAGAAGATTATCAAATTTTTCTTCATAGTTGTTTTGATCTTGAAGAGATTGATTTATGTAATCTCCACCATATCCTGAAGCTATTTGACTAGCTAAAAAAGAGTTAGCCATTACGTCTCTCATATTATCTTTAACCACATCTCTAAACTCACCTTGATTTTCAGGAAGAGATGCAGTTTGCATATCTGTTACTTTCTTTATTGTATTCTTAGTATCAAATTGTGCATTTGGACCGGCCTGAATAACTGCCATTTCAGAAGCATTTAACTGTTCGTTATTTGCCTTTTTAGTATTTATATTAGATATTGTTTGATCATAAAGCTTTTTATTCTGAGTATTAAGATTTTCAGTAACTACATTCTTTTGCTGCACAGCAGTTGCTGGGTTCGTATCTAAAGAAGTATTTTGATTGTTTAGTTCCTGATTCATTAAAGCTCTTACATCAAGATTAGTACTACCAAGTGGAGGTAATTTAAACCCTGCATTCTGATACTTTTGCTTGTATCCTTTATATCCACCATTTTTATAAGCAGGCGTTTCTATAACTGTACCCCGCTTTGGTCCTGTAGGTAAATTCTTAATACCAGGTGGTACGTTATTAAAAGATTGAACTAGATGTCCTTGTTCATCTACCTTTGATATATTGATAGGCACTTTCATGCCTTCTGTATTAAATGCTTGGTTAGGAGCTACATTAGGAAATGCCATAGATGCACCAGTGTTCCCGCGCGCGTGTTCTTCTCTTAGTCCTACCTCTTGCTCTTTAGCTGTTTGTGCAACTTGCATTTGCTGCTGTTGCTGTTTAGCCTGCGCCTCAGATTGTAACATACCAGATACATCAGCTCCTTGTTCCGCTAATTGAAACAAGTCTAATACACTACCTTGGAAACCAGTTTGTCTAGCTTCGCTTAGTATTTGTCTACGAGTCTGATTGTTTAGCATTTTGTCCCTCTCTTGCTATGTTATTTTTATCTTGTGCTATCTGTGACTTATCCATTACTTCTTTTTCCCTAATAGCTAACTCTTGCTGTTTTAATTCAAAATCTTGCATAAGTTTCTGCATATTAAATCCATCTAGTTCTGGATTTTGCTTAGCTTCAGCATTTATTAAGGCAATCTCAATATCTTTCTGTCTATCTTTCTCAGATTCAATTTTTGTCTGCTCTAATTTATTTTGCTCCATTTGCATCTGTTGTTGCTGAGCTTGTTGTTGTGCTTGCTGCTGAGCTGCTTCTAATTCTTCAGCCGCTTTCTCTGCTGCTTTTAATTTAGCTTTAATTTGAGGGAAGCTTTCTGCATCCATCATGTCAGCTACTGTAGAAGCTTTAGTTCCATTTTGAACCATTGCTTGTGTAAGACCTTTTATCTGATCTAACCTTTGTTGATCTTTACCAGAGTCTGATACAAATATTCCGTATTCAGATTCCATATGTTGTAAAGTATCAAGGTCTAAAAAGTCTGTAGTACCGTCTGGCATTACAAACATTCCTTTTTTACCAGTAAGCCAAGCTTCTTTAGAGTAATCTAACATTGCTTGTAAATCTCTTTGTTCTAATCTTGCAAACTTTCTAAATAAATCTTCTGTAATATGTGAAGATTGTACAATAGCTTGTTGTGAACTAGCTTTACCTTCGTATGCCCCAATTGTACCTTGTCTTTGTCTACTAACTCCTGAAAGTTTTTCCCATTCGTTTAGTATTGACTCTAATAATTGTATATACTGTCCAATAGTCTTAATAGACATATCCAGTACGGATTGATGCTGTGGGTTCAATTGTATTCCTTCTTTGTTGTAATCCACCCAAGCAATACCCGTACCTTCAACGTAATACATAAACTTGTCCATGTCCCATTTCTTTGGAATCATGTTAATATCAAACTGTGCAATAATATCTTTTGATCTAGCAATAGCTAATTCTAATCTATACTTGTAAATATTGTAATTTAACTGATAAGGTATACCTAATGATACTAAAGATATGTTATCAGAGTTTATATCTGAATATTTTCTACCATTAATAGGAAGTTTACAAGCAGATGGGTTATCTAATGATAATCTTTGATTAGCTACAGGATTGATGTTGACATATAATCTACCATCAATTCTAGTACCTTCCCATACTTCATTTACCCAAAGGTATGTAACCTTAGCTCCTAGTTCTTTTAATTCTGCAGGCATTTTAAATCCTTCATTAACTTCCATTTCCTCCATAGCACCAGTTTCTTGGTCCATGTATTCTAAAAAGCCAATTCTTTTTCTAGATTTCCAATATACAGTACATACTTCAATAAGTCTGTTTCTTTGAACATTTGAATCTGCCCCTGATCTAGCTTGTCTGTATAATAGATAAGATTCTGGATCAGAGTGTCTAGGTTCTTCTAAAGATAGTACCTCTTCGTCATTTAAAAAATCATAAAAATGATCTACAACTGTAGAAGCATGTACATATTTTCTAACTAAAGCCCAATCGCCATCTTCTACAAACTCAATGTCTGGATCTTTATCATAATCTACATCAATAGGATTAAGTACCTCATAAAAAGGTTCTTTACTTCTAACTCCTCTGTGAGTATATACTTCTCCAGATATTAAGAAATGAAACCAACCTTTTTGTAATTTTTCGTATACTTCTTCAGATTGCATTATATAAGTCAAAGCATGCTGCCCTTTAATAGCTCTGTTATCTACATAACTATTATCAAACTGTGCTGCTACGTCTTTTGGTAATGGAATGTCCTCTGGAGTTTCTATATTTTCTACAAGCTCTGGATTTGTTTTAGCCATCATTTGTATAAACCTTTGTTGAAGGTTTTGAAATATAACTTGCTGTTTAGCTTTTTCTTTTTCACTTACAGCATCTCCATTCTGTACTGTAACGGTGTAATTCAGAGGGCGTTTTGACTTTTCACCTAGAAGAAGATCAATTATAGGCTTGATAATAGGATAGTTACGCATTTTAGAGGGGAAATTATTACGACTCTTCCCATACGGGTGAGTCACGTAACGATAGTCATCCTCTAAAATTACACCGTTATAATAGTCATATAATCTTTTAAGGTCATCCTTTCTCTGGTTGACGCCTTGATTAGATAAGTCGATAAAAGCTTCTAAGCAGCTTTCTCTCCACTTTTTATTTTTCTTTGATAAAGGCAGCTTTTGCTGCGGTATTTTGTCTCCCCCTAGATACATATGTTACAAAATTAATGTTTTTTACACACATTTATACTATGTGTATATATTTTTAAGCTTTCTTTATATATATAGCATTAATGATAGTTCTGATCAAACCAATCATTACTTGCATTATCTTCTAATATCTCTTTAACCTCTGCATTGTACAATTCTCTAGTATGATACATACCAATCATTAGTGCCATAACGCGGTCAAAGTTACCTTTAGTATTAAACTTTATAAGTTCTTGCAAAAGCGCAAGGTCATAAATTTTATGTAGGTTTAGTATAGTCTTTCCATCCTCTTCTACAGATCTTACTGCACTTAACCAATCTCGTATGTATAACTCTCCCTGTCTTTTCCTAGCCTCTGTTGTATGCATACCATATTGACGTTTTACCGTCTTAGATCTTAAGTCTTTCTTGTCTAACATCTCAAATTCTTCTTGAAGCTTATGTAACTTCCTATGCTGCTTTGCATATTGTATTACAGCACCCCTATCATTCTCAAATCCTATCTTAGCATTAAAATAATCAGCTAACATAAATAGATTTTTGTTATATTCGTCTTGAGTGTGTGGCCTACCTACATAACTAGCAACAATTAAATCATCAGGTTTTGATATATTATTTACTCTCTTTATCACATACGCAGCACCCAAAGAGCTGGAGTCTGCTGATTGGTTTTGTCCATACGGGTCATGGCAAATTACATATAGGTTATGCGGAGTTTGTCCCTCCCGATTTTTGTAAGGGCCTTCATAAAGAACAATGGCTCCTTCAAGATTATCTTCCTTACGATGAGGATACCTTAGAATAGGCCTAGCATCTCCGTCTGGTTCAAACTTTATAAGATTATTCTTACCATAATAAAGCCTACCTGCTGTACCAATAGTGTGTAACTTGTTAGCTTTTACCTTATTATACTGTTCTTGTAGTGATCCTATGTCAAATAGATTACCTGACACTTGTAATGTAGCTTCAGCTGGGCACATTGGGTGTTCCGCTATATATTGATCATATGCTTTAGGGTCATTCGTACCTTTTTTCTTATTTCTGTTGCCTTCTTCAAATTCTATAGCTAATTGTGCGTTAGAATTACCATCATCGTCTATAAATCCTTCTAAGTTCTCGTATATAGGTACAAAATGGCCACATGTAGTACCTCTAGCTCCATCATCCCATACATTTTCAAAAGATAGGCAATCATATGCGTCTGGATTGTAAAATAACTCTTCCATACCTGAAAAATCTGCACCTTTTGTACCACCTGTACCAAAAGCTACCATTGTTCCTAGTGTTTTATTACCTTGACGCATTGTAGGCATTGCAACTTCCCATGCTTTTAATAATCCTGGAAATGAACCTGCTTCTTCAAAGAATATAAGCTCTCCTGCCTTACCCCTTACTTTATCTGGGTCATCTTTTAGTGATACTCCCATTATTTGGGATTTCATTCCTAATTGTACTAGTGCTCCGTTTACATTCTTCCTATATCCAGACATTTTATTCATTTCTCT
>Ga0098055_1001091_pt1 | contig 15031 bp, 18 predicted proteins | sample 17_taG_FD_75107 | JGI IMG/M metagenome (GOLD analysis project Ga0098055, IMG submission 75107) | Marine viral communities from the Subarctic Pacific Ocean - 17_ETSP_OMZ_AT15314 metaG | ecosystem: Environmental > Aquatic > Marine > Oceanic | place: Pacific Ocean | collected 2015-01-18 | reverse complement strand
TGTCTGACAACCAGTTATCGGTTGCCAACACACTTACGCAATTCTGCGTCATTATAAGGAAACGAGCGAACGTATCTTACCCTTGGCCCTTCGGGGGACTAAAGCCCTGATGCACCAGAGCAATTCTTATGGATGAAGTGAAGAGCCCCTTACGCATATCTCTTCATTATCTGACGGAAGCCACCCGTCGTGGTAATATGTCTGGGTAGTATGCACCACCATACCTTGCAGAAGCTACGAGAATAGACTCTGTAACGCTGTTTATGACATATTAACTTCATCCTTGGTATCATAAAGAAATGGAAACAAATACAGCACTCATTACTGAATGCCGCATTTACTTCCGTATAATAAAACCCTATACATCACGTATAGGGCTGGCACGTTAGGGTAACTTGACCTGTGCTCTTTTAGGTCTGTAGAACCCAACGACTGCTGGCTCTAGGTCTTTCTCCTTGTTACCATCCAACTTGTTGGTGGATACTAGGATATAGTCCGTATCAGCAGTGAACTGAAGGTCAGGATAAGCGTCACCGAAAGCAGAAACTTGTTTCGCAGTAAGGGACGTCTTCATACTGTACCCTTCAGGGCCAGTGACCCGTAGGTTGTTAGACTTCTTCCAGCGACCAGCTTCATCGGTCTCGTGGATGAATTCACCACGGGCATTTTCAGACCCTTTATAGGTATTGGCTACAGTACCTTGGGATGATTGATTTCTAGGCATTTAGAACTCCGTTCTATAGAAATTAGCATCACATCCAGTATGGATATGAAGGATGAAGGAAATGAATCACAACACCATAGTGTGCAGGGGTAGACGCACCATAGTCACGGATGTTGAGCGGTGGTGGGTAACGTATTAACTGTGGGTTAGTGGCTCTTGGGCGTGGCAAGTGCGAGCCTGCGAGTGCGGGACTAACCTGCTGTTAAAAGTGGTTTCAACGTAGTTGAAGACCCACCCCGTGAAAACTGAACGGGACTGGTGCAGTGTATATCACACACTCCCAGTCTAGAATATTTTTTTAAAAATAGTTTTCTTTTTAGCTTGACTCGTATAGTATTAATGGTTGTATACTAGCAGTACAAATGACAGTGTAAATCATAGATTATAACAAGAAAAGCTAACTCGCAGTACAACTGCTAGTACTCAGACCAAAAAAGTATTTTATCGTTGAATCTTCCCCATATTTTAAGTACCTTAACCCTGACAAAAGCCTGAATTACCAACTAGTCTATAGTGATTTAGCTAAACTTGATGGTTTTAGGCGGTCTGAGCGTCAGGCAAAGCTTTACGAGGCGGTTATTAACTGGTATGAAAAGGTGAAAGCGCAAACTCCCACGGGTAAAGAAAGAAAGCTTTCTTAGCGACCAGCACTCACTATAAAGGAGAATCAAATGCCTAAATTCGGTAAGAGGTCTAAGGAAAGGCTTCGTGGAGTAGATGCTAGACTCCAAAATGTCTTAAATGAAGTATGTAAATACTTTGATATCACAGTTATTGAGGGACTTCGCTCCAAAGAGAGACAAGAAGAGCTTATGTTAGCAGGGAAGTCTAAGTTAAAGTTTGGTAAACATATGGAAGGGAAGGCAGTTGACATAGCTCCTTATCCTATAGACTGGAATGCGAGAGATGATTTCCACTATTTAGGTGGTTTTGTCTTAGGAATAGCCGCTTCTATGAATGTAGACGTTAGATGGGGTGGTGACTGGTCTGATTCTAGCCTAAAACAGGGTCAGAGGACTACTAAAGACAACAATTTCGACGATTTAGTTCATTTTGAAATTATTGATTGAGCTAATAGTCATCAAAATTCGTACTTACCTTAAGAGAATCCTTCTTTTATGTATCAAATACCTATAAATCATAAAACTGGTAAGATATTCTATAGTATTTACTCTAGGGAAGAAGCGGATACTCAAAATATTCCTTACGAACACTGGAAAGATGTAAAAGCGGGGCAGTACGCTCTATCGGATGATGGAATAGTTGCTCTTGTTATTTCTAAAAAGACGTACCCTCATAGGGAATCTGGTTCTGATACTATATATCTCAGGTTCCCTTGGGGGTATCATATGTTTCAACCTAAGTACAAAACTACTAAGTTAAATGCTCAGGGACGCAGAACTCCCCATACTTTTACTGGTAAGTCCCAATTAGAGGTTCGAGCGGGTCAAGATAAGATGAAAAACCTCGCAATGGCCTATGCTCAGACAATGGATTACAATTTATCAATAGATATGGCTCTTGGTTCAACCACTCCACAGGATAATAGGAAATGGAAACGCCATATGAAATCGGAGGTCTTTAAGTCGATGGTACGAGAAGAGTTACAAAAATTATTAATGGGTCACGGTTTAACCCAAGATGCAACAATGGAGCTCTTAAATGAGACCATACAGATGGCTAAAGGTAAGAAGGATGTTACAAATCTTATGAGAGCGGCTGAAAAGTTGATGGAATTGCACGGAATGAACGAAAAGCAGAAGACTGTTACTACTCAATCATTAGAAGCTGTTGAAACAAAGCGTTTAATTGATGATATAGCCGAAGAGGAGCGTAAGTTGATTGCTAAACAGACGGAGGTTAAGGTTGAGCCACAAAAATTATCGCAGAGAGAAACAGAGGAAGAAGAAGAAATCGACTCAAAAGAAGAGGGTTGAGAAGAAGATTCTTTATAAAAAAAAGATAAGAGATGGATTATGAGAAGCATTACGAATTACAGCAGACGCTTAAAAAGTTTTATAAGTCTATGGGGCTCTTTGGGAAAATCTGCTTTCCCACTGCTCTTAAAGCTGAAATTCCACCTTTTCATACAGAAGTCTACCGTAATCTCCAAAATCAGAAGGTACCCAGAGTTCTTATTGCCGCTCCTCGTGGCACTGCTAAGTCTACTGTATCTTCGCTAATATTACCACTCTGGCGTGCCGCATTCAAACCTGACGACGAAGACCTGTTTATTGTTATCATTTCCGAGTCGCAAACGCAGAGCATTAATTTCTTATCCCGGATTAAATACCATCTCGAAAATTCGAATAATTTCAGAAGACTCTTCGGAGATATGGGCCCTGACACAGCTAAAAGATGGACTGGGAATGACATCATACTCGGAAACGGTACACGAATAATTGCTGTTGGGACAGGTCAAAGGGTGCGTGGCTTTATTGAGGGTGATACTCGTCCTAATCTTATTATTGTTGATGACTTCGAATCTGAGTTAAACGCTAATACACCTGAAGCAAGGGCTAAAAACCGTAAGTGGATGACTGAAGCTGTTATTCCTTCATTATCAGATGATGGAAGAATAGTAATGATAGGAACAGTTATATCTGAGGATTGCTTCTTATATTGGGCAAAAGAGTCTCCAGCTTGGAAAGTGCTTTGGTATTCTATTATAAATGATGAGGGTAATTCAATATGGCCCGAAAGGTTCCCTTCATCCAGAATTGACGCTATTAAGGCTGAATTTGAAGGAGTTGGGAATCTTAATGGATTCTTTCAGGAATATATGAATGAGGCCCAAGCTCCTGATAATGCTCCATTTAAACCTGAATATGTTAAATTACACCATTATTCTTTTGAAAGGATAAACGGACAAGCCTGTCTAGTGAGAACAATCGCTGGTGATAAGGAAATAGTGCCCGTAGAGCTTTATAGTGGTATAGACCCAGCATCTTCTCTTTCTGCACGTTCTGACTTTTTTGTTATTGCGACTATTGCTGTAGATTCTGAAGGAAACAAGTATATAGTTGATATATTTCGTGAAAAGATTAATCCAGCATTACAGCCAGATAAAATTATAGATGTTTTTAAGAGATACAGGCCTAAGCGTATGAAGGTAGAAACTACTGGTTATCAGGAGGCATTGAGACAGGCTACTCGTAAAATGATGCTGGAGCAGGGTCTTTACATTGCTGGGCTAGAAAAAGGTGTAAAACCTAGGAATAAGAAGAGTGAGAGACTCATATCCTTAGTTCCTATGTTAGCGAAGGGGCAATTTTACTTTAGACCAAGGGATTTACCAGCACAACAAGAGTTTCTTTCTTATCCTAAGGGGAAGCACGATGATATATTAGATGCTATATACTATGCACTCGATGGTCATTTTCCCTGTAGAGTAAAGCGAGATGCTTTTGACCCAGATAAAGTTGTCCAAAAAAGGAATAAAGTTCTTGATTGGCTAACTATGTAGGCTATAACTTTGAGTGTAAAATTATAATCTTTTTGAGGAATGATAGAAGTATACAAAGAGCCACAAAGTGAGACGGAATATAAGACGTTGGTGGATGACACCGTTGCTATGTTTCGAATGTATTCCAGTAAACGAGATGGGTGGGCTACTCACGCTCAGGAAGACAGAGAATTTAGGCTAGGCAGACAATGGACTGCTGAACAACGAGCAACTTTAGAAGAGCGAGGCCAAGCTCCAGTTGTAGTCAATCGAATCCATCCCGCAGTTGAGTCTGCTAAGGCTTTACTAACCTCAAAAAGACCTTCCTTCCGAGTCTCTCCTCGAGAAGATAGTGATAACAAAGTCGCACAGGTACTCAATGGTTTGTTAGAATACATCTGGCAAATTAGCGAGGGGGATACAGCACTGCGAAATGTTGTAGACGATTACTATGTCACTGGGCTTGGTGCTCTTCTTGTTTATCAAGACCCAATGAAAGATAATGGTAAGGGTGAGGTAATATTAAAAGATATTGACCCACTGGATTTATACATTGACCCTAATTCTCGTGATAGGATGGGTGACGATGCTGAAAGTATTATAATTTCCAGAATGTACACTAGGAATCAGGCTATGAAACTGTATCCTATGTATTCAGATGCTATAGAAGTTGCAGAGTCAGACCTTTACACGGATAGGCCTGTTACTGGTAGGGAGGATGATGGAGATGTAGTTTTCCCAGAAGACACTGAGACTCAAACTCAAGCAGTCGGTTGGGGTGAGAATGATGAATATATTCGTGGTTATGAGCGATATATGAAGGTTCAACTTAATTTTTATAGAGTATTTGAAAAATGGAGTGGTGCTGAACATATGCTCCAAGAGGGGCAAGAATATGAAGAGTACAAGAAGGAAAGGCTCTGGAAAATCAACGGGCAAATTGTTGAGGATGCGGCCATTGTTGCTCAAGAACAAGAGAAATACGAGAGGGAATACGAGCAACAACTACAACAAATTCAAGAAGAAGGTGAGTACGCTCTTGCGAGGATGGGTCAGGAGCACGCAGTCCAGTTTATCGAAGCTCAAAACAAAATGCAAGAAGAAGTCCAGATGGGCAATATGGTACCAGAAAGGATGCAACTGCAACTGTCTGACCTCCAGAAGCACCAACAAGACGAAGCTGAAGCGGCTCAAAAACAATTTGAAAATCAGATGGCACAACTTCAACCACCGTCGATTGAAGAAATAATTAAAGACGATTTACTCAGAGAAAAACAGATAGATATTGTTAAAATCAATCAGACTAGAGTAAAAATGTGTGTTATAATGGGTGATAAGTACTTATATGGAAGGGTATTGCCCACGGAAAACTATCCTATTGTTTTATTTATGAACCAACATACACGAACACCTTATCCTATAGGTGATGTTAGAATGGTTAAGGGTATGCAGGAATACATTAACAAGACACGAAGTCTTATTATTGCTCACGCTACTACAAGTACTAATGTTAAGATACTCGTACCTTCTGGTAGTGTTGATATGAGAGAATTTGAAAAGAAATGGGCACAACCGGGAGTTGCAATAGAGGTAGATATGGACAATGGTGCTCCTCAGCCAGTACAACCAACTCCGTTGCCTAACGAATTATACCAAAATGAGAATACAGCAAAAAATGATATTGACCATCAGTTAGGATTATATGAACTAATGATGGGGAATTCAGATGTAGCTCCACATACTTACAAGGCAACAGTGTCACTTGATGAATTTGGACAAAGAAAAATACGTTCAAAATTGATGGATATTGAGGCTGGATTGAAGAGAGCTGGAGAAGTTGCAATTCCAATGTGTCAACAGTTGTATAAATCAGAAAAGTTGTTTAGATTAATTAACCCTAATAACTCGATGTCTGAGTTTATGATGAATAAACGGATGGTTGATGATAAGTCGGGTGAAATCAAAATCTTAAACGATATTGGTGTTGGGGCCTATGACGTTATTGTCGTAACAGGTAGTACTCTACCGACTAATAGGTATGCACAATTAGAATTATATATGGATGCTTACAAGAACGGGATAATTGATAGACAGGAAGTTCTGAAGAAAACAGAAGTTTTTGATATTGAGGGAGTGATGCAAAGAACTGATGTTATTGGCAAACTTGAACAGCAACTTGAGGAAGCTCAGAATGAAATAAAAGAATTAAGCGGTGACCTTCAGACCAGAGAACGTGAAGTATATCACGCTAAACAGAAGGCAGAATTAGAAAAATTTAAAGGCGATTTAGACGCCCAGTCAAATAAGGCGAAAGCCGCTGGAACCGTCTTCGAGAAACGCCTTCAAGACGCAACTGGACAAATTGCCAAAGAGGTCAGAGAGGCCTCCAAGGACAAGAAACAGGATACCTCTTCGTCCAGTAAGAAGAAGAAGAGTTCCTAAAGCAAGGAATGAATGATGGCTGAACAAACTACACTAGATACTCCGTTAGGATTACCTCAAGATGCTCCTGCTCCTGTTCAAGAACAGGTTGTTGAAGCAAATGAAGGTATCTCGGACTCTACCGTAGAAGATGCAATCTTCGGTGGAACAAATCAGGACTCAATATGGGCACCCCAAGAGACAAGACCTCTTGCGGCCCCAGACCCAGAGACAACCCAACAGGAACAACCACAACCAGTAGTTCAACCTGAGGCTCCAGTAGATAATGAACAAGTTCGTTATCAATATTGGCAGTCAGAGGCTGATAAAATGAAGTCTAATCTTGAAGAAATGCGGATGCAGAACGATAAATTGAAAGACCAACTTATTGCTTCTAACCAAACCCAACAAGTTCAACAAGAACAGGCTCCAGCTGAGGCAGTGGAAGAATTTCCAGACGCTCCTGAAAAACCCAAAAAACCTTCCAATTTTAGTAGAGCTGATGCTATGGAAGACCCCCAATCTGAATCTGCTATCTATTTAGATAAAAGTGAAGAATGGAGAGACGATATGGACGAATATAATCGTCTGTATGTTGAATATCAAGGCGCTATGTTACAGGCTGAACGTGAGACTATTGTAACCGAACAACGTGAAAAGGAAGAACATAATAAGGTTCAACGAGAGCGTTGGGAGGCTATGGAGAATGTTAAAAGACATATTTCTGAAACTCACAATGTAGACGACAATGTAGTTGCTGACTTTATTGAAAAGATGTCCAACCCAGAATCAGTTACACTTGATAATCTTTGGAAGTTATACCAGATGGAACAAGGATTAAATGTGAATCCTAAAGTTGCGCCTACTCAGGCACCTCCTCAACCGAGCCCTGAGTTCCAGCAAACTAAGAATGCACAGAGTATTCCTTCTCCAATGGGTGTCTTGCCTTCTTCGAATGAGGCGACTAGTCAGTCGACTGAAGATGGCATTATGAATGATTTGATTAACGACTACAATTCTAAAAATCCTTGGACATAGCTTAGGCTTATCCGGGTGGGATTGCAGTCATAAATAAAGAGGTTTAACAATGGCTGTTGACTTACATAGTACCGCTCCGGGGGTTGCACCCCAAGGGCTTAGTATTAACGACAACCGAAGGTTATTTAACTTCGGAGAGCGAGTGGCAGAACTCGCACCATCACAATCTCCCTTCTTTGTTTATTTGTCTAAAGTTGCGAAAAAGCCAACTGATGACCCCGTATTCAAGTTCCTTGAACAACGTCATCAATGGCAGAGACGTAATTTCACAGTTCACGATACTATCACTCAAGCTACCTATGCATTAGATACAGGTACTAAAGCGGCGGCCGTTGAATGTGGTTATGACAAATATGGCAAAGTTGCGGCTAATTCTCAACCCCAGTTTTTCATCCCCGGGCAAATAGTTGCTATTGCTGATGATGATGGAACTCCAAGACGATTTAAGGTCACTGTAGTTGACCTTGATTCAGCAGGTGAAGCTAATCTTACATTAGTTCCACAATTTGCACAAGCAGATGTAACATTTACCGCTGGCAATAAAGGTCAAGTAATTGGCTCGGCTTGGGCAGAGGGTGATATCGACCCAAAAGGTTGGAGAGATGAGATGTATGACAGAGAAGGATACTGTCAGATTTTCAAAACTGCTATTCCTATGTTCTCAGGAACATCTTTAGCTACAAGGTATCGTGGCAAAGCTGATGAGTACAAACGGGTTTGGCAGGAGAAACTAATGGAACACAAGATGGACTTAGAGCAAGCTATGCTTTTTGGCGAGGGTAGAGCCCACGCCGTAACAGATTCTGTTGAAGGTTCTGGTGCTCCTACTCGTTACTCTTGGGGTATTATACCCTATACTGAGGCGAATGGTAAGATATACAATATGTCTTACGCTTCTTCAGGGTATGATGCGTTCCTTGATGCAATGGAGGATTTCTTTGCTCCCGAATCTGGTAACAGTGGTAACAAGCTGGTACTTGCTTCTCGTAAGGTAATTTCTTACTTGAATAAATTGGGTGGTAGTGGTTTCCTTAACAATAGTGTTGGTTCCTCTCAGTATAGCCTTGATGTTCAAAACATCAAAGGTAGTTTCGGTCATCAGGTAACAATGATTAATACCATTTTTGGTAATCTTCATTTTATCGCTGACCCTCTACTTCGTGGGCCTTGGGAGAATTACTGTATAGCGGTTGATATGGCTAATGTAGCATATCGTCCTCTTAAAGGTAATGGGGTATCTCGTGATACTCATATCATCACTAATGTTCAGAATAATAACGTAGATGGACGGAAAGATATGGTAATGACCGAAGCTGGTCTAGAAATCCAACTTCCAGAAACTCACGCTATTCTGAAATGGTCGTAAGGAGGTAACGTATGGCTTGGACTACAACAAAAGCAGGTGGATTCACTAAAAATGTTGCAGTACTTTCTGCTAGTGGTAGTGATACTTTATGTCTTGCAGGTGCAGGAGCAATAGTACACGCATCCGCTGACGATGTTACCGTATCTACAGCTAGTAGTGCTGGAGGACTGAATGATTCGTATGTATATGAAACATTAGATGTTACATTTACAGATGGAGTATTAACAGTACCAGAAGGTGCTCATATGTTGAAAGTATATGATAATGGTGGCGGTGGACTTACCGCAACAGTCTATATGACTGGCTCAGCAGTTGGTCAGGATACAACTACCATTTCAGGCATTGGGGCTGACCCATCTTAAACAAATGTCAAGGGGGGCTTTTGCCCCCTTTGGCGTATTAAAGGAGGATAGCTATGGCGGCTATTGAAAAAACATTTTACGGTACTTCAAGTGCTCAAAAAGTAAAGTCAAAGGAAATCACTGGTACAAGTGCTGTAGAGGCATTAGGTACTGCTGGTTTGCTTTGGGGATTCTCTGGTAGCTCAACAGCACTTGGAGAAATAAAGGATGATACAACTGTTATAGCTCTTATTTCTAAGAATGCTGTCTGGTTTGAAAAGCCAGTTCCTTTTAGCACTAGTTTAGATATTACTTTGAGCGCTGGAAAGGCAGTTGTTTATTATGAGTGATATGATTTTTAGTACCACTCCCGGTAAACCTTGGGAAGGCATAAAGCCTGATACACGAAAGAAAAAGAATACTAAGTAATGGCTGACGTATCGTTTGATGACCAAGTTAAGTTCTTAGCTGGTGAAATCACTGATTATAGTGCTGAATTGCCACAATTTTACAGTGATGGAGTAAGGGATGTAATTCAAAGAATTGCGGCTGTTAAGCCAGAATTGTTAAAACAGTTTTCTACATCTACGGCAGTACCTTCTTCTGGTCTGTCATTGGCTACTACAGCTAAAATATTAGATGTACATCTTGCTGGTTTTAATGCTCGTGAAATTGAACCAGAAGAAAGGTTTAATGCTTGGGATGAAGATAGTATCTATTATGCCCATACCACAGCTCCAGTATATTACATAATGAATCAAACACTGTTTACTGTTCCCGGTGGAGATACTTATTTTCAAGCCCCATCTGATAATGTAGTTGATGCTTGTATATTAGAACAAGATGGTCAGACTTCTTCAAACAAGGGGAAGCAGTCAATATCCCAGAAGGGGAGCAGGGTATCTACTGCTACGAAAATATCAAGAGCTGTGAATGCTGACGAACAAGTGACTGCATAATGGCTACTTATCACTATAGATTTACTTATGAAGACGAAGATGGAAACCAGACTGGCCCATCTAAAGTAACAAGTATTACTGAAGAGGGAACGGCTACTAAAATCAGATTGTATAATGTTCCTAGAGAAGACTTGTTGAATATATCGAAGAGACATATTTATAGGAGTACAAATACAGGAGCTACGCCTCCAGCTACAAGTACTTTTAAACTTAAATATACTCTCACTAATAATTTATGGTCTAATTTTTCTGATGACCTAGGGAGTGTCTCTGGCGGAGCCGCTATGCCTACTGATGTTAACTTCGTAAGTGGAACAACTGGAGCGGCTAACATAGTATCATATGGTGCTGTAACAAGTTCAAATTCTGCTCCATCTTCAATAGCTAATTTTCCTGCTGAATGGTATAGAGCAGTTGTTCTTTATGCGGCTAAGAAATTATGCGATAAGAAGTTAATGGATATGAGAGCACAGCTTGCTGTTCTTAGTGATAGTAGTGATGCTTCTCATTCAGACCCTGCTGAAGCTAGTCAAGGTTGGGAGAAAGTAAGATATTACATAGAAGATGATGAGGATGTTGAATTGGCTAGTGCTAAAGCCCAAGCTATGGGTGGTGAACAGGCTCAGTTTGCTCTTGATTATAAATGGTTACAGGGCCAAAGACAAATAATAGCACAAGAATATGACCAGATGTTTCAGTTTGAAGGTATGACTAGGGGGGAAGATGAAACTTAAAGAAATGGTAGAAATTATTAATCAGCAACATCCCGAAATCGGGACTGTGGAGGCTATGAAACTTCTTAATAGGGCGCAAGATGAATTTTCAGCAAGGACAAAGATTCTTGAATCAGCTGATAAATTTGATGTTGTTAAAGACCAGCGAGGCTATAAACTAAGTGACCATATATTAGAGATACGTTCAGTTGACTATGATGGTAAACATATTAATCGACTTGCTGGTCGACCTAAATATAGGGATTTAACATAATGGGAGCATTTGGCGGATTACTAGAAGGTATTGTAGGCGGATACAGGGCTAATAAAAGATTTAAATCTCCTGAATTTCAACAAATGAGAGAACAACAATCGTATCTTTCTGAATGGGGAGACCCAAATGACCCTAATCAACAATTTACCGGGCAGTATGGTAAAGATGGTCAAGAGATATGGTCAGGCGGAAATGCGGCTTCATTTCATTTAAAAAGTGAAGGTATTGGTAGAGGTGGTCAAGGTGATATGCCTTTTACTGAAGAAGAGGCTAATCAAATGGAAATAGCTCCTGAAAGATTAGGTGCTAAAGAATTTAATCCATATGCAGATTGGTCAGGTAGAATGGAAGGGAATGGCGTTGGTGTAGATGCAATGAGTGGCGGTATAATTGGTCAAAATAGTTACAGAGAAAATATTTACGGTTCAAATGAAAGAGGTGACACACAACATTCGATGAATTCATCAGATAGTAGCGGTAAGAGAAATCAATATTATTCTGAAACACTGAATCCTTATGGACAAGGACAAGTCACAATGAGCCATCGGGGATATGGCAGAAAAGGAACAATGTATTATGACGATGATGATGTAACAATGACAAGTGGAAAAAAGTTTGGATTCCTTCCTTGGGGTTCCTATGAGGAAAAAAGATAATGAGTATGCCTGCACAATATGTATGGTGGACTGAACGAGGAGCTATTTGGATTTCTTACTATGACCCGAATTTATCTGAGACAGCTCAATTTGCATCTCCTAGTGATGCAAGTAAAGATGTCCATATATTTTATTACAAGAAAGCAGACCCATTTAAATTTGAGGGTCAGTCTGTAGATGATAGGTCTGTGACTTCAGGCCTGTATTTAACTTCTCCAGTTACTGGAAGTGCTGGAAGCTATAAAGTTGGTTCGGCTTTTTTAGACCAGCGAAGTGAAGTTCCAGAACAATTTCACGAATATTTAGTTGATAGAGCTATCCAACTTGGTCACGAAAAGAAGGGGACATTAGATATTGCTCAGTATTATATGATGAAGTTTGAAACAGGTGTTAAATTTGGCAAGAAATATGCTTATTCAGCACGAAGCGGGGCTCCAGCTAGAGTGAGCCCGGTGGACTTTTAATGCCTGAAGGTTGGAATGGAACAAATTTTGGGTCTTATACCCTAGCGGAATTGACTGGAGTAAAATTCCCTTCTGTAACTGACTCATATTTTCATTCACTTGACGTCGATGATTTATATTCACCAGCTATCCCAGTGGATGCTTTGTTTGAGCCTGCCGATGTTTTAACAGGTATTTATACTGAAGTGGATGTTGTGGATACAACATTTGTACCAGCAGTTGTTTCAACAAGTATTTATACTAGAGCGGATGTTTTAGATGCAACATTTACACCAGCCTAAGGAGAATTATGTCTTTTCTTACAGATAAAGTAATTTCAGAAGCATATACTAGCTTGATATTTCGAAAATCGGATAATAAATTATACTATGATAGTGGTACAACTGACATAGAAGTTCTTGATTTAGCTGGACTTGCTGGATTAGATGCTGATACTGATGGCAGATTTGAATTTAATTCTGCCGATACCTTTGTTGGTGCTTTAACAAGCGGCAATTTAGCTGAATTTGCTAATAATGGTACAATAAAATTTTCAATAGACTACGATGGAGTAGTCAAATTAAATGAATTATCATCACAACCGAGTAACCCTACAGATGGGGATTTGGCTTTTATAAGTGGTGAATTATACATAGCCAAATAACTAACAGGAGTAAATCATGGCATGGACAAAAGTAGTAACGGAATCAGCGACAGATACAATCGCTCAAGACACGGCTGGTAATGCCGCAACAGTAACAAATGGTGTTTATACCAATAGAATTTCATCATCTGGATTAGGTTGGGTGTTAGATGAAGATAATATGGCTACAGACAGTGCAACTAAAGTACCAACTCAGCAATCGGTAAAGGCATATGTTGATACACAGGTAAATACTGTAGATACTCTTGCTGAAATACTAGCTAATGGAAACCGAACATCAACTGATGGTAAGATTGAATTCCGTGATGATGCAATCCATATTAGTTCATCAGCAGATGGGCAACTAGATTTAGTAGCAGACACAGAAATTCAAATAGCCGCTACAACAATAGATATTGATGGTGCTATTGTTGCTAGTGGAGAAATAAAAGGAGTCTCTTTAGACATCTCAGGAGATGTAGATGTTGATGGTACGTTAGAAACAGATGCATTCTCTATTGGTAGTACAGCAGTAACAGCTACAGCCGCTGAGTTAAATATATTAGATGATGTAACAGCTACATCGACTGAGCTGAACTATTTAGATATTACCACTCTTGGTAAATCAGAAGCATCGAAAGTAGTTACAGCAGATGCAAGTGGTCATGTAATAATTCAAGATGGAGCGTATGACTTTGATGTCGCTTCTCACGATGGGACAAATGGATTAAAACTTGGTGGAACATTAGTTACTGCATCTGCCACTGAACTTAATTATGTAAAAGATGTTACTTCAGCGATTCAAACTCAGTTAGATGCAAAAGGTGTAGGAAGCATTACATCTGTTACACTCACAACGGATTCAGGTGCTTTAAGTGCAGGTAGCGATGCGGCTGGTGCAGTTCCTGTGAGCATTTTAGGTGGCACGGGTATTGTTACTTCAAATTCTGGTATGGCGAGTACTGTGACTCTGAACTTAAATGAATTAACTACATCTACAGCGGATGGAGATGGTGACTTTTTTGCAGTGGTTGATGCATCTGGGGCTGATAAGAAACTTACTAAGGCTAACATCGCCCTTAGTGGTTTCAACAATGACAGTTCATGGGCAGATGACCAGACTGCGGCTGAAATGGCTACATTATTTGCGGCAGATACTGGTGCTGTTACATTTGGTGGTGCGGTTACTGTTACTGGTAACTTAACTGTCTCTGGAACAACAACTACAGTTAATACAGCAACATTAGAAGTTGAAGACCAGTTAATTAAGTTAGCAAATGTCACTTCCCCTGATGCAGATTCAGCAGATGGAGCTGGTATTCAAATTGAAGCTAGTGCTACTGAAGATGATTTCCCCGAATTAAAGTGGATTAAAGCACAGGGCGGTGGAAATACCGATGGAACTGGAACTGCGAACGGATTAACAGGTTGGCAAGTATCTAATATGCACACATCGAATCCAGTAGATGTGCCTATTGCAGTAATGGAATTTTCTGATGATAGTACAGCACCAACTGATTCAAAGGCAGGTGGCATAGGTTCTTTTCATTATGATAGTGGTGATGCATCATTATATATTAGAACATCTTAATGTCTAAACTGGTTGCTAATGTTCAAAAACCAGAAATAAAATTATCAGTTAAAGACACCGACTTCCTCTTAAAACTGATAATGAAGTCTGCGTTTGAAGGTGTGGAAATTGAATCTGCATACAATGTAATACAAAAACTATCAGAGATGCATAGGAAACACCTTGAAGATTGAACTATCACAAGACGATTTACAAGTTACTATTGTAGCTCTTGAATCTATGACTATAAAAGGCAAGGACGCTCCTGTCATTGCCAAATTACTCCTTAAACTATCTAAAGCATTTGAGAAGAGTGTAAGCTAATGGCTTGGGAAAAAATAGTATTAGGCTCTGGCACATCATCTCAATATATCAAGGGTGATGGTACATTCGGGACTTATGAGGCTGTAGGTCTTGGTGACGATAATACATTTACTG
>Ga0098055_1001089_pt1 | contig 15038 bp, 10 predicted proteins | sample 17_taG_FD_75107 | JGI IMG/M metagenome (GOLD analysis project Ga0098055, IMG submission 75107) | Marine viral communities from the Subarctic Pacific Ocean - 17_ETSP_OMZ_AT15314 metaG | ecosystem: Environmental > Aquatic > Marine > Oceanic | place: Pacific Ocean | collected 2015-01-18 | reverse complement strand
GGGCACGTCCAGGATCTTGTCGCCCTGGGTTTTGATCTTGACCAGTTCCACGGTCACGTTGTCGTGGAGCCGCTCCAGTTCAGACTTGATAAATTCCGCCTGCCACAACGCCAGTGCGCTGCTGCGGGTTGCAATGCGAAGGGTTCGTTTTGACATGGTGTACGTTGCCGGATCTGAAAAATGGTACGCCAAGGGTACTCTTTGTGAGGCAAATTGTGGAGCCGAATGTTGAGCGCCCAGGCTACCCGGGGCGATGCTCCTTTAGCCATTGCCGTAAAGAGGCGGCGTGTCTCCGGCTTACGGGCAGTTGCCCGTGCTGGTCTGTCAGATCAATCAGGTTCTGGCCATCCCGTTGTTTCAGCAGCGCTCGGATATAGCGCACGCCTACCAGGGTGTGTCGGTGAATCCGCAGCAGGTATTGCGAGTAGGTGCTTTCCAGTTCTTTCAGGGTGTAATCGGTGACGGTTTCGCCGCGCAGGTGATGGATGGTGACGTATTTCTGATCGGCTTCGCAGTACAGAATGCCCTGGATGTCGATCAGTTCAGTCCCGCGGTGGGTGCGGATGGCCAGCTGTTCGTCCGTACCCGATTGCTTTTCAGTCAGCGCCTGCAATTGCACCCGGTTGACTCGGCCAGCCCGATTGAGGGCGTCGGTCAGCGCTTCACGACGTACCGGTTTGAGCAGGTAGGCCACCGCGTGTACATCGAACGCCTGGATGGCGTAATGATCATAAGCGGTGCAGAAGATGATGGCCGGAGGGGCCTCCAACGAAGCCATCCGTCGGGCGGCTTCCATGCCATCGGTACCCGGCATGCGGATATCGAGCAGCAGGATGTCCGGCGCCAGGCGCGCGGTTTTCTCCAGTGCTTCGTCGCCGTCGCCAGCCTCGTCACAGACATTGTAGCCAGGCAACGCCTCCACCAGTCGGCGTATGCGCTCCCTGGCCAGAGGTTCGTCGTCGGCAATCAGTACGCTGCGGTGATTGTTGTCGCCCATGCTTGCCTACTTGCTCCCTGTTGCCGGTTTTCCGTTGCCACTCGCTGTCTGCCATGGCAGCCGGAGAGTGACAGTATAGATATCATTCTGGTGGCTGTGTTTCAGCACGGCGGGTTCACCGAACAGGGCGTGCAGGCGGGACTGAATGTTGGCCAGCGCCATTCGGTTGCCTTCGTGGCTGCCCTGGTCAGAATCCGGGCGCGGGTTCTGCACCATCAGGTAGACCGAGGGGCCCTTGCGGTAGGCCTCAACCTTTACGGTACCTCCGTTCGGACGAGGCTGAATGCCATGATAAATGGCGTTTTCGACCAGTGGCTGGAGGGTCAGGGGAGGGATGGCCTGTTGTTCCAGTCCATCTTCGATATGCCATTCCAGTGTCAGCCGGTCTTCCAGACGCAGCTTTTCAATGGCCAGGTAGCGTTTGCACAGGTCCAGTTCGGCGCTCAGAGGAATCAGGCGGTCACCGGTGCGCAGGCTGGCGCGGAACAGTTCGGACAGATCCAGCACGGCGTCTTCGGCCCGTTCCGGGTTAACGACAATCAGGCTGGCAATGGTGTTCATGCTGTTGAACAGGAAGTGTGGATGGATTCGTGCCTGCAGGGCGGTCAGCCGGGCCTGCATTTCTGACTCCCGCTGTTGTTGCCACTGGAACTGCAGGTAGAAGTATCGCAGCACCATCAGTGTGATCAACAGCGCCAGCAGCAGTTTCTTGGCCACGCCCTGCCAGGCTTCGAGGCCGGGTTGCGGGTGTAGCACGCTGTCTGCGAAGAGGCTGAAGGCCAGCACATCCAGCATCACGATGGTAACAATCACTGTGGTGGCACGGGTAACTGTCAGTCGTGAGAGCCAGCGCCGCATGGGGCAGATCAGGGCGGCGCTGGTCAGCACCGTCCATTGCACGAACAGGGACAGCAGGCCGAAGTAGTTCCAGTCAATCCAGTGGCTTTCGGCCTGAACGATGGACAGCACCAGCACCAGCAGTTCACTGGTGACCACCAGCAGGAAAACGGCCCTGACCCGGCACAGGTCCGGCACATAGAAATCGGCGTCGCTGTCCGCGACTGCCTGGGCTGGGCGTTCCCTGTTGTGTCTTGCGGCCATTGGACCTGTTCCTGATTCCTGTTCCTGATTAGGGGAGGGCAACTGGGCGCCGCGGAATGCTATAATCCTGCGATATTCCATTTACCCATTCCCGCAGAATGATGCCGGGCTGTCAGCAGGAAAGATAGACCATGACGGATCAGAACAAGAGCGCCGAGAAACCCTGGGGCGGTCGTTTCACCGAACCCACCGATGCCTTTGTGGAGCGTTTCACCGCTTCCGTGGGCTTTGATCAGCGCCTATACCATCACGATATTACCGGGTCCATTGCCCATGCCACCATGCTGGCGGAAGTGGGTGTGCTGACTGTGGAAGAGCGTGACACTATTATTGACGGCCTGAAAGCCGTCAAGGCGGACATTGAGGCCGGCACCTTTGAGTGGTCGGTCAGTCTGGAAGACGTGCACATGAACATTGAAGCGCGACTGACGGATCGGATTGGCATCACGGGCAAGAAGTTGCACACCGGTCGCAGCCGCAACGATCAGGTGGCCACGGATATTCGCCTCTACCTGCGCGACGAAATCGATGTCATCGCCGAAGAGCTTCGGCGCCTGCAAGCCGGCCTGCTGGATCTGGCCGAGCGCGAGGCCGAGACTATCATGCCGGGATTCACCCACCTGCAGACCGCTCAGCCGGTTACCTTCGGTCATCACCTGTTGGCCTGGTACGAAATGCTGGTGCGGGATGCCGAGCGCCTGCAGGACTGCCGCAAGCGTGTGAATGTGATGCCCTTGGGTGCTGCGGCGCTGGCGGGTACAACCTATCCGATTGATCGCGGTATCACTGCAAAACTGCTGGGCTTTGATCGGGCCAGTGAGAATTCCCTGGATTCCGTGAGTGACCGGGATTTTGCCATCGAATTCTGCAGCTTTGCCGCCCTGTTGATGACCCACCTGTCGCGCTTCAGCGAAGAACTGGTGTTGTGGACCTCTGCCCAGTTTGATTTCATCGACCTGCCGGACCGTTTCTGCACCGGGTCGTCGATCATGCCCCAGAAGAAAAATCCGGACGTGCCCGAACTGGTACGTGGCAAGACCGGCCGGGTGAACGGCCACCTGATCAGTTTGCTGACCCTGATGAAGAGCCAGCCGCTGGCCTATAACAAGGACAATCAGGAGGACAAGGAGCCGTTGTTCGATACCGTGGACACCGTGAAAGGCTGCCTCAAGGCTTACGCGGATATGATCCCGGCCATCGAAGCGCGGGCCGACAACATGCGCGTGGCGGCCAAGCGGGGATTCTCCACCGCAACTGATCTGGCGGACTATCTGGTCAAGAAGGGCGTGGCTTTCCGCGATGCCCATGAAATTGTGGGCAAAGCGGTTGCGTTTGGCGTTGCCGAAGGGCGTGACCTCTCCGAGATGACCACGGAAGAACTCACCCGCTTCTCCGACGTCATCGGCGAAGACGTGTTCGATGTGCTGACGCTGGAAGGCTCCGTGCAGGCGCGTGATCACCTTGGCGGCACTGCGCCGAAGCAGGTGCGCGCTGCAGTCGCACGCGCGCGCCAGGCACTCTAGCTAGCCGCCAATCTTCCCCGTGGTCAGGGTAACCTCCACCGGTTTCAGCTCCTCCAGTGGGCGTGGCCGGTAGAGGCGGAAGCCCTGGCCGTAGTGAATGCCAAGGGTTCGTACCTTTCGGAGGGTGTCGTCGTTCTCAATGAAGGTGGCGACCGTCACCTTGCCCGGGGCTTCCGCTATTTTATGAAGCGCCTCTACCATTACCTGCTGCACCGGATCGTCGTTCAGGTGCTGCATGATCTTGTGGTCCAGCTTGATGATGTCCACCGGCAGTTTCGCCGCCAGGCCGTAACTTTCCACCGACGCTCCCGCACCATCCAGCGCTACCCGGCAGCCAATGCGGTGCAGGCTGTCGCACAGCACCGCGACATCGTCCGGATACTGGGTGGCGTGGGCTTCCCTTATCTCCAGGCAGAAGCATTCCGGGGCAAAGGGTGATCCTTTCAGTGCGGCTTCCATAAAGTCCGCAAACGAGTCATCCAGTACGCTGGCCAGGGACAGGTTGAAACCGCAGTACTTGAGGCGCGGCTCCAGCAGACGGTGCTGTTCGAGCCAGGCCAGGGTCTGACGGATCACCTGGCGATCCAGGCGCTTGGCCAGGTCAAATCGTTCGGCAACGGGCAGGAAAGCGTCCGGGGTCAGGGGAGGGCTGTCAGGCGTCTCACCGGGAATCCGGGTCAGTATTTCGATGTGGTCGCCCCAGGTAACGCTGGCCACGGGGCGCAGCGATTGGTATTCAAGCTTCAGGTGGCCACTGTCGAGTGCCTGCTGGATTTGTGCCAGCACCTCGTTGGCCGTGCCCTCGTCCAGCGACAGGGACATGGCCCGGGCGGCATGAATCCGGTTGCGACCGGACGTTTTTGCGGTGTGGCACAGGTCAGCCGCCTGGGTCAGCAGTTGTTCGGAATCGGTGGGCGCGTCGTCGTCCAGAAACAGCAGGCCGCCACTGGCCGTTGTCTGTAACTGCTTGTCCTGCCAGTGGAACACGAAGCCGCCGATCAGCTCGAGAATGCTGTCGGCAATCTTGCGGGCGCGCGCTTCGGGGCAGTTTTCGATCAGCAGGGCGAAGGTGTCGCCGGCCAGTCGTGCCAGCGCATCCCGCTGGCGGATCTTGACCCCGAGATTGCCGGCCAGCTCACGCAGGTAACGGTCGCAGGTGCCGCTGCCGGCGATGTCGTTGAAGTGGTCAAACCCATCCAGGTCGAGATAGAGCAGGCTGTCACTGCTCTCCCGCCGTGGCTTCTGCTCCAGTGTTCGTTGCAGGCGGCCCAGGAAGGCTTTGCGGTTCATCAGGCCGGTGACCGGATCATGCTGGACGCGGTATTCGCTGCTGGAGGAGTTCTGCAGGCGGTCGCTGATGTCCCGGGCCACATGAACGGCGCCAATCACGTCGCCCTGGTCATTGGTCAGGCGTTGATAGTGGATCTCGTACAGGGGCAGCTCCCGGTGTTGCTGCGCCATGGGCATTTCCACCACGAAACTGTCGCGTTCGAAGGCGCGGTGCCAGAGTCGCTCGATAAGCCGTCGTTCGTTGGGGAAGCCCTGCAATGCGGCGCTCAGGTTGCTTCCGGATTCCGGCCGGAGGCCGAAGGTAATCTCGAACTGGCGACTGAAGGCACGGTTGAAATGCAACAGGTTTAGCTGGCGATCAACGGCGACCACCAGGTCGTTGGTGGCGTTGATCGTGGCGCCCAGCATTTGCTCCGCCTGCTGGCGGGCGAGGGTATGATTGCGCTCAGGCGTGTGGTCAACCAGCGTTCCTCCCAGTCGCTGTATCCGTTCGCCGGCTTTCAGGGCCCGGCCAGTCAACGTCACTTGGCGAACGTTCTGTCGCGCGGTTATCAGATCCAGCGTCAGGGAGAAGGGCTGCCCGGTGCGGATGCAGCGACGGAACAGGGCGCGTATCCTGCCCTGGCTGGACTGGCAGTAGAAAAGTGCCTGTTCGGGCGTGATTTCGCTGCCGGGTCTTAATTCCAGCAAATGATACATGCCGTCCGTCCAGATCAACTCATTGCTGTGGAGGTCCAGCTCCCAGATACCAACGCCGGCGGAAGTTTCAGTCAGCCGAATCAGGCGGTGGTCGATGGGGGAATGATCCCGCTGGCTTATAAATGCGCTGGCGGCCTGGTCGGAATCGCGAATGTCCATGCGCAGGCTGAGACCCGCTGTGAAGAAAAAGCCTTCCTTGTGGCGGAAGGTGATCAGTATCGACTCGCCATTTTCAATTCGGTGGCGATGGGCCGGTGCAAAGGGATCGTCCTGGCGTGCGGCCAGGATGCACTGAACCTTGCGACCCTCCAGTTCGCTGGCGTCGTAGCCCAGCACTGCCTCGGCGTGATGATCAGCGAACAGGATGACGCCGTCGTCGTTGATGCGGATCAGGGTTCGACGTTCGGCACCCTGGGGGGTGTCGGAACGGTCTCGACGGATAAAGAATTCTTTCACGACGGAAAAGCCTCAGCCAAGTTGTGGCAGGAGCGTGCTAATGTTCTCCCGCTTTTATTTTTTTGCCGATTTTGCCACGATTCGGTCATCATACTGATAATGGTATCGGAAAGAACCTCTCCCGCGGAGTCGCCTTGACCATCCAAACCGCTCCTATTGCCCTGGACTTTGATGAGGGTATAGACCGAAAAACGCTGCGCCGGCTGCGGGACCGGTTCATGGCTGTCAACCGGGAGCGCTGGGATCGTGCCCATTCGGCCCTGACCTATCGGCAACAGGCTGTTCTGGAAGTGTTGCCACTGGTGTTCCATCTTAATCACCCGGCTTTGCCCGGCTATCTCGACAGCGACTGCCCTTACGGACTGAGCCACTATCGGCCCCCTGAGTCCACGCTGAACGCTGCCCGGCGCCTGGCAAGAACCTTTTCACTCAAGGACGAGGGGCGCAGAAAACCAGACCTGGAAGCCCTCTTCCTGATGGGCAGCCCCGGGACCCTGGGCCATTCGGTGGCCAGTGATCTGGATATCTGGCTGTGTCATCGCCCGGATCTCTCGGAGCGGGGCGTGCGTTGCCTGGAACGTAAGGCTCAAAGTCTGTCCATCTGGGCCGAAAGCCTGGGGGTTGAGCTTCATGTGTTTGTGTTTTCCGCCGCTGACTGGCGTGCCGGAAGGCAGCGAGCGGAAGTGACCGGGGAAAACTGCGGCAGTTCACAGCATTATTTGCTGCTGGACGAATTCTACCGCACGAGCATTCATCTTGGCGGCCGTTATCCATTGTGGTGGCTGGTCCCCGTGGAGGATGAGCGACGCTATGACGAGTGCGCCCGGCAGCTGATTGACTGCCGTTTTATCCGGGGTGATGAGTACATTGATTTCGGCCCCGTGTTCTCGATACCGCAGGAAGAGTTTCTGGGGGCTGGAGTCTGGCAGTTGTACAAAGGCATCGACATGCCCTGGAAGTCGATCCTTAAGTTGCTGCTGATCGAATGTTATGCCCGTAGTAATGAGGGCAAAGAGAGCAATGAGAAGCCACTGTTGTCCCGGGTCTTCAAGGCGGCGGTGTATTCCGGTGAAACCAACCCTGACCGGCTCGATCCCTACGTACTGCTTTACGAACGCCTTGAGCAGTGGCTGCTTGAAGAAGATGCCCCCCAACGCCTGGTCCTGGTGCGTCAGAGCCTTTATCTCAAGGCAGGCCTGCCGCTTACCCGTTCGGCACAGACCCTCTCAGGCTGGAGAGCCAGGCTGTTGCAGGCCCTGGTGGACTCCTGGGGCTGGTCGGCTGCTGAGTTGAAAAACCTGGACAACCGGATCCGCTGGCGCGCAGAGGACGTGGTCACCCTTCGGCGGGCCGTGGTGGCCGAGTTGACCCACAGCTACCGGCTGTTGTCTCGGCTGGCTCGGGATCATGGCACCCGTGCGGCCATCACCAGCAATGACATGAACCTGCTGGGGCGTAAGTTGTATGCGGCGTTTCAGCGTAAGGCCGGGAAGGTAGAGCAGATCAACCCCGGGCTAGCCCCCTCCCTGGCAGAAGAGAATCTTGCGTTCCATCACCAGTCGGAACAGGGTGGTTCGGCTGGTCACGACGGCTGGTTGCTATACCGTGATCTTGAGGACCCGTCAGATGCGCTCTGGCAACCGGTCATACGCCGTTCGGGCAATCTCAGTGAACTGTTGGTGTGGGGCTATTACAACGGCTTGCTGACCCGGGCCACACGGTTGAATGTGCGAGCCGGCAGCAGCATTGCCTCGGTGGCAGAACTGCGGGAAATGCTGGATGCACTTGGTGCGTTCCTGCCATTCCCGGTGGAGCCGGCTGGCCGGGAGGCGCTTTCCCGGGGTGTGCACCCGCTGCGCAACCTGCTGTTTGTCAATGTCGGGGTCGACCCTCAGGCCTATCTGACCGAGCGGGGCTTGCACAAGCTTAGCGCCCGTCACGATTCACTGGGCTTCAGCGGTGGACGGGAGAACCTGGTGAATACCATTGACCAGGTCACCTTCAATAGCTGGCACGAGGTGAGTTTGCAGCACTACGCTGCCGGAGACACGCTGGTGCAGTGCCTCAAAAACGTGCTGGCATCAGTCGCCAACGCTCCGGACCGGTTGCCGGATATCATGGTTCATAGCCACAGCACAGGCCACGGAGCCGCCATAGCCCGCCGCGTACGCGAGCTGTTCATGGACGTGATGCGTTATTTCTTCGCCGGCGGTGTTGGCCCTCATCCCCTGCGTTACGTCATCGAGATGGATCGGCGATACTTCCTGCTTCAATTCAGTGGCGCTGAGCCCGGATTCGTGGCCCTGGACAGCAACGAAGCACTGATGGCGTATCTGTCCAAACCGCAGGAATCCTACGTGCCAGTGGTGTTTGACCAATACGCCTTGCTGGATGACCTGCCATTACGCGCCGTGTGCCATGCCAGCGAGCCGGATAACATTCAGGTGTTCTACCGGGTCACAGGAGAGACCGCGAAGGTGTGGGTCGTGGATGAACTGGGATCGGTGTTCTGCTGGCAGCAGGGTTACACCAATCGTCGCTTCCTGCTGGTGCCCTTGCTGCGATTCCTGGAGAACCTGATTGAACGCCGGCAGTTGCGACAACTGGACGCCGTGACCGATGTTGCAGGTGTCCAGTGCTATGAGATGGTGCTTCGCGACAGTCAGTGGCGTGCGGAGAGGCGGCCGGACGCCGACAGCAACGTGCGCCTGCCCGGGCTGGATGTACAGGCCATCGGTATTCAGGAGGGTGACTCTCAGGTGCGTTTCGATATTTTCTGTGGCGACCAGGAATTTACCGTCCAGGAGTATGGAGACCAGCTGATACCCGCGGTGGCCCACTATATTCGTTCGCTCCGCCAAAGTGACGAGCGCTACCCGGTCTACCTGACGGATGTTCACCTACCCCATGACCTGGATCCACAGATATACCAGCAGCATATCCAGACCATCCAGTATCTCTACTACCGTACCGAGTTGGAAGATTTGCTGAACCGGCATCTGTAGTATCCGGAATCGTGGGTGGTAGCATCTCGCCGGGCGCGGCCTCACTCAGGTATACTGCGTGCATACAGACAACGGGGGCAGCTACCCATGAAGCCAGGACAGACACTTACGTTCCTGCTGGTGATGGTCGTGTTTCTGGTTGGGTGTGGCCAGAAGGGGCCGTTGTATCGTCAGGCACCTGCCAGTGACGATGCCGTAACCGAGCAGGCCACACCCAGCCAGAAATCCAGCGAACACGACAGCAGCGAACCGGCTGAAGACCACTAGGTTCGGCAGGCTGCCCCGATAACAGGCTCAGGAAATCCATGGATCACTTCAATTACCGCAGCGGTGAATTGTTCGCTGAGAACGTGGCGGTTGAGGACATTGCCCGGCGTTTTGGTACGCCAGCCTATGTCTATTCCCGCGCCACCCTCGAGCGCCATTACCGCGCCTATGATGATGCGCTTGCCGGTCGGCCACACCTGGTGTGCTACGCCGTCAAGGCCAACAGTAATATCGCCGTGCTGAACGTGTTGGCAAGGCTCGGCGCCGGTTTTGATATTGTGTCTGCCGGAGAACTGGAGCGGGTGATCCGTGCTGGCGGGGATCCTGCGAAAACCGTCTTTTCCGGGGTCGGCAAACAGCGCTGGGAAATGCGCCGCGCCCTCGAGGCCGGTGTTCGCTGTTTCAATGTGGAGTCCGACACCGAACTGGATCGCCTGAACGAAGTGGCGGGTGAGCTCGGTGTCAGGGCGCCGGTTTCCCTGCGTGTGAATCCGGACGTGGACGCCGGTACCCACCCCTATATTTCCACGGGGCTGAAAGAGAACAAGTTCGGCATCGACATTGCGGAAGCTCCGGCCGTCTATGAGCGTGCCGCTGCCATGCCAAACCTGGACATACAAGGTGTGGATTGTCACATCGGCTCGCAGCTCACGTCGGTGTCACCTTTCCTCGATGCGCTGGACCGTGTGTTGGAACTGATCGATGCCCTGGCGCAAAAGAATATTAATATCCGGCATCTGGACATGGGCGGTGGCCTGGGGGTCACCTACGATCAGGAGCAGCCGCCGCAACCGTCGGATTATGTGACCGCGCTGGCGGAACGCCTGGGCGATCGGTCGCTGGAGCTGATCATGGAGCCGGGGCGGTCCATTGCCGCCAACGCCGGCATCTTGCTGACGCGGGTGGAATTCCTCAAGTGCACTGAACATCGCAACTTCGCCATCATAGATGCGGCAATGAACGACCTGATTCGTCCCGCGCTCTACAGCGCGTGGCAATCCATTGTCCCGGTAACGCCCCGCAACGACGGTGACGAGAAAGCGTGGGACCTGGTTGGGCCGGTGTGTGAGACCGGTGATTTCCTCGGCAAGGATCGCAAGCTGAGACTCCAGGCGGGCGATTTGCTGGCGGTTCGGTCCGCCGGGGCCTATGGTTTTGTGATGAGCTCCAACTACAACACCCGTAACCGTCCACCGGAACTGATGGTTGATGGTGAACAGGTGCACATTGTGCGTCGGCGGGAAACCCTGGAAGAACAGCTTGGCCCAGAAAGCTGTTTGCCGGAATGAGTGGAGAGGCGGAGATGAGTCAGTCCCGGCGCAATCAGGGCCCAATGCTTAACTTCACCAAGATGCACGGTCTTGGGAACGACTTCATGGTGGTGGACGCCATCAGCCAGCCCTTTCGCCTGCGCCCGGAGATGATCCGCGAACTGGCCGACCGGAATTTCGGCATTGGCTTTGATCAGCTGCTGGTGGTTGAACCCCCGGGGCTTCCCGATGTGGACTTCCGCTACCGGATATTCAACAGCGATGGCTCGGAAGTCGAGCAGTGCGGCAACGGGGCCCGCTGTTTTGCCCGCTTTGTCCGCGACCAGCGCCTGACCAACAAGAAGGTGATCCGGGTTCAGACCGCCAAGGGCGTTATCGAATTGAGAGTCGGACGTGCAGGCATGGTCACCGTCGATATGGGGGTTCCTGAACTCAATCCTCCGGCCATCCCGTTCGCTGCCGACCGCCGCAAGGACGTGTACACGGTGGAACTCGGCGGTGATACCGTGGAACTCAGTGCCGTCTCCATGGGCAATCCCCATGGGGTGCTATTGGTGGATGACGTGGATACCGCCCCGGTAGGCGAGTTTGGCCCCAGGCTTGAGAGCCATCCGCGGTTCCCGGCGCGGGCCAACATCGGGTTCCTGCAGATTATTGACCGGACCCGCGTTCGCCTGAGGGTGTTCGAGCGTGGTTCCGGCGAAACCATGGCCTGCGGCAGTGGCGCCTGTGCGGCGGTGGTCGCCGGCTGCCTGCGAGGGCTGCTGGACAGCCGGGTGGACGTCGAGCTGAAAGGCGGGCGCCTGGTCATCGAATGGCAGGGTGAGGGGGCCCCTGTTATGATGGAAGGCCCGACGGCCAGCGTTTTCGAGGGTCAGCTTCGCCTGCCGGCAGACCAGCCCCCGAAACGACGTAAGAGCACGCGGCACAGCGATGCAAAATCAGGTACCAACCGACAGAACAATCGCCATCGCCAGCCGGCCACATCAAGGCCCTGACCATCAGGAGAGCAGCATGACAGAACAAACGGCCCACAAGAAGGCCGAAGGGCTCACCCGGGAAGCCGTCGCAGATTATCTGCGGAATAACCCCGATTTCTTTATTGATCAGGACGAGCTCCTGCGCAGCCTGACCCTGCCCCACGACAGCGGCCGGGCGATCTCGCTGGTAGAGCGCCAGGTGCACCTGTTTCGCGAACAGCGCGACACCTTGCGTCGCGAGTTGGTAGAGCTGGTGTCCATTGCACGCCACAACGACCGTCTGTTCGAAAAGAGCAAGCGCCTGCTGATGCAGGTGATCGAGGCCCGCAACCTGAATGATATGGCCGCCGCGATTGATGACAGTATCCGTGGTGATTTCGGTCTGGACGCGGCCTCGGTGATTCTCTTCACCGACAGCGAGTTGCCGGCAGCGGCGCAAGGCGCCCTACACGTGGTGTCGCCGGATGAGGCGAAAGCGCGCCTGGGTGGCTTGCTGGAAGGGGATCGCGCCGTTTGTGGCCAGTTCCGTGAGAGCGAGCGCAGTTTCCTGTTCCCGGACCGGGAGGAACCCATTGCCTCCGTGGCGTTAGTGCCACTGCGTAACAACGAATTGGTCGGGGTGTTTGCCGTGGGTAGTTGCGAACCCGGGTACTTCGACCAGAGTATGGGATCACTCTTCCTGACCTACATCAGCGACACCCTGAGCCGTCTGTTGCCGCCTATCCTGCAAAGGCATGCCGCCACGTTGCCTGTCACCGATGTGGTCGCGGAGTCCCGCTGACCATGTCGCTGGCTGACGAGGAAACCGGCCCGGCTGCCACACTGGCAGAGCCTGTGGCCGCGTTCCTGCGTTATCTGGCGTCGGAGAAGCGACACTCACCACGCACCTGCGGCAGTTATCGCGATGACCTGAACCGCTTTGCTGTGTGGGTTGAGCATCTACCGTCACCGGCCTGGCGGTCGGTCACCAGCCACGACTTGCGACGATACGTTGCCCAGCTCAGCCGTGAAGGTTTGGGCGGTCGGAGTATTGCCCGTCACCTGTCTGCCATCCGCCGGTTCTACGAATACCTGTTACGGGAACACCTGGCTGTCGACAATCCGGCGTTGGACATCCGGGCTCCGAAGTCCGGTAGGCGTCTACCGAAGGTGGCGGATGTGGACCAGCTCAATCACCTGCTGGACGCAACGCCCGATGATCCGCTGGAAATTCGCGACCTGAGCATGTTCGAGCTGATGTATTCCTCAGGGCTGCGGTTGTCGGAACTGGCGGGGCTGGATCTCCAATCCGTAGACGTCCGAGGTGGGGAGGTCCGGGTGCTGGGTAAGGGGCGCAAGGAACGCCTCCTGCCGGTTGGGCGAAGGGCGTTGGAGGCACTGGCTCGGTGGCTTGACGTGCGCGGAGCGATGGCGCCAGACGGAGAGAATGCCCTGTATGTGAGCCGGCGAGGTGATCGGCTCAGTACTCGCAGTATCCAGTCCCGCCTCAGCCGGTGGGGAATGTCGAAAGGGGCGGACCAAAGACTGCATCCCCACCTGCTTCGGCATTCCTTCGCCAGCCATATGCTGGAGTCCAGTGGTGACCTGCGAGCGGTGCAGGAGTTGCTGGGCCATGCGGACATCGCGACGACCCAGGTCTATACTCATCTGGATTTCCAGCATCTGGCAAAGGTCTACGATCAGAGCCATCCCAGGGCTCGCCGTCGCGGTAACAGGCAGGAAACGGAGCATCGTTGAGGCATCAGTCACGGAACAGGCGTCCAGTAAAAGGGCCAGGAGCGCTAAATGTCATCGGACCCATCCTGGAAGGATAAGTACCTCCAGGCACTTGAATCTTCAGAACAGCGTGAATCGCATTGGGAAGCTGAAAGAAACCTGCTTCAGCGTATGCTGGTGCGTACCAGTCTGGCGTCCGAAGGGCAGACTGCGGAGCTGGACCGTTTGCTGGAACGGGTTCGTGACGAGTTACGAAAGCCCCCTCTCAACGCAGACAGCTGGCGGGATTTGCAGGAGAGAATTGACCGTCAGGTGGCGGCCCTGGACGACCGCAAGTCTGAATCCACGGACCGGCTGAGAACCACATTCGAGCAGTTGCTGTCGGAACTGCGCTCCCATCCTATGTTCAAATCCGGCAAGGACCGTATTCGAGACCTGGAGAAGCGACTCCGGAAACCGGAAACCCTTCAGCTCGATGCGACCGGATGGTTGGTCGATCTGGCATTGGTGTTGGAAACTGGGCTGGGCAGCGGTGACGGGCAGGATCGCAAACGAAGTCGGTTTGGCCGGCTGTTTGGTGGCCGGGGAAGCCAGGAGCCGTCCGACCAGCCGATGTTGGCGGAAGCCGCCGAGAACACGCTGGCTTCGCCTGCCGTTGAACTGGCGATGCCTGGCACAGAAGACAGCGAACGCCTGAAGATTGCACGGCGGGTTGGTGAACTGCTGGGGCATATGCTGGATCAGGTGACACTGGAGGCTGCGTCGGAGGCAAGAGCCCGACGGCTACAGGAATCGCTGTTGAGCAGCGATAACTGGGATGAGCTGCGGGAGGGGCTGAGCAGCGTGGCGGAACTGGTAATCGCCGCGGTTACCCGGGGGCAAAGGGAGTTTGAGGCCTTCCTTCGGCGTCTCGATGAACGGCTGGACGCGTTGCGCCAGTGTTTTACCGAGCAGGCGAATGCCCAGGCCGGGCGACTGGATGCCTCGCAGGAATTGGATCGCGATATCCGCCAGGAGCTATGGTCGTTCGGCCAGCAAGTGGAAAGCAGTGTTGACTTCGACGGGCTGAAAGACTCAGTGAGCCAGCACCTCGAGACGATCAGTGGGGCCGTCGAGCGGTTTCGGGAGCAGGAGTCCGAGCGCGAGCGTAACCTGTCGCTGCAACTGGAGCTCATGCAGGAAAAACTGGTGACGATGGAGGCCCAGTCGGAACAGGTCCGGGAAAAACTCCGGGAGGAACGTGAAAAAGCCCTTACCGATGTCCTGACCCAATTACCCAACCGGGAAGCCTGGCAGGAGCGACTGTCGTTCGAGTACCAGCGCTGGCAGCGTTATCGTCATTCACTGTCGGTCTGTGTGCTTGATATTGATTTTTTCAAGCGTGTGAACGATTCCTATGGCCACAAGGCGGGTGATCGCGTGTTGCAACTGGTTGCCCGTGCCCTCCGTGAGCGGCTGAGGGCAACCGACTTCATCGCCCGTTTTGGCGGGGAAGAGTTCGTGATCCTGTTGCCGGAAACCAATGTGGACAACGCCCGGTCGGTATTGGATAGCATGCGCGGGCATATCGCGGAGCTGCCGTTCCATTTCCGGGGAGAACCGGTGTCGGTGACGTTTTCGGCAGGGCTGGCGGAATTTGATGGGGACGATGACGAGGACGATGTGTTCGACCGGGCCGACAAGGCTCTGTACCTCGCCAAGGACTCCGGCCGCGACCAGGTGCTTATTGCAGG